>Ga0209593_10001412_pt1 | contig 10344 bp, 14 predicted proteins | sample PPLLaktember2015_3_FD_187260 | JGI IMG/M metagenome (GOLD analysis project Ga0209593, IMG submission 187260) | Freshwater sediment microbial communities from Prairie Pothole Lake near Jamestown, North Dakota, USA - PPLs Lake P7 Core (6) Depth... | ecosystem: Environmental > Aquatic > Freshwater...
GTCCCCGGATCCACTTTATAAAGTGCGCCTTCTGTACTATTGACAATGATTAATGTCTTGCCATTCGGCGTCGCGGCAATGCCATTTGCGTTAAAAGCGCCAGGAGTAAACTGGTAATCACCTCCCAGCGGAATCTCTTCACTGGTTGGCGCAGGAGGCAAGCCGCCTTTCTTCGCCAAAGGCACGCGATGCAGGACAGGCTGGAAGGAATTTGTGAAGTAGGCAGCCTCTTTTGTGATAACGACATCATTGATGAAACTGGGCAATGTACTGAGCTGAATTTCGGCAACATTGGCTCCCGTTTTGCCATCGTAGAAATAAGCATAGCCGGTGTTGCCGCCTGACACAAAGAGCAAGCCACTGCGTTCATCATATTTCAGTCCAATCGCGCTTCGCCCTGCCTGGGCTGGCACAAGCACTTCACCTTCGCCACTCCGCAGGTCGCCGCGAAAAACTGCACCCGTCGGGATGGATCCGACGTAAAAAGTCGTCCCTTTCCCACTGGCAATCCCTTCCGGTTGGAAACCGTTCGGGAGTGGGATCACTTCCGGGAACGTTTGATGAGAGGGTGCGGCTCCGATCATTGTGAGACTAAGAGCAACCAACAGCAGGGTCAGGAGCGAACGTCGCTTTGCAGTTTGAGTCACGAACATATTTTTACTCCTTTCAGATCACTTATAAGAATTTTGGGTGGAAGGTGGATCTGCAATGCATGAAACCCCTGTGACAATTAATCCTAGCCAAAAAACATGAAAAAAAACTGAAAGGCGTTTAAAAACATACTCATTTGGGCAGAACAATACCTTTCCCAGATCGTTTTATAGTATGAAGCTTATTCTCACCGCGCAGCGCGGCGAACGATGCTGCCTGTCTACTAATTCCCGCCAGGAGCTTTTGAATAAGGTCAATCAGATTTTGGACAGAGCAAAAATTTCATTTTTTAATACAGGTCATGTCTGCCTGATGCGGGAATATTGGAGGTACAAATGTTCGATAGACCGATCAATCGAAGCTTATGGACGATCGCGGCAATCATTGTATGTATCGTTTTAGTGGGTGTGGCGGCGGGAGTGTGGGCACTCAGCCGCCAGGAGCAGGCAGTGGACCTACTTATCGTTCCCGATGAGTATGCCACAATCCAGGAGGCGATCAACGCCGCGGAACCTGCTGATATTATTCAAGTACGGGCGGGAATATACACCGAAAACCTGGTGCTGGATAAAGCAGTCTCTCTTACCGCGGAAACCTTTGACCAGGCCAACCCAGCCAACAATACCACGATCATCAATGGCGGCGCTGGCACAGCCGCAATCACCATTCCGCCCAGCCTGACGCAGATTCCCAGTATCCGTGGCTTTGTCATTCAAGGCGGCAATAGCGGTATCCAATCCTCTTCCGCATTTATTGCCGAATTCAACTTTTTCCATTCATCTGTCACCGCGGTGAATTATCAATGGGGCTCAGGCGGCAGCAATCGGAATAACGTTTATTTTAAATCGGCAGATGATGCCATTCACATCGACAACATGGATAGGCCCCTGTTGATCGAGAATAACCGCATTATGTATGCCGGAGATGATGGCATTGAGGTCAATTTGCAGGATAAGCCCTCCCCGCCGGGCCCGCTAGATATAAATATTTGGAACAATATGATCATTGGAAGCCGCGAGGATGGTATTCAGTTTATTGATTTTCCTAATGACCCTCAGGATACAAACCGCCGCTTCGTAATCGTAGGAAACCTGATCGCCAACAGCCTGAAGGCTGGGATTGGACTCATGCCCAATGTAAATACGGTGGAGGATTACTCAGGCGCGGATACAGTGGAAGCGATCCGGGTTTTTAACAATACCTTCTATGGGAACAATCATGGCATTTCGGGTGGCGATAACCTGGTGGCATTCAATAACATTATCGTCAATTCGACCGGACGTGGGGTCTGGAGAGTGCAAGGGGAGGCAAATGCCAATGCGGTTGTAGCGTACACCTTGTTTTTTAACAACACGGCGGATGCCGACCAGGCTACGCTGGGAGTTGGCAACCTCACCGGGCAGGACCCCAATTTCGTGGCACTCCCCAACCAGGGTCCGGATGGAGCCTGGGAAACTGTAGATGATGATTTCAGCGGTCTATTGCTGCAAGGAAATTCACCGGCTATCGACAGAGGCGTCGCGCAATATGTTGCCGTCAGCGGGGAACCCATTCCGCCGAATCCCATTACAGGGTTTACAGGAGCCGCTCCTGACCTCGGATGGAGAGAATTTGGCAGCCCGATCATCATCACGCCGACAGCCTCACCCATCCCATCGCCGACGTCAGCAACACCTACCATTACCCCAACGTTTACTTTCACTCCGATCGTGCCGACAGCGACGGTTGTCACGCTGACCCCCGTGCCGACCCTGACCTCTGCGCCCGCTTCCCCAACGGTGCCCGCTCCAACCGCAACTGCACCGTCGCCAACCATTGCCATAACTCCCACGCCACAGCCGACCATCCTCAATATCACGCCGAATACTGCACCAGCAGATACAACCGTCAACTTGACCATTACCGGCTCCGGCTTTGTCAATGGCGCGGTTTTGAGCTTTGAGGGCGGCCAGGGAATAGCGCCGCAGATCGTGACAACACAGGTGGTCAACCCTTCGACGATCGTGATCACGGTCGATACACAGGTCGATGCAGCATTCGGCACGCAACGCTGGGATTTACGCGTGACGAATCCGAACAATTCATTTGGGCTGCTGGCAGATGCATTCACTATCACGGTCACTCCGTGAGTAACACACCTGCTCAGAGCCCGTTAAAAGGAATCAGGAGAGGAGGCGTTCCACGCCAGGAAATTGGGAAGGCGGCCTCTCTGTCCGAGTTCAGATAGTTCAATAGATGGAAGGAAGTATGCCTGTCCGCATTCGAAAGACATTCACCCTTTTTCCGGGTGTAAGAGTAAACTTGAGCAAAGGCGGGATGAGCATAAGTGTCGGCAAGCAGGGGTTTACTCTTAATTTCAGCAAGCGCGGCGTGCGCCAGACCACCGGGCTTCCCGGTACAGGAATCTCACATACTTCCTATCTCTTCAAGAATGACGATGAGGAAGATGAGAAAGAGATGAAAAAAGAGGCGCGTGCCTCGGAAGATACTGATGACAAGCCCAGGCGGCGCACAAGACGAAGCCTTAAAGAACAGGCCTCATCTCCCTGGGGTTTTTTCCTCTTCGTTTTCATTGCACTATTCTTTATATACTTTGGCGCAGATGCCCTGGGTCTTCTTCCCCCAAACCCCATTACAAATCTTTTACAAGCGTTAGCCCGCTGGGCGAGGCAAGTCGGGCTATAGACCGCGCCCTCCTCGCTCCGATTAACCTAGTTGCCCTCCCTGTCCTGCGTGCTGCAGAACAGGGAGGGCATTATGATTTACTTATTCTTCTTTTCGTTCTTCTGCTTGCGCTTTTCCTTGATGTTAAGCTTCGGCTTTTTCCTTTGCTCTTTACTTCCTTTATCTTTTTTTCCAGTGGCACCCATAACCGTTTCTCCTTTCGTATTAGTGATTTGCTGCGGAATGCCTATCCAGCCCGTTCCAACCTCAGGCATATCACATTTTAACAGACAACGCCTTCAAGGATAAGTCTAAGTATACAATCCACCCCCGTGTCGTTCCAGAGAGATGGGTCTTAATGCTTGAAAATTAAGACCTGTTTTATTGGTTGGAGGTTGCGACCAGACCAACAACGAAGATCATATAAGCAATGAAACAACAGATCCCCACGACCAGTAATCCCATCTGGATCCATCCCATGACGATCCCGGCAGTGGCCATCCCGTCGCCGGAAGCTCTGGGCGGGGTGGAACGCGTCTCGTTGCGCGCCATGTAGCCTGTGACAAGTGCAACAATCCCACCGACAACCGGAACAAACGTAAAACCCAGGATTGCCGAGATCAGGCTGACCGTTGCGAGTGTGCTGGAGGGCAGGGCGTTATCGCCCACGTTCTGAGGCAAGTTTTGCTGGTCCATTAGGATTCTCCTGTTGGTGTGAGATTATGTTTTACTTTTATGGAAATTGAAAGAAGCTCGTACGTTAGTGCCAGCCGCCCGTTCGCGTGCGGTTCCTGATTTCATCCTGCAAAGCGGATAACATCTCAAGGAAAGCTTCCTTGTAGGCGGGATTTTCATTCACAGCCTTTTCTTCAAGTCGGGCAAGCAAATAGACCATCCAGGCCAGCCAGGTACGCGGGTTACTCTGCGCCGCTGAAATACTTTTCACAGCCTCGTTGAGAACATCACGGAGTTCATCCTCTCTGCTCATTTGGTACACTCCTGTTTGATGGTTAAGACGTTTTATTGTATCACCTGCCTGTGCGGGATTTGCCAGGTTTTAATGGTCGTACTCTTCATTTCATCGCCAACGCAGATTCCAGATCGGCCAGGATGTCTTCAGCAGATTCGATGCCCGTCGAAAGCCTCACCAGGCCATCGGGAATCCCGATGTGGCGCCGTTCCTCCGCAGTCAGGCCGCGGTGCGAGGAAGTGGCGGGATGTAAGACGAGCGAATAGATGTCACCTAGCGTAGTGGCAGGCAGGCATACGGTCAGGGATTCCATGAAGCGATACACAGCCGCTTTGTCCGCGTCTTTGATCTCAAACGAGAGCACACCGCCACTCCCCTGGCCTTCGAACAGATGCCGGGCAAGGTTATGTTGGGGATGATCGGGTAGTCCGGGGTAGTTGACCTTTGAGACGCTCGGATGAGTCTGCAGCCACTCGGCGACCTGCTGCGCGTTTGTGCATTGCTGATGCATCCGCAAGGGCAAAGTCTTCAAACCGCGCAGAGCCAGCCACGCTTCGAACGGACCCAGGACACTTCCGATGAGCTTATTTAATTCATACAGCCTGTTTTTATTTTCAGCGGAAGTTGCTACAACTCCTGCCAGCACATCGCCATGCCCGGCAAGATATTTGGTAGCGCTATGGATGGCATAATCAGCGCCATGTTTGAGTGGGTTGAAAAGATAAGGAGAAGCGAAGGTATTATCCACCAGCAAGGCTGCCTGATAGCGCTGTGCCAACCCGGCGAGCGCAGGCACGTCCGCTACCTTCAGCAAAGGGTTGGAGATCGTCTCCACCAGCAAAAGAACAGGATGGGTTTCTTTGAGAGTCGTCTCGACCTCTTCAAGATCACTGACATCCACCATGCGCACATTGATACCCAGGGAAGCCAAAAGACCGCGCAGAAGAGTGAAGGTCGCGCCGTAAAGATCGAGTGCCGCCACGACTGAGGCGCCAGCTTTGACTCCCGCGGCGAGCAGGCAGGCATGGATAGCAGCCATGCCCGAACTATACGCTTGCGCGGCTTCAGCTCCCTCCAGGCTGGCGACTGCCGCCTCGAACGCAGTGACAGTCGGTGTGGCATAGCGCGAATAGACGTACCCCTGCTTCGTTCCTGCGAAGACTGCATCCACGTCATCCATGCTTTCGTACAGGTAGCCGACCGAGGGGTAGATCGGCGTGGAAACGGGAGTGTAATCGGCAACGGGCACGCGCTCGCCGGCGTGTACCGCGCGCGTCTGAAAGCTTTTGTGTGATAGATTTTTCATAATTTTATGCCTGCCTATTTTGGGATTCGATACTCCAACAACTCAGATTTGGTCGATTAACGAAAGAGCCATGCTGATACGTTGAGCGTAAGCCTCATTCACGCGTTCGAGAATATTGTGAAATATATTCCGGCACTGGAACATTCTTTGGGAGAAGCTCATCCCGAATAGGAGACAAGGCTTGCTCCTGCAAAGGCAGGACACCTGCCCAAACCGGCAACGTGTAGTCTTCCTGCTCATCCAGCGGTGGACCCACTCGGACCTTGGCAGACGCCTCATCGATTTTGATCGAAACCACGCGCGTTGCATTCAGCTCTTTGCGATTCGGCAGACGCGCCTCCTGCCAGCGACCCGGGATCAGGTGCTCCGTGATCGCCTTCAACGCTGACAATTTTTCCTGCTCCCCCTCCACCGGGCGTCCCTTGCCAAACAGCACCACCGAGCGATAATTTATGGAATGATGGAACACGGACCGCGCTAGCACAAGGCCATCCACGACAGTCACCTCCACACAGACCGGGTAACCCGCTTCAATGTGTTTGAGCAAACGGCTGGCTTTGGCGCCATGCAATACGATGCGATCCTCAATTCTCGCAAAATTGATCGGGATGACATAGGGCTGTTCCCTTTCGACAAACCCGACGTGGCAGATCAAGGCTTCGTCCAGGATCCGATAGATCGTCGCGCGGTCGTAGTGTCCGCGCTTCGGGAGGCGTTTGAGGCTATTCTTTTCAGTCTTTGTAAATTCGGTCATAGGCTTGTCCTTTATTGTTTTCACTCAGTAAGCAACTTGTCGGCCCATTCAATAAGCTGGACCAGGATCGAAGGGTTGGCGAAGACAGCATTCTTTCCCTCCAGGTCTGCATCAAGGACCCCACGGGCCCGAGAGCACGCACCTCAGACATGGATCGGTATTCCAAGCGATATTGTTTTCTGTAACGTTTCCGCCAGAGGCGGCCACCCAACGGGGATCACCGCGTTCGCGACCGGAGTACGCAGCAGGGAAACAGCTTCACCCAGCAGGAAAATCTGTACTTCGTGACCCGCCTCAGCCAGCGCATTGCCATGCAGAAATGGAAAGGCTGCTTTCGTCGGATCGTCGGAACCCCAGGCACTCTTGACTAGTACTTTCATGACTCTCTCCTTTTCGAGAAATTCTACCGCTTAAGACTTGCACAAAAGACAGAGCCTGTTATAACTCGTTTGGATCTCAGCCTGCAAACAGGATGACCACCAAATGAAAGATTGCGAACAGAGTATTCAGCATTATGCCAGCCACTGCCAGCCATGCACGCCCGTCCTTGCGCACCAGACTGGTCCAACCAAGCACAGATCCCAACCCAGCCGGCAGGACCAGGCACAGAAAAGTAACTACCCTCTCTGTCGTAAGGGACATCCCCACCAAAGCAGATTCAAAGAGCGTCAGCACCACCCATAAAAAGACAGACAAGCCAAACAAAAGCAACGATTTACTTATCAAACCCAGTTTCATGTATTTTCCTTAAATAACTCTAAATTCCGCAATATGATTTTTATATCGGTTTTCTCAAGTACATTTGTCTATTGCAATTTCGACTCGCAACTTTTATGATCATTGGTTAAAGCAGGAATATTCATGTGTATACATTTGCATTAAACGAATATGAACTTTTGAGAGAATCCGACATTGCAGAATACACTAACAAATACATCGTTAAACATTATAAGGAATATCTGATGGCGCTCAACATATTTTTCTACCTTGCTCTCGCTGCATGGAGACTTGCATCGCTCATCGCGAACGAGGATGGTCCCTGGCAGATGTTCAAACGTCTCCGCCAGCGCGCGGAGATGTGGTGCAACAAATATCGATTTTGCCGCGAATTAGGTCTCTACGATCTATTTGCCTGTGAATGGTGCAATTCGATCTGGATCGGTGTAGTCCTCACGGTGCTGTATCTCTGGATCGGTGAAGCAATCCTCTACTTCGCCCTGCCTCTTGCACTTTCAACCGTGGCGATCGTTATTAAGTACATTGTGGAAATTCTCCAAACTGCTCAACAGTTTCTCGACAACGCCAGGAAGCCTCAAGAGTAACTCGCAGCGATTACTTACTGGTCCACAGGGTAATGGGTTTGTTCAAGCCAGGGATGATCGTCTTCCCGCCGCGACCCATCCAGCGCGGGATAGCGACTCTCTTAATCGAATACCTTTTCCTGCCCAAATGGACTGCGAATGAACTTCCAGAGCATTTTCCATGAGGACGAATAGGACAGGATGGCACCATTCTTGTGGTTGGACAGCATCTGCCGGGCCAGCCAGGGTGTGACTCTCTCTACGCGTTCGGCCAGAATATTGAAGATCTTTTTGGCGCGTTCCCAATCGTCCGGACGGTCCTTGTAACGATCCCGAAGCAGGTTCGTGGCGACCATGCCAGGGCGCAATCCGCCCACGATGACACGTGTGTCCTTTGCCTCCAGCGCCAGGCTTTCTGTAAAGTAATGGACGGCATACTTGGTCGTTCCATAGAAAGTGAGACCCGCATGCTTGCGTCCGTCGCCGCCCATGCCTTCCATGTTATAGATCGCGCCATGACCCTGCTTCTGCATTCCGCGCAGCGCGATTTGTGACCCGAAAATCGTGCCCACCAGATTTGTAGCGATCACAGACTGTACTTCTTCAGCAGGCCGTTCCCAAGCCATACCCATCTCGCCAGTGTAACCCGCGTTATTCACCCAAATATCCACTTGCCCAAAATGAGCCGCTGATTCATCCCACAGCGACGTTACCTGGGCAGAAACGGTCACATCGCAGGCGAGGCCGAAAACGCGCCCCGGATCATGCTGCTCGGCAAGTTGTCTCACAGCCGCTGCGGTCGATTCCCTGCTCCGTCCGCTGACCACGACCGCACATCCCAGTTCGAGAAAGGATTCTGCCAGCCCGTATCCAATGCCGCGGGTCGAACCTGTGATAACGATCGTTTTCGGCGGTGCCATAACACTATTCTCCACTAAAAACCCTCCCACCACTTTCAGGGAAAAGCACTGACCATGAACGTTCATCACCGGCCAGCAAACCCAAACCCGCCCGGGCGGGTCTTTCACAGGGTTCTGCATCAAATGCCTCTGCCACATTGACGGCGGCAGGAGAGAAATAGGCAATAACTTCACAATGCAGGCGTCCTTCTGTCTCAGATCGTGTGAACACAGCCATCTCGGGCGGTCTACCTGCGGCAGTGAACGACTGCAGAAATGCTTGCTCAATTTCAGCAGTAGGTGTGGCAGCCATGATCCCATCACCCAGATTGATCGAATACCAGGTGTTCATTTCTTCCTCAACTCCTGACAAATGAGTTTGCTTTCATCAGAATGTTCCCTTTTATTTCGGCTTCGCAGCAGCCAAATATAAATCTTCAACTTTCTTCCTCGCCCAGGGAGTCCGACGTAAAAATTTCAAGCTGGATTTGATACTAGGGTTACTGGTAAAGCACTTGATTGGGATCCGTTTTCCCAGCTCCTCCCAGCCATATTGTTCGATCAGATTGGTCAGGATCATTTCCAATGTAACTCCGTGCAAGGGGTTATCCGGCTGTTCATGCGCCATAAATGTCCTCTTCATCAACCGGGCTGGGAGGCTCAGGATTCAGCGGGTGATCCCAAACGCCGCTTTCGTTCATCAGCGTTGCAACCTGGTACGGTTTGGGAAGGGACTCGAAATTCTGCCGGTCCATGAATTCCAGAATCAGTTGATGAGGCGGCTTTTCCGCCTTAAAGCTCTTCTGCACACGGATCAGGAAATATTTGGCGCTTTCCCTGGAAATCTGAAACCGCGCAGAGATGATTTCAAACGGTCTGGTCTTGTCCATATCTTTTCATCCGGCTTGAATTGTAGCACGCGCAACACGTTGACTTTCAAAAGGCGAATATCGATCCAGGCAGCTTGTTTGCACTTATCCGCCTTCATTTGGCTTTATCCTGGCAAAGATTACCTGCTTCTCACCCAGATCAACATAAGCGACTCTCCAGCCCGCCTCCGACCACAAAACTGAATGGGTATGACCAACCCGGTCATGCGCCCACCAGGCTCTGAGCTGCAGTGCAGAATCAGGCAACGGCGAGCGAATAATTCTCTCGATTTGTTCAAACGTAAGCAATACTTGTTCTTCCTTTTGCGCAGCCAGCCAATTTGCCAGGGCGGCATAGCGACCACGGCCTGGGGTTTTGCCTTCTTTTGATTCCTCATCATTCGCAATGGCGACTTTGTAAGCCACCGGCTCTTCCTGGGTGGCATGAGTCAGTTCTTTTTGTTCATGTTGCTTGAGAAGCGCATTAATAAAATTGCCGCCTTGTTCCTTCTCATAATCCTGGTAACGGCTTCTTAGCCAGTTTGCACAGTATTTAAGTTCATCACGGCTTCTTGAGGCAATTTCAGATCGAAAATGGACAAGGTCATTCCTGGTTTGCCGGATTTTCACCAGTAACTCGTGAAGCGCTTCTTTGTCGATGTTAAGTATGGGGGCACAAAAATTCCAAATATCCCTGGACATCAATAAGTTGATGTAATCACCCAAATTCAATTCTTCGAAGGCTTTGGGCTTTTTCGAATCTGATTGCTTGCTGTTTTGTGCCGATGGTTTGACCACTGCGGTCTGAAGCCTGTCCGGGCTCAATCCCTCTTTTTCATAGCTATCAGCCTTTTTGATCAATTCCTTGATAATAAATTCGATATCTTCAATATGCATTAAGTCTTCTGTCCGATTTCGCAGGAATCCCGA
>Ga0209593_10001417_pt1 | contig 10323 bp, 13 predicted proteins | sample PPLLaktember2015_3_FD_187260 | JGI IMG/M metagenome (GOLD analysis project Ga0209593, IMG submission 187260) | Freshwater sediment microbial communities from Prairie Pothole Lake near Jamestown, North Dakota, USA - PPLs Lake P7 Core (6) Depth... | ecosystem: Environmental > Aquatic > Freshwater...
TTTGTTCTAATCCTTGAGGAGAATAACCACCTTCAGAAATACAAGAAGAACATATTTGTTGTAATGTATAAGTTCCAGCCGTCAATGTTCCAGCTCTTTCAATTTCATAACGGATTGGAAGATTGGCTGTTTGCATATAAACAGTTGTTAGACTATTAGCATTATAAAAAGTATGTGCTGTTATTAATTGACCATTAATAACAAATCCAACTCTAACAGATCCAACACCTAACCATTCAATATCAATAAATAATATATTTGATGTAGCTGGATCTAATGTAAATCCACTAGAACCTGTTCCATTTAAAATATCTCCATTCCAACTAGATTGTGATATTTCAGTATCAACTGCTGCACCTGATGTATAAGTTCGTCTTACTATTTTAAGAGTTGTTCCATCTGCTGTAAAAAATATTCCATTATTAGCATCAAATAAACCAACCTTTTGTTTTAAGTTTGCAGTCAAAGTATTCATTACAAATGTATTAAAAATAAGTAATGATTTACCAGGTTGATAAGACATGACTCTATTAGACTGTCTTATTGTTTTAGAACTTGCTGCTTCTGTTACATTTAAATTAACTGTAGATTTATTAGCTGTATAAGTAACACTTCCACCACTTGCAGTAGTTGCATTAAATAAAGTGTTCTGTGACATTATATTCTTACTGTCAAAGATTGTAAGTGGATTTGATACTCTTAATCTTCCGAATGCATCAACGTTATTACCACCAATTGTAATTAACTGACCATTACCAACATTTATATTTTCACAACTCATTAGCAGCCAAACCTCATGTTAAACCAAGTGAATCTTTGCAAGTCTTGTTTTAAGTCTTCTTGGAAAGAAAAGTTTAATTGATCTTTTAATGTCTCTAAAGCTTGTAGAACTTGTCTTTGATTATCCGGTGAATACTCTTGACTTGGTTCTGGTATATATGTTGTAATTTTTGCCATTATCTTCTTCCATCAGGTTGAATGTCTACTCTAAATAATCCATATCTCCAGTTTTCATCTACGGATTCATTTTCAACTTTAATACTCATTAATCTATTTCTTGCTCTAGTATCTATCTTAGTTGTAGATGAAGTTACAGTGTAAGGTCCCAACATCTGACTATTTTGTGTTTGAGATGGATAATCTCTTAACAATAAAGTTACTTTAGCATTTCCATCAAGTATTTTAAAGTCTGGTATAAATCTATTTATCTTCATTAAATATTGACCATCTCCTTCTATATCTAGATCAAAGTCTCCTGATTCAACGTATGCAGGGATAGCTGTTTTAACTCCAGTATAACTTACTTCATTTACACCAACCTCATGTTCATAATAAGTAAATGCACCATATGTATTAGTTACACCATTAATAACTGGAAATGTTGGTGTTGCAGTTGATAACCACTTTGTAGCATATGGTTTATCATATGTTTGAGCATCTGAGTAAGTTGTTCTAGTTAAAGACATTGTAGTCCAAGTATTTTCAACGAAGTTATAAACTACAGATGCATTAATCTGTGTTGAATTGTTTGTTGGATAAAACCAAATCACTTCATTATATAAACTATTATGAGAGCCATAGACAATGTCTGCAGCATTGTAATTTATACCAGGATTATCTCCACCTGTTGTAAATACATAATCCTCAACTAGTGATGGTAATTGTTTAACTGTACCATCATAGACAAAGAATCCTCCACCAAACCCCATCCAGAATATAGCACCTTGTGCAAAGACTATTGAATGCTGACCAATACATCCGCAGTTTGTACCCACCTGTCTAATTGAAAAGACAAAAGGAGGTCCAACAAATTGCATAACATAAGCTGCTTGATCTGTTAAAATAAATATATAATCCTTACCTTGTACAGCTCCTACAATATAATTCCCTGTGTCTAATCTAAATGTACCTGCAGTATTTGTTGCAGTTGGTAACCAAGTGTTATAATCTTCTTGGTTTGAAAATCTTATAAACATTGGATCTTGTGTAGATGGTGTACCAATTGTTGTTTCAGTTCCTAGTAAAATTAAATGTCTATCTCTATCAGATACAATTGAACAAGTTGATTTAGTTGGAGCTCCTGCTATTACAGTTGCTCTAATATTTAAAGCTCCAGATGCCGCTGGATTCCATGTATATGTTTTACCATTTTTAATAGTTGCAATTAATATTTGTCCAAAATTATCAAAGGACCAATTCGCTGGTGACAATACAACTGTCGGAGCTGCTGATGCTTCACCCCATGCAACTGTTCCATAAGTAGATGTTCCCCATCCATAACCATAAGTTTGATTAACTGGTCCTACAAATACATAAGGAGTTGTAGTTAAAGTTCCTCCACCAGTAACACCGGTTCCTGTTTCAGCTGTAGCCATTGTAATTCTAAATGTTCCAGATGATGGAACTGCTATTACTTCAAAAGTATTTGTTGTAAAACTTGATGATGTATATCCAGTAGTTGTTGGTCCCGGAGTTGTAACGCTTGTAAATATAATATAATCACCAACTGAAAGTCCATGACCTGCTTTATTAATCGTAACTGTAGCTGAACCTGTTGTAGATGTATAAGTACATCCAGTTATAGCTGTACCAAGTGGTGTAATGTCATAAAAAGCACCTTCAAAATAAATTGCCAATACTTTATTAGTTCCTATGGCTGCATATTTATTACCACTTAAATCTGTCCATGTGTGCTGGGCTCTTGCAACACCTGCTAATGTTTCAGGTGATAATTGTTGCCAACCCCCTATTTTCTCAGGGTAGCCATAACGAAAACGGATAAAATCACCATCAATCCACTGACCTTCTGCGGCAGTTGCGGTGTCTTGTTTGTTAAATCCAGCTTTTATAGGTATCTTTTTTAAAGGCATAAGGATTCTTATATCTCATATCCTTATATTTAACAATAAAGAGTTATCTAAAAACCTTATGTCTGTGGTGTAGTATTTTGTTTATCAAATCTTGATGCTATCAGTATTCTTTATGAATTGTCAACAATTGCTACACAATTTAAATTAAATCTACATGCAGATTTTTTTGGGGCAATTCCACGGTGCTCTAAATCACTTGGAAACAATAAAACCTGACCTTCCTTACTTGGAATGAATAAATCATTATCTTTAAATATTGTTCCACCATCATTTGTATGTAAATTATACACAAAGCTTATTAAATTACGATTTTCCTCATCCTTATGATAAAATGTATTTGAATTTGGATGATACCAATTCCAATAAAATCTTAAAGGCTCTATAAATTTATATTTTGTTTTTTGTTTTATTAAAGAATAAATAATTTCCGCGTATAGATTTAATGGACTTTGCAGGGTTATATTTCTTTCTTTATGGTATGAAATAATAGTTAAACCCATATCAATTTCTGCATTAAAAAATTTATTTTTGTTTATATTTTCTTTATTGACATTATCTCTATTAAAATTGTCCGTTGCAAAATTCCATTTTTCATTTAATAAAAAATAAATAATTTTTTTATTAATTTCTGTAGGAAGTATATTATCTATTGTTTCAACCATTATTTACCTATTAATTTATATTTAAAAGTTAAAACCATACGCAAACCTACATAAATTTTACTTAATGGTTTTGGACCATGTTCTATATAACCATCAAAAATTACCGCTCTAGCTGGTTCAGGCAAAACATTAGTCATAGTATTTTTATTCAATATAAAAGATGTTTCTCCACAAAAATCTCTTTTCCACTCACTATTAAGATAGTACATTATGGTAAACACTTCATTAAATTCTTTTGCATCGTCATCGACATGGTACTCGCCTAAATAACCATAAGTATTTGAACTTACATAAGCTCTATTAAGTTTCACTAATTTGTAAAGATTATACTTATTTAATAAAAGATCATTTATTTTTAAAAAATTAGACTCTATTTCATTTTTAAAATTTAAATAATAATTCCATTTTTTTGAAATGTAGGTGACATTAGAAGCATCAAATGTGTAAGGGATATCCCAAAAATAATTAGAAATTTTTTCAGACATTTCTTTATTATATAAGTTATCTTCCACTGAAAATAATGGGGATTGCTCAAAATTATTTGCAGTGCTTATTATAGCTAAATGTTCTTTTTCATATTCAGAGTTAAAATTTTTATTTTTACTAACATATTTAAAAACTAAATCTTCAGCTTTTTCTCCTATTAATTGTTTTATTTCTTCTCTGTTAACATTTAAATTTGCATTAAAAAATTCATTCCCGTAAACATTATGGAACATTCCTGCAAAACAAACATCATCATCTTGTTTCCATTTTTTTAAAATATTAAACGTACCAATTAAATGGTTTAAAAAATTTGAATTAGAGTGCTTTATATTATGGCAATTTTTATTAACTAAAAAATTTATACACTTTTGATATTTTTCTAAATTCATTATTTTCTCTTTATTTCATTAACTTCACCGTTTAAAACAGTTTTAGGAATAGCTTGTACATTGAAGTGAATAAATCTAAAAGGTTCTAAACCATGATCAAATATAAATTCATGTTCTAAATAAGAATTAAAAAATACAAATAGTCCTGGTTTTACTTTAAAATCTATCCTTTCAGAAGAAGTTGTAATTATTTTTTCATTTTTCTGAGGTAGTTGTATCATTTTTTTATTAATTCTAGGGTCATGAAAAACTGGAAAAGATGTTTTATCAGAGCATTTTAAAAAATAAAAACCAGAAATATGACTATTACAATGAACATGTGGTATATGATAACCTCCGCCATCTTTTGCAAATTCCTGAACCCAAAGTTCATTTACAATTAAAAAATGATTTGACATATCAAATCCTTGTTCATCTAAAATTTCCAAAGACTTATTACATACGAACATCATAAAATCTTTAAAATTACTATCATATTGCATATATGTTGAATGATGAGTTAAACCAAAATCTTTATTATTATTTAAACTATAAGCATCTTCAATATATTTATCAGTTAAACTAATTAGGTTACCTATTTTTGATTCGTCATCAAAATGATATACAAATGAAGGAAATATACTTGTACTAATTAAATTTTTATTTTCCATTTATTTGTGTAGTGTCAAATGTTTCTAGCTTTTTTGTTTTTTCAGTAAATTTTAAATTCCATTCAGCAACCATCCTCATTAAATTATTTCCAAAATGTCTTAAAGTTTCATCAGAAAAATGCAATTTTCCATTTTTAAAAAGTAATAATCTTTCTTTCCATGAAAATTTTATATCACAAGATCCGTCTTCGTATTGTTTAAATATCATTTTTGCATACCATATAATTTTCTTTTATCCTTAAACCATTCTTTATTATTTCCATTTTTATCTACATAGTGTAAAAAAGTTTGTGCGTGCCAGTCTCCTTTAAATTCTTCTCTCCAATGTTCAATTTCACATCCTAAATAAATCACAGCTTCTCCAGGTTGTAATTCAATTTCTTTGCCATCCATAAATATTGGCCATTTAGTACCATCAGAACCAATCATAACAGTTACACTTATTTCACACGATTCTCTGTCTTTATGTTTTTTAAGATCGGCGAACATTGTATACATTCTCCAAAATGCGTACGTAGGCAATAGTTCTAATCCTGTTTCTTTTTGCATTAAATCCAATTTATTAACCATTAAAGACTCCATTAATGGATCACCATAAAAATGAGTATCTCCATTATTATTTTGAAGAAAATCAAAAGAATTAAAATTTATTCTATGTTTTATCCTACAATAATTTGTTAACAATTGAATCTCTTCTTTGGTTAAAAAATTTTTAATTAATTTATATTTTAAATTTCTAATGTTCATATTAAAGAGCCCATGCGACAATTGAATATCGTCTTCCTTTTGTAACTGGTTTAACTGTATGTGGGTATAAAAAATTACTTGGCCAAAGTATCATTCTGTTTGGTTTAACTTCCACTTCCCATTCACCGGAACCATCTGGATTTCTAAAACAAAGATTTCCACCTTCATAATCATTATTTAATAAAAATATACAGCTAAGTGTTCTTGGTATGTCAGCGCAATGATCAGTATGCCATGTATAAAAGCCAGTATTTTCGTATTTTAAAATAGTTATGTTTGATATGTGTTTAAAGAAAAAATCTTTAGATTTAATATCTGATCCGTATTGTTGAAGTTTGTTAAAAATTAATCCATGTAATAAACAAAACCAGTGAACATTAGTAAGGCTATTCGACATATTATCTAATTCATAATTATATGTTCTTCTAATATTAAAATTAATATTATCACCTACGAGTTTAGCTTGTTCGAAATCTACAGTATTAATATATCGTATCAAACTTGATAATGCATTTAAATTTAATACATCATCATAAATTTTTACATACTTACTTATTTCCATATTTTTTTGTTCCAGAAATTATCTTTATAATTATTCCATAATACAAGACTATAAAAAAGTCTACTATTTTGTATCTCTTTTGATTTTCTAGGTTTTATCTTCATTTGCCAACTGTCCCTTTTAAATGGAATAATTTGAACATAGGGTGTTCCTTTTTTAATTATTGTATTTAAAGTTGGGTATTTGTCTCCATTAATAACGATTGGAAAATTAATTTCATTTGGAAAAGTATCTGTATCTACAATACCAGATATTATAGAGAATCTGTCATCTGAGTTATTTAAGGGTGATATAAATAAACAAGAATATCCTTTTGGAGTTTTAATTTTCCATGGATTTAATATTTTATAAAAAGGTAAGTTTTTATTTTTTTCAATAAATGGACTACCTTCTACTTGCATTGTTGGATGGTGATCTGAAAGCACATTTAAATTCATATTTTTGTCTATAAACTCTTTTGTCTCAAACATACTAAATCTATAAAAAGAATCTGGTTTATTATCTTTATTTAAAACATTATGATCTATTTTAATATCCTGTGGTATTTTTAATATATATCCAGAAGTTAAAGTATCTAAAAAAGGCATACATCCTTTTATAGTTTTTTTTTCAATAGAATGTGGTATTTTTTTAAACCACTCAGGTATATTTAATTTTGCTGGTATTGGATAGTCTTCCTTAGAATTATAATAATCTTCGTGTGCGCTAAACTCTATAACTTTATCGAACATGATAAAGTAAGTATCAAAAACTAAACCACTTGTAAAGGATTTACTACGGTTTGATTGTTATTGTATAGATATTCTTCAAAAGACATAAGTAATGGATCTGGTAAGTTATCTATATTATAGTTTCTTAAAAAAGAAACATAACTATTAATTCTATCTTTAAAGTAAGAATTTGGATTATTTTCTAACTTACCAATAAGATCATTGATAGTTGTATCTATGTTATTTTTTACCCCTATCTTATATAATTTTGTGTAATCTAGTGGATTTGAATATGTAACTGTATCTCCATTGAATTTAACAACTAATTTTTTAATTAGTTTAATATCTAAAAAATCAGAGTTAGATACTTCAATTATTTTATGTGTACTATTTAAAAATAAATTATTTAAATCAGTCTGATTTTCTGCAATATGTACAAGACTTTTGTCCTGCCCTTCCAAATCTTTCCTAAAAATAAGATATGCCATATTTTATGTACCGTTGTTTTCTAAAACAAAAAGATAACTATTTCCAGTATAAGTAGTTTGATAACCTTTTAATGAAACTGGAAAAACTAATGTAGCATTAGGTGCTGTTCCAGGAGTTCCAGGAGTTCCTGGTGGAGAGAAAGATGCTCCACCACCACCACTTCCTCCATTAGCAATAGCTACAGAGGGACTGCTAAATATACTTGCATTACCTGGGTTACCAGGATTTCCTCTACAATAAGCAGAGTTTCCATTATTACCAACAGTTCCTATAGTATAAGGAACGGCATAAGGTTGCGTTATTGGTACAGACCAATAACCATAACCACCCTGTCCTCCTGCTCCACCTGGAGCAGAACCGTCGTTAAATCCACCAGCTCCACCACCACCAGCTCCACCAAACATATATAAGTTTAATCTATTAGTTCCTGGAGTCGCTGTAAATGTTCCTGGTGATGTAGTTTGTAATGTTATTTGAAATCCACCTGCTCCACCAGATCCAGCAGTTGCAGAAGTTATACGACCGTCAGCGTCAACTGTAATTGTAGGCGCTGTGTAAGAACCAGCAGTCACACCAGTTGAAATCAATTGATTTGATCCAACAGAGTTAGCTGCAAGTTTAGCTTGTGTAATTGTAGATTGTGTAATTTTAATCGCTGTAACAGCATTAGTTTGAAGTTGTGCTGTTCCAATAGAATTAGAAGCAAGTTTTGCTTGTGTGATTGTTGAATTCGTAATTTGAGCTGCTACTATTTGCCCAGATAATGTAGAAAGATCTGCGACTTGAATATCTGTTCCATCAGCATATAAAATTTTAATTCCTTTATCTGTCGTAGACCAAGTTTGTCCTGTTCCAGTTGATGCGTATTTAAATGTAACTGTAGATGCACCAACAGTTCCATTAGATACAATCCAAGTTTTTTCAATTCCATTTGGAATTGTTACTATTTGATTTCCTGTAATTGTTCCTGTTAATTTTATAACAGCATTTCTTGCATTTGCTAATGCATTCTGTGTCATTACAAGAGCTGTTGTTTGAGCTGTACCGGCTATAGATATTGCTTCATATCCAGCGATCGCTTGCTGAACTACTACTAAATTTGTATTTGTAATTGCTCCCCATGTACCAGCGTTTTCGCCAGTTGCCATTAATTGTATTGCTAGATCTGTAGTATATGTAGAAGCCATATTTTAAATTCCTTTGTTTTTATTCTTAATAAAATATTTATCAGTTTTTGTCAATTAACACAACCCCTATATTTTAAGCTGCAACTTCTGTCCAATTTATGGATTGTCCAGTATTTACAGCAGCCCAAGCAGATACATATAATTGACCAGTTCTTCCTGTCAAGCCAAATCCAGTGACATTTACAATAACGTCTGTTTTAGCAACCACTGAATTTAAGGATAATGTTAAACTTTGACCTGTTAAATTTACAGGTGTATTTAAATCTATAGATACAGAATCTAATGAAATATTTAATTGTTGACCAGTTATAAGTGCAACTACTGCTATATCTAAACTTACACTATTTAAACTAGTAGTTAACTGTTGACCAGTTGCTTCAGCATCAGGAGCTGGATCTACTGTACCAAGCGCTAAACTTAATGGATTTTCAAATACTGGAATTTGAACGGATCCTCCTGCGGAAACTCCAATATTACTTTCAAGAACTTTAACTAATTCTTCACCTGTTACTAAAACAGAGCCATCAATAGTAAATGATACTGAATTTAAAGATGTACTTAATAATTGACCCGTTACATTTACAGGAGTTATTACATCAACTGTAGACGTTCCTTGAGATGAGATAAGACCAATACGTTCTCCCCAAGAATCACTACCCCAACTTCCACTTCCCCATGTTGTAGGTGTTCCTGGCGCTGTTACTGGTACAAATATAGTTTCAAATGCACTAACACTATTTAAAGTTAAGTTTGCTAAATTAGTTGTGGGAACTACACTTCCATCAATTGTAAGAGTAACACTATTTAAACTTAAGTTTAATTCTACTTCTTCAGATGCAGGGATTTGAATAGAACCTCCTGCGGAAATTCCAATATTACTTTCAAGAACTTTAACTAATTGTTCACCTGTTACTAAAACAGTAACATCATTTTGTCCACTAAAGGTTCCTGCACCCCAGTTTAATTCGCCCCAAGCTGAATTGGCCATGCCAGAGTACTCCTATTAAGAGATTCTGATAATAGCTGCTGTACTTGTAAATGCTGGGAATTGAATAGTGAATGTTCCTGCTGTAGCTGTCTTATCTGTTACAAAGTTTAATACTGCAACTGCAGCATTGCTAAACGATGTATTATATATCAATGCACCTCTTGCAGTTAATGTAACGTTCTGAAAAGATAAATCAGCAAAGTCTGTAAAAGCAGTTGTTGATACAACTGAAGTTCCAGAATTTACTAATGCTTTTCCACCTGATGTGTAGTTAGTTCCAGAAGAACTTACTTCACCGGCAGCTGTGTAAGAAGTTGTTGCCGCACCTATTGTTGCACTTGATACATAAAGAGCTAATTTGAAATTATCACCACCAGCACCCGCAGTTGAAAAATCTTGATCACCGTCTAATAGTTGTTTTTTAAAACTATTTGGTAACGCTTGTGTAATAGCCATATTTGTTTCTCCTTATTGTGGTTTTCGAACTATACGAGGTTCTCCATCTAGAAACTCATCAGTTCGTCTTCTTCCCATTTGTTCTAATGAGAATCCTTCGATAGCTTGCTTATATCTATTTTCATAA
>Ga0209593_10001418_pt1 | contig 10320 bp, 10 predicted proteins | sample PPLLaktember2015_3_FD_187260 | JGI IMG/M metagenome (GOLD analysis project Ga0209593, IMG submission 187260) | Freshwater sediment microbial communities from Prairie Pothole Lake near Jamestown, North Dakota, USA - PPLs Lake P7 Core (6) Depth... | ecosystem: Environmental > Aquatic > Freshwater...
CGCCCAATTCCAGGTTATAGGCGGAATAGACCCGCACGTTGTTGGCGTTGTTTGTGCCCTGGTAGAAGCCGATCGTACTAATGGGCCAGGTGATCAAGAGGCCCGCCGCACCCGCGTCCGGGGACAGGGTGAGAGTGCCGTTTTGCCCTAACTGGAGACGATTGACCGGGTTCGTTGATCCCACCGGGGCCACGCTCACCGAGAGCAGGCTCGCCCCGCCTTCGATTAGGCGCACGATGCCCCCCACCTTGGTGGCGTCGTCCTTGAACCAAGCGCCGTTGAACCAGAGGTTCGATCCTATCTCGGCGCACCCGCTTGTGGTGACCTGACCGAACCGCCCATGCGTCGATGAGCCGGTGGTCTTGACGGCGAGGGCCGCACCCGCAGCGGAGGGGGGCAGGATGGAGACGTTCTCGTTCGCTACCAGCGCCGGCTGCCCCGTGGCCGGGGTCAGGGTGAGGGTGCCGTTGGGGGCGATCTGGGTGCGGGTGGTGAAGGTCTGATCGGCCCCGGCGGCGACGGTGGGGGCGCTCAGAAAGAGCAGCCCGCTCGTCCCGTCGAACTGGAGGATGGCTCCGGGGTTGTTCGTGATCGCCTTGCGAGTAGCCCCCCAGAGGACGTTGGAGAGCAGGTAGTTGGCGATTCCGGGGCCGCTGTCGGCCATGACGGCCGCGGCGCTGCCGTACTGGAGCGCCCGCAGGTCGCTGCGCCACGCTCCAGGGGCCACTCCCAGGCCCATGTTGTTGTTCACCTGGAAGCTGTTGGCCGCCGTGCGGGTGATGCTGGCGTCGATGGTGCCGCTGCCCTCCGGCCCGAACTGGAGGGTGTCCCTGATGATGGGGTCGATCAGCGTCCAGCCGGTGACCGTCGCCTGCCCCCCGCTGGTGAGGAACTGCACCCAGGCGGTGCCGGTGTCCACGTTGAACAGGCCGGTGTCCGTGGAGAAGTACACGTTGCCGGGGGTGCCCGCCGCCGGCCGGTTGGCGGCCAGGCCGGAGCGCAGCCGGCCGATGGCCAGGCCCTTCCCGGTGCCGTGGTCGTGGGCGTCGATGACGACGCAGTTCTCGTTGAGCAGGGCGATCTGCGCCGGCTCCCGCGTGCCCGGCACGGGCATATGCAGGGGCATATTCGAGGTGTCGATGTACGCCATTGCTCAACTCCTGCTCAAGAACTGCTCACGGCTAGAGGTAGAGGAGGTCGTCCCAGGTGTACTGCGTGATGGTGTCCCAGTCGTACAGCCCTACCCGGTCCCAGGTGCCGTACACGGTGAGTGTGCGGAACTGGATGGCCTTGATGGCGATGTCCCAGTCCGGGCCGTACCGCTTGGTCACCGGCGCCAGGGCCTCGGAGTAGTCCACCACGGACAGGGCCTGGATGCCCTCGTCCGGCATCACCGCCTCGACCGACCCGATGGCGGCCGCCCAGGAGATGCACGCCTCCCGAATCTGCCAGGGCGTGCGCCGGTCGATCACCCCGTCCCGGCGGGCCAGGTGGCGGCGGGCGTTGACCGTGAACGTGTACTCGAGCTGGAGGGCCGGGCGCACCTGCTCGTGCAGGGCGACGCCCTCGATGACCGGGGTGCTGCCGGTGTCGCTCTCCAGGGCGTGGCGGACCTCGATGGCGTAGCCGAACACGTTGTCCTCGAGGTCGATCCGCTCCCCGGAGAAGGAGAACACCCGTCCCACGTCGATCCAGGGGGCCTGGACATCGGGGGGCATCTCCGCGAACTGCTGCGCCACCCGGTACTGCACCCGCACCCAGTTGTGCGCCCCGATGCGGGGGCCGAAGGCGCTGAACCCGCGGTACGCCTTGGCGTCGGCCTGGAACATGGCGTGGTGCAGGGGCCAGTAGACCCAGCTCTCCTCGTCCGTGAACTCGCAGCCGGAGTCGGGGTGCGCCGGGTTGGGCGTGCCGTAGGGCAGCAGCAGCCACCCGATGGAGCCGTCCTCGAAGCCCACGTACAGCCGGCTGTTGAGGCCCGGCGCGCAGTCGGAGACGTAGAGGGAGAGAATCTTGCGCCCCGTCCACAGCTTGAGCGCCCCGTTGGGCACCTCGAGGAAGTCGTAGGCGGCGGTCTGGGCCTCCTCGGTGTTCACCCAGGTGCCGTGCTTGACCAGGTAGCTGTTCCCGCTGGACTCGTTCCACACCGCGTAGTAGCCGAACCACGAGGCGTGGCCGGCGAAGGCCATCACCTCGCCCTGGACCTCGGAGTTGTTCTCCACCAGCAGGTTCGGCCCGGTGGGGGTCAACCCGCCGGCGTTGTCCAGCCAGTAGTAGCCGTCGCCGTAGCCGAACCACAGGCGGGACAGCCAGGGCGTGGCGTTGACCCCGTTGCGGGGGCGGGGCTGCTGGCGGAACGAGGGGAACTTGTCGTTGATCGAGGTGTCGGGGTTGACCGTGAACACCCCGTTCTCTTTGAAGATGTAGAGGGCGTTGTCCAGGCACTCCAGGTTGGTGATGGCCTGGCTCTGGTCCCCGACGACGATCTCGGCGTCCCAGTTGGCGTCCAGCAGGGGGTCGGCGGTGCACTTCCGCACCGTGTTGCGCCCGGTGCTCATCCACAGCTCGTCGCGCAGGGCGGCCAGGGAGTAGCCTCCGGTCGCCCCCTGCGTCCAGGTGGTGCCGTCGAACTCCCACAGCTTGCCCGACTTGGTGACGACGTAGAGGCAGTCCTCGGTCTCCCCGGTGCCGGCGGGCCAGAAGCGCACCGCCTTGATCGCCTGGTCGTCCACCATCGTGGCGTCGCCGGGGTCGTACTGGCCCAGGTCGTGGCTGACCGTCCAGCCGTCCGGGGTGTCGCCCGACCGCTTGAGGATGAACCGCCCGGCGCCGGCGAAGGTGGCCAGCGGCGCCGGCGCGAAGGGCACCCACGGCGGCTCCTCCGGGGCCTGCGTCTGGTTGTCGCGGGCGTCGATGAAGAAGGCGACGGGGCCGGTGGAGGGGGGCGCGATCTCGTGAACCAACGGCCCCTTGATCTGGAGGCCCCCGATGGACAGGTCCACGTTGGTGCCCCAGTAGTAGCGGGTGGGGACGGGGCCGCGCTGCACCCGCTCGCCGTAGCCGCCCCGGATGCGGCGGAAGGCGAAGGTGCGCTCGGCGTAGACCGGCTGGCTGCTGTAGTCGTAGGTGATCGGGGCGACGTTGGCCAGGGTCTGCATCTTGCGCCCGACCATGATCCCGGTCTCCTGCGGACGCAGGATGACCGGGGTGCCCTGCACGATCAGGTCGTAGGGCCAGGGCCGGCGGCGGGAGTGGACGGTCGCCGGACCGGACATCCCGTAGATCGAGGTCACCCCGTTGCCGGAGAGGCCGTTGGCCCGCAGCGCCCCGTTGCCGCGGGGCGGCCCGCCGTCGCCCCACCAGTTGCCCCAGGTGGGGTGCCACAGGCCGGTGGTGGCGTCGCTGACCGTGAGGCTCATGGGGCGTTGGTCAGGCTGTTGTCGAGCCAGCGCCGGCTGCTGATCGACAGGGAGGCGTCGTAGCGGGGCGGGTCGAAGTAGACCGTGGCGACGCGGGTGAACTCGGCGGCGACCTCCTTCTGCTCGGCCCACATCCCGGTCTGCGCCACCAGGCTCATCCGGGGGCGGGCGCTGCGCCAGCACTCGATGTGCCCGGCGGCGGCGGCGTAGTCCAGGGGCACCGCGAAGCGGTCCTCGTCGGCCCACGGCTCGTTGACCGTGCCCATGCGGATCACCCAGGAGTCCTCGCCCACCGGGTAGACGTGCTCCTCGGGGAGCACCATGGCCACCGCCGGCCGGCGGTTGGTCACGTAGGCCTTGCCGAACCAGGTCTCCAGCAGGGTGAGGTACAGCCCCCCGCCGTAGGGTTCCACCCGCCAGCCCACCATCGGCGCCCCGCCGCTCATGGACACCCCGTAGACCTGATCCCGGGTCAGCAGCCACGGCGCCTGCTCGGTCAGGTCGATGGTGAAGGCGGGGCCGGAGAGGGTGCTCTCCACCGGCAGGCGGTGGACGACGTAGCAACGGCGCAGCCCGCTGAGCACGGCGGGGCGCAGCTCCTGCTCCGGGTCGAGGTGGTGCAGCTCGATCTCCTCGTCGGTGTACGTGGGGTAGCTGTACGGCCGGTCCACCTCCAGCACCCCGTCCTCGGGGCGGTAGTCGCGCACCAGGCGGATGCGGTCGTCGTCCGCGTAGGGCAGCGGGGTGCCGTCCGGCAGCGTGGTGGGCAGCAGGGTGCCGTCCCGCAGGCGACCCCGGCGCAGCACGAACATATCCTCGATCCCGCCCAGGTCGATGGTGGAGCGCATCGCCGGCAGGGCGATGCTGGTGGGCGTGCTGGTGACGCTCTCCTGGTCGCCCGGGGAGGCGTTCCGCACGTAACGCAGTTGAAAGGGGCCGACGCGCCTGGCCACCTCCTGCTCGATCTCGCGCAGGGCAGTGGTGTCGGTCGGGACGAAGCCGCCGTCTGGACTGGGGCCGAGCAGGATGATCGACATACCGTGTCCTCCCGGTGGTTACCAGACGCTACGGGGGCGGAGCCGGGGGCAGGAACATCGTGCCGCCGAGCGCGTCCCAGTCGCCGGCGTCGTGCCAGTGGTTCGTCATCTTGGACTCGAGCGTGGCGACCCGAGCCAGCAGGGCGTCGAACGCGGCCTGCGTCACCGGGGTCTGCCAGGCCGTGGCGTAGTCGGTGGCGGCGGTCTTGACCAGCATCTGCCCGGTGGCGCCGCCCGCGGCCACGCCGGGACCGGTCGCGCCGGTGGGTCCTTGCGCGCCCGGTGCCCCCGTCGCTCCGGTCGCCCCCTGCGGTCCCTGCGATCCGGTGGCCCCGGGTGGCCCCTGCACCCCGGTGGTGCCCTGCGGCCCCTGCGGGCCGGCGATGCCGGCCGGGCCGGTGTCGCCTTGTGGCCCCTCCGGTCCGGTTGGACCGGCGACGCCCTGCGGGCCGGGGTTCCCCTGCGGCCCCGCAGGGCCGGGCACGGTGCTGGCCGGGCCGGTCGGCCCCGGGTTCCCTTGCGGTCCGGCGGGGCCGGTGACGCCGATGGGGCCGGGATCGCCCTGCGGCCCCTGCGGGCCGGGGACGTTGCTCGCCGCCCCCGGCGGCCCGGTCGGGCCTGCCGGTCCCACCGGGCCAGGCTCGCCGGTCTCGCCCAGCTTCGACTCCAGGCCCTCGGCGTTCAGGCGGTAGAGCCACCCGTCCGCCTTGGCGTACAGCCGCACCCCGGAGTCCGGGTTGACGCCGGGGGTGTAGATGGCGTCGAAGTCCTGGTACTGGGTGACCCGCAGCGGCCCGCTGACCACGCCCCCGCTGAGTTGCAGGTAGCGCAGGTCGCTCTCCGCCTTGGTGTAGACCTCGTCCGAGACGGGCAGCGCGTCCTCGGTGAACAGCAGGTCGAGCACCTGGCGCACCGGGGCGTAGCCGGCGATCCAGGCGCTGACCTCGATCCGCACCGGCACCGGCGCCCAGACCTCGATCAGGCCCCGCTCGTCGGTGGTGGCCGGGAAGGTCAGGGGCGCGGTGGCGTCGGGCGAGGCGTACAGCGCGCCCAGGTAGTGCTCGTCCGTGCCGGGGATCAGCGGTCGCCACTGCGCGTAGGCCGCCGGGCGCAGCACCCCCAGGCGGATGAGCTGCACCGTGGTGCTGGCGTACGCCTGGAGGTACCCGGTGGCCGGCTCGGCCTGCGGGGCGACCGTGATCGCCACGGACTACTCCTTGATCTGGGTGGAGGGGGACGGGACGGTGCCCTCGTTGGCCGGCATGTTCTCGGCCTTGAGGTCGTCGGGCAGGGTGGTGGCGTCCACGTTCCGCGCCGGCGGCTGGGTGACCGAGGCCGGCTGCTCCAGCTCCTTGGCGTTGAAGGGGTTGGGCGGCTGCTCCAACTCCTCCGTCTCCTTGGCCGCGGTGGCGAAGTCCATCGGCCGGGTGGTGGTGTCGCCCACCGCCTGGCGCATGGCCTCCAGGCGTTTCTCCTCGTCCGCCTGAATCTTGGCCCGAGCTTCCTCTTGGGCCTTGAGGTTCTGCTGCTCGGCGGCCTGGGACAGGGCTTCCGGGCTGTTCTTGTCGGCCTTGGCTGCGGGCATCTTCCCTTTCCTTTAGGCGGCGGTGGTGAAGGTGTCGGTGGCGGTGGCCAGGTTGCCGTCCGCGTCGCGGGAGGCCACGCGGACGTAGTAGGTGGTCGCCGGGGTCAGCCCGCTGAGGTGGACATCGTGGTCGGTCTCGAACACGGTGGTGTCGCCCGGGGCGCGCTGGTCGTAGGTGCCCGCCACCGTGCCGTACTCGAGTTCGGTGGTGGCCTCCTTGTCGGTGTGCCAGTTCACGTCCGTGGCGTCCGACACCGGCACCCCGCAGTTGAGCTGGCTGATCACCGGCGCGTCCGGCCCGGTGCTGCCCGACCCCTCGATCTGCGCCTGGTACTCCGCGTCGCTCTGCGGCGGCTGCGGCAGGGCCTCCGCGATCTCCCCGGCGGACTGCACATCCATGTCCTGCCAGAAGATGGGGTCGAGGGTGCCGTCGCCGGTCATCTTGGGGACGGTGTAGCGGACGACCCCGCTGGGGTCCTCGACCGTGGGGGCCTCGAACAGGGGTTGTGCGGTCGTCTCAGCCACCGTCCTCCTCCTTCATGCGCTGCTCGGCCGCGGCCAGGGCCTCGGCCCGGTAGGTGTCGGCCGGCTCGCAGTCCCCCTCCTCGGACAGCTTCAGCCGCATCTGGGCCTGAAGCTCCAGGTCGGCCTTGCTGCGCCCGTCGCGGACGAGCAGGCCAGCGCCCTCGAGGTAGGCCACCACGTCGTACACGTCCCGGCCGTAGGTAACGATGATCTCCATGGCGGGCATCCGCACCAGCTCGGCCAGGGTCACGCCGTTAGGGAGGGTGGGGAGATCGGTCATGACGCCTCGCTACTTCTTCTTGGTCTTGGGCTTGTACATGAAGTCGTGCATCTGCTCCGGGCTAGCCTCCTTGAAGGTGCGGGGCTTCTTCCCCTCCTTCACCCGCTCGTAGTCCGCGGCCGCAGCGCGGCGCTGGCGCTCTGTCTTTGCAGGCATTGTTATCCCTCTGCTACCATACCGTTATGGTACGGAAGAACACGGAATACGACTTCTGGCAGCAGGTCGAGGTGGGTGACCCAGACGAGTGCTGGCCGTGGCAGGCGGGCACCTTCGACAGCGGGTACGGGTGCTTCCGGTACGGCGGGAAGCTGTGGCGGGCGCACCGGCTGGCGTACTTCTTCTGCCAGGGATCGCCCGAGGACAACATCCTTCATACCTGCGACAACCCTCCCTGCTGCAATCCCATGCACTTGTGGGACGACACGACCGAGGCCAATGTAGCCGACCGGGTGGCGAAGGCGCGGAGTGCCACCGGGGATGGTAACGGGGGCCGCCTCTACCCGCACAAGCTGACCGCGGACAAGGTGCGGCTCATCAAGGAGATGGCGGGCCGCTTCCCGAACGCACAGGTAGCGGCCCACTTCGGTGTCTCCGAGACGATGATCGCCCGGATCAGGCGAGGCGAGCGGTGGGCCTAAGCACCCACAGGCTGAAGTAAAACCCCAAAGGGGTAGCGGTTGCCCTCGGTCGGCTGCATCCGGTCGATGGGGTTCGGAATCTGGAAGGCGTAGCGGCAGACCACGCGCATCGCCACCAGGTCCTGCTGGGCCAGGTTGTAGACAATCGCCCCCGTGTTGTCCTGGATCACGGACTGGTCCAGCATCTTGAAGGTCAGGTCCTGGCGCACGCCCAGGATGCCCTGCGTGAAGTCGCCGGCGACGGCCTCCACCTGGGTGGCCTGGCCGGTGGTGGCGGTCTTGAAGCCGGAGAGGCCCGCGTAGGAGATGTAGGCCGGCTCCCCGAACACCATCCCGGCGCGGGTGCCTCCCGCCTGGGTGCGCCCGCTGCGGCTGACCGTGAGGGCGTTGTTGTCCGAGACCCCGGTGTTGGCCGGCCCCTCGGGCAGGAACAGGAAGTCCTTGTTCGCGTCGCGCAGCCCGCGCAGGCTGGACTTGAACTGCGGACGCATCCACCAGCCGTTGGGGGCGTAGCCGTCCACCTCGACCGTGGTGAGGACGTTGTTCAGGTCGTCCGCCACGTCCACGGCGGAGGTGCCCCGCACCACCGAGTTGCCGGCGGCGATGGCCGCGGGCACGATGGCGGCGGGCCAGGAGGCGGGCTTGCCCACCCCGAAGAAGATGGCCTCGTCCACCGCGATGGCGATGGCCTCCTCGAGCAGGGGGCGAATCTCGTCCCAGAGGTCGTAGTCCACGTCGTCCAGCAGCTTCTCGGGGATGGGGACGATGACGGCCAGCTCCTCCGCGACGAGCCACTTGTTGGCCCACTGCACCGCGGTGGTCTGCTTGAGGCCGGTGTCCCCGGACACCCAGTAGGCGGACGGCAGGGCGCTGACCACGGGGAGGCGCTGCTGCATCCGGCTCATCGTCCGGTGGGGGAACAACTGGAGCGCGGCGGACTTGTTCACGATCCCCTTGTAGATTTCCCGTGAAAAGTCTTCGGGGATCAGGGCGCCGTAGCCAGTGCTCGGGATGGATACCGTTTCCTGGCGGGTGATGATGCTGTTGTAGGGCATGGCTTACTCCCGAGCGGATCGACCGTTGCCGCCAGACCCACCAGTACGGCCGGTCATGGCCCGCATCCAGTCGTTCATGTCCCAGTCGTGTCCGCCCGGTGACCCGTTGGAGGGGGCCAGTTCTGGCTCCTCCTCGCCGTCCCGCAGCTCCGTGAGGAGTTCCTTGCGGAAGGCGCTGGACCGCCGGAGGGACTTCTGGGCCTCAGCCTTTCCCTTGGCGTAGCCCTCGTCGTGGGCAGCCTGCTTGAGCGCCTTGATCGCCCGGTCCACGATGGTCTTGCGCCCGTCGATGCCGTGCCCGGGGTCCTTCAGCACGGACTCGCGGGCCTTCTCATCGAGGGACTGCACCAGGGGGGTGATCGCGGCGTCGTCGAACATCGTCGCCATGGACCGCAGCGTGTTGCTGATGTCCTGGTTGGCGAGGCTCGCCTGCTCCTGCTGCTCCTTGAGCCGGGCGTACTCCGTGGGGTTGGTCTGCCGGAGTTCGCGCTCCCGCTGGCTCTCGGCCCGCTGGCGGCGCACGGCCTCCCGCCTATCGACCTCCGCCTGGACCTGACGCTCAAAGTCCCGCTCATCCCGCTCGGTTCGGGACGTGGTGGCTTCGTCCGCCTTCTGGTCCGACTCGGCCGGCTGCTCCTCCGCCTTCGGCTCCGGCTCCTGCCGGTCGCGGCGGCCGCGGCGTAGCTCGGTGTTGGCCTCGTCCCACTGCTGCTTCCGGTCGGTTACCTCCAAGGGTCGAGCGGTCAACCCGAGGGCGGTTTCTCGAAACCAGTCGTTGGGGGACGACTCCCCGTCGTGCTCGTCCGCGGCCCCGGTGGCCGGTGGGGTGTCCGTCGCCTCCGGCGGCGGCGCGGTGGACGTTTCGTCTGGCATTCCCGGCCCTATCTTACTGCCCGAGCAGTCCGTAGTTCGTGAACTGCTGCGGCACCCCGCCCGAACCCTGCTGTCCGTAGGGCGGAATGAACTGGTCGAGCTGGTTAGTCAGGTCGGCGCTGTTGGGCGAGCCGGCCCCGGCCATGCCGGCGATGTCCACCTGGTTGGGCATCTGGAAGGGCTGCATCTGGGGCATCTGGAAGGGGTTGGCCAGGGCGTTGGACGCCACCCCGGTGGCCTGCTGGGTGAGCGCGGTCATGTCCTGCCCGCCCATGGCCTGCCCGGGGTCACCGAGCTGGCCCTGCGCGCCGGCGAGGGAGGCGGCGTAGGGGCTGACCCCCTTGAGCATCTCCGCGACCTTGCGCGTGGCGAACTGGTCCAGGCTCTCGGGCACGTTGTAGGTGGCCCCCTGGTTGGGCGTGAACCCGTTGCCCTGGAGGTTCTTCTGGAACCCCTCGCCCCAGCCCGCGCCCACGGTCAGGGGGATCATCTTGGTGTAGGCGTCGGAGGCGGTGTTCCACATCTGCTGGCCGATGGTGGCGACCCCGCGCTCGTGCTCGGACTGCGCCTTGGCCCGGTTGGTGATGGCCTCCTGCTGCTGGACCTTGTACTTCTCGGTCTCCCGCTGCTGGCCGAGGATGGCCAGCGGGGCCTCGACGTTCTGCTTGTACCACTGGTTGAACTGCTCGGTGGCCGTCCGCAGGTCGAGGTCGCCGGACCGAATCTGGGCGTCGATGTCCTGCCGGCGCTGCTCCACCGCCTGGGCCAGGGCGGTGGTCACCCGCTGCGTGTCGGTGGTCATGCCGGTGCGCTCGGTCGCCCCGGCCTCCTGCGCCTGCACCCGGCCCATGGCCGCGGTGTCGGAGGCGTTCTGGCGGGCCAGGGCGACCGAGCGCACCGGCATGACC
>Ga0209593_10001419_pt1 | contig 10320 bp, 9 predicted proteins | sample PPLLaktember2015_3_FD_187260 | JGI IMG/M metagenome (GOLD analysis project Ga0209593, IMG submission 187260) | Freshwater sediment microbial communities from Prairie Pothole Lake near Jamestown, North Dakota, USA - PPLs Lake P7 Core (6) Depth... | ecosystem: Environmental > Aquatic > Freshwater...
CGTCTTGCCCGCGCCGTTTGGTCCGACAACAGTGACGATCTCGCGCTCACCCACTGTGAGCGACACGTCCCAGAGTGCCTGGGCATCGCCATAAGCCACGTTCAGGTCAATGATCTCGAGCATAATCCTTCCCCAGATAAGCGCCGATAACCGCAGGGTCGCGCATCACCTGTTGCGACACACCCTCTGCGATGACCTGGCCCTGATCCAAAACAACGAGACGCTGCGACAGGCTGACCACAGCCCGCATGATATGCTCGACAATCAGGATGGACACGCCGCGCTCATGAATGCCGCGGATCCTGTCCATGGAAATTTCGATCTCGGTGGGGTTCAGCCCGGCTAAAACCTCATCGAGCAGCAGCAGATCAGCCCCGCTTGCCAGCGCCCGCGCCAGTTCCAGGAACCGGCGCTGATGGAGGGTGAGCTTCTCCACGGGTGCATCGGCACAGTGTCCGAGACCGGTAACCTCCAGCCAGTGTCGCGCGTGTTCGCGAGCCTCTGCCACACTATCGCGACTTCGCCCAAACATACAGCCCACTGCAACGTTCTCCAGCGCCGTCATAGTGTGGAAAGGCCGCGGGATCTGATATGTTCGTGCAATCCCGAGTCCCGTAATCCAGTGCGGAGCTTTGGCCGTGATGTCGTGTTCACGAAAGGAAATCCGGCCTGCATTTGGCGCGTAGTAACCGCTGATAACGTTGATCAGGGTAGACTTGCCGGAACCATTCGGCCCCACCAAACCCACAATCTCGCCTTCTGCCACCGACAGATCCACGCCGGCCAATGCCCAGAGCCCACCGAATTTCCTGGTGACATTCTCGCACGTTAACATCATGGTACCCACACCCATCCGAATAACTTCCGGTACAGCACGTCCGGCAACAGCAGAGCCGCGATCAGCGCCAACATCGCAACAGCGACTTGTGAAATCAGCCGCACCCCGATCCCGCCCAGCACCTGTATCACCAGGACCAGCCCAAACAGTCCCAGAGCGAACCAGGCACGGCGCTGCAGCCTGGCAAAAATGCCTTCACGCACAAAAAGCACCATCACGATGAGCAGCGAGCCGATGATGATCTGATTGAGGAACTCCAGCCGGGCACTGCTAAATCGGTCCGACAGTGTATAGATAATCACCGCGCCCAGGACGGGTCCCAGCCAATGCCGCCGGCCGCCCAGGATGCTCATCAGGATGACAAACAGCGGGATGCGAATGTTGAAAACACTTTCGACAGCCACATAGTTGATCTGCAGCGCGTGCAATCCTCCGGACAGTCCGGCAAAGAAACAGCTGATGGCAAGCACGACCATCTTGTATCGAAAGGTTGGCACGCCCAGACCTTCCGCCACAGCCTCGTCGTCACGGATAGCAAACAATCCCTGTCCCAGGCGTGAGTGCTGAATGGCATAGGCTACAAAGACCGTCAGCAGGGCAATGATCAACCCCAGGCGATAGAGCATGGTCGAGTAGTCGCCCAGGAACTCTGGATAGGGCACTTGCCCCAGGGGCACGCCGTATCCCCCGTCGATGGCGTCCATGTTGCGAATCACCGCTGCGACCACCAGTGCCACTGCCAGGGTAAGCAATGCAAACAGTTCGCCCCGCAATTTGCGCTGCCGAAAGACGGCGAAACCGATCCCCAGGCCCAGCAAGGCAGCATTGAGTCCAGCCAGCGGCAGCGACACCAGGAAATTGCCATCGAACTTGTCCACAAGCGTGGCGGTGGTGTACACACCCACACCGTAGAATGCGCCCTGCCCGAAACTGAAATAGCCTGAATAACCCGTCAGCATATTCCAACTGGAAGCCTGCGCGATCCAGAAGAACACAAAATAAAGGAATATCAGGTAGAAAACCGGGAAATCCAGCTGCGCGCGCAACCATGGAACCACCCAAAGCAAAAGCCCGGCCGTCAGGAAAGCCACGGGGACCTGCCACTTCACTCTGCAATCCTCCGGGCAAACAGCCCATCCGGTCTCAACAACAGAGCCAGGATCAGGATCACGAAGGTGACCAGCGATGCCATCCCCGCATCGGCAATCACGCTCGTGACATGGTCAGTTACGCCGATGAGCATGCCGGCTGCGAATGCACCAAAAGCATTGGCAAGCCCGCCCAGGATCACCACGGCAAAGACCACCGGCAACCACTCGATGGCTGCCGTAGGAGTGATGCCGTAGATCATGCCAATGAAAGCGCCCGCCACAGCAGCATATGCCCCCGCCAGCCCGGAGAGCAGCATGCCGGAGCGACGGTGATCCACACCGAAGGCGCCGGCAATTTCCCGGTCCTGCGAGAGCGCTCGCAGCGCCTTGCCTGCATAGGTGCGATGCAGGAGATACATGGTTAAGCTCGAAATGAGGATTGCCGCGATAAACGATGCCAGTTGCGGAATCGGTAAGGCGAACGGTCCAACCCAGATGGACACACCGAGATATGGATTTAAATCCGATGGAATGAACCTGTGATCAGCTGTCCAAAACCAGCGCATGACGCTTTCAAGAATGATGAACAGACCAAAGGTCACCAGTAACGACATAAATTCATCCACGCGGAACACATCAATGAACCACTGCAGCGCAACCCCCACCAGAAAAAACAGCGGCACAGTGACCAGCATGGTCAGGAATGGGTTCATGCCCAGGCTGGTCGACAGCTGGTAGGTGATGTAGGCAGCGAAGATGGCAAACGAAAAGTGGGACAGGTTAATGACCTTCAACATGCCCCAGGTGAGCGTCAAGCCAATGGCGATCATGCCATACAGGCTGCCAAGGAATATTCCGGAAATAAGCGCTTGCCCAAAGAGCTGCATGTTAAATCCAATCAACAGGACGGGGTTGCCCTGCACCCTTTCGCGAGAGACGAGGGCAACCCAGTTGACGGTTAATCAACAACTTTCAGTTGTACTTTCACATGGCGAGTACACGACCGTGGCACCTTCCGCCGCGAACTCAGCCGGATAGATCACAACCCACTTGCCGTCTTGAACCTGCTTGACGCTCTGCAAATCCGGACCGTAATTCTGATTGTCCGGATCAAAGGTGATCTCTCCGATGATCGTGTCCACTTTGTTGCTCAACAGCCAGTTGGCAAGGGTCTCCTGATCCAGGCTTTCGGTCGCTTCCACGGCAGCGATGAGCGTTTGCCAGGTCGCCCAGGAGACGGCCCCCTGGACATCCAGCACCGGATAGGTAATGCCGGCTGCAGCGGCTCGTTTTCCGAACTCTTCGTTCAATTCCCTGGCGCCAGGTTTCGACAGGAACGGTTCATGCGCTTCAAACAACGTCACGGAGAACGCACCTTCTCCCGCCTCCGCCAGTGGACCAGGCGCCGGCCACTGGACGAACATGCCGCGCGGCTTATAGTTCAGCGCATTCATGGCAGTGATCAGGGTGTTGCCGTCCACTCCCAGGCCGGAGAGGTACAGGAAATCGGGGTCGGCATCCCGAACCTGTGCCGCGATCGCGCTCAAGTCAGTGGTGCCGAACGGAAAGTCAACATCCAGAACCACTTCGTAACCATGTTCCTGTGCGACCTGGATCGCGCCGCCATCTCCTTCACGCCCGCGTGCCATGAACATGGTGCCCGGGAACTGGTTGACGACAAAACCAATCGTCCTGGGCGGCGTGCCGGTGGAATCGAGCGCGTCAAACAGCAGGTCGGGTGTGGTCTTATGCGTGTCCAGGCCGGTGTACCACATCGGGAAATGCCATTTGTAGGTGTAAGCGTACGTGAGGCTCCCAGTATGGTGAGGGAAGATCATGTTGTAGCGTTCCGCCACCTGCATTGCCGCCGTGATATTTCCTGAACCGTACGGTCCGATGATAAGGTCCACATTCTCCTCAGTGATCAGCCGCTCGTAGAGCGCCGCGGCTTTGTCGGCGGTGGATTCATCATCGAGCATGACCCACTCGACGGGCCGGCCAAGCAAGCCACCTTCCTCATTGAGCTTCTCAACGAAAATTTCTCCGACGACCTTGTGAATTGCTCCCGTCGCCGCCAGAGGACCGGTGAGCGACAGGGTACTGCCGACCCGGATCGGCTCTGAGGCGGCGGGAGCCGCACCACCACAGGCCACCAGAACCAATATCAGAACGATCATTACATTGGTCAATAACCAGCGCTTCATCCTCTCTTCTCCTTTCGATTGGTCGATAAACGAACACTCAACTGGGTCTCAGGCATACTGGACCCAATCCCTCTCGAACCGAAATACTTCTTTCGCAGGCGGCAAGGGAGCCTGTGTCTCGATCCAGCGCACAGGTTCCGTGCCCACATTCGCGAAACTATGGAGGCAACCGACCCCTGTCCAAATCACATCGCCGGGTCCGAGATCATACGTTTCTCCATCGGCTGTAGCGTGCACCTGACCGCTCACAATGAAATAAGATTCCTCGAAGGTATGATCGTGCAAGTCGATTTTTGCGCCGGGTTGATATTGGATCAGGAAAAGCGATTGATGGACAGCGCCGAAGGAACGGTCCACGAACATCTTGATTGCCACGCCGGTGGTGGGGTTGAAGCCCTCCATCTGTGAAGGTTCGCCCGGGCGAGGCAACTGTGATTCGTCGAAGTAACCAAGCAGGGGCGAGTCTGGAGCGGGCGGCGTCCCATGGGAAGGTATTTCTCCTGGGACGAAAAACGTATCCCTCCCATAGTCCAGTGGGCGCGGTTGCGGCGCCTGCATTTCCAGCCAGCAGGCAGGCTGCTCGCCCGCGTTCCTCCAGCTATGTGGCGTGCCCGTGCTGATCAATCCAAAATTTCCGGGTCCCAATACATATGCCTGTTCCACGATTTGGAGGAGGAGACTGCCTTCTAAAATATAGAAGCTTTCTTCAAAGGAATGCAGGTGCGGCCGAATGGCACCGTTCGCATCCAGATAACAGATTCCTGTGCCCATGTGAACCGAGCCCATGACACGGTCCACATAGGCGGCGCGCCGGAAACCGGTACTGCCCTGCTCATACAATTCAGGGATGGGAGCCGCGGCTGGGTCAATTTTGGAGACGAAATGCATAGTAGCCTCGTTTTCTCCGCGCGACTATTTCATCATGCGTCCGCCGTCCACGCGCAGGTTGACGCCGGTCACGCCGCGGTTCTCGAACAGGAATACCGTGGCATGGATGACGTCTTCGATGGTCACCAGCCTGCCCAAGGCAGTGCGCGACCGAAGATTATCCAACACTTCCTTAGGTTTACTCGCCCAGGCTGGTGTATCACCGACCTGAGCAGGATGGATGGCATTCACCCGAATGGGTGCGAGTTCCAAGGCAAGGGAATTGATCAGCGCTGAAACACCGCCATTGACGGTTGTGATGGTGGTCGAACCGGGATAAGGCTGGTCACGCGCCAGCCCACCGAACAAAACAATGGAACCCTCTTCACGCATTCTTGGCGCAAGCACATGAATCACTTCGGTATAGCCCACCAACTTCAGCGTGACCAGCTTAAGGGCTTCGTCAATGTTGTATTGACGGACTTTATTCTCGTCACGGTGGAGCGCTACCAACGCCAGATGAAGCACATCATCCACTCCTGCCAGGCCATCCGCAATTTGATGAGGATGGGATAGATCCAAACAGAGTCCCACACTATTGCCGCCCACTTCACGCGCGGTGGCTTCGGCACGACCCTGATCGCGGCTGGTGATGACAATCGGATTTCCCTGCCTGGCATAGTGGATCGCCAGATGTTTCCCCAGATCACATGTGCCGCCCACTACAACAACTGTTCCAGGCTTATCCATGAGAATGCTCTCCTTTCCCTAGCTTCTCTTCGAGATATTTCCAATCGCGGCGGAAACGGTAGGAGTAACGGCGCGGCGGCTGCGGCGCCTGCGTTTCCAGCCAGCGGACGATTCCCTGGGTCGGGTTGCGAAATTCATGGATACAGCCAACACCTGCCCAGGCTGTGTCACCGGGCTTAAGCCGGTATTGCACACCATCGAACCAACCATCCACCTCGCCTTCCAGGATGAGATAGGTTTCTTCGAGGGGATGATCGTGCGCACCGGCGAGACCAGCCGGCTCGTATTGCACCATGAACATCGTTGACAACTGCGCGCCGAGATCGCTATCCACCATCATCTTGACGGTGATTCCGCTGTACACCAGCAAGGCAGTCCGCATGCTCGCGGAGACAGCCAGCATATCCTGTGTTTGTTTGCCCGCCTTCATATTGTCCGAAGAAATATGACCAAAGGAACGTGTGCGCGGGTCGCGGGCATCGACAGGGATGGGATCTGTCATTGGGAGTGGATCCACCGGATAGATATCGCCATCGCCATCCAGCCGCGGTTGAGGGGCAAGCATTTCAGCCCAGCGGACACGAGTGCTTCCATCATTGCGAAATGCATGCGGTGCGGAGACTTGTATCACGCCATAATCGCCCGGCTCGAGAGAATAGGTTCCATCACCAGTCTGACAGATAAGCTGCCCTTCGAGAATATATACGCTTTCTTCAAACGTATGGATGTGTGCATCAATGGTTCCACCAGGGTCGAGTTCACAAATGCTAAACTCCTGATGCACCGAACCATTCTCGCCATTGACAATACTCCAGCGACGATAGCCTTTGCTCAACATTTCAAAGGCTTTTGGCACTTTGAAGTCAGCTTGCTCAGCAGTACGAACGAGATGTCTGGAAGGCATATAGTTAGTTCCTTTCTAATAGCCATTCGAAGCCGCCGGGCGTAAGATGTTGCGTTTCTACAAAACATGACAGCTCCTCACAATGACAATTAATTCAATAACTGCAAAGGTTCTTCCACCAGATCGGCCAGCGCTTGCAGGAACTCTGCACCGCGCGCGCCATCCACAACGCGATGGTCGCAGGACAGGCTGAACGTGACCATGGGCTGGACGGCGGGCTGTCCACGGACCGCAACAACGCGGTCTGCGATACGGCTGACAGCCAGGATCGCGGCTTGCGGAGGGTTGACGATCGCGTTGAAGGCATCCACGCCGTACATGCCCAGATTGCTGATCGTGAACGTGCCTCCGCTGAGATCGTCGAGGGAGAATTTGCCAGCCTGCGCTCTGGCGACGAGTTCACTGCGACGCGCGGCTAATTGAGTAAGGTTCAACTCATCTGCATGATGGATCACCGGGACAACCAGACCATCCTCAACGGCAACCGCCAGACCAATATTGATCTCTGAATTGAGAAGGATATTTTCTTTTTGCCAGGAGGCGTTGAGACGAGGATATTGGCGTAATGCAGCGGCAGTTAGTTTGACCAGTAAGTCGGTGTACGTGATTTTTTCAGGCGAAGTGTTCTGAAGCTTTTCGCGCCAGGTAACCAATCGCGAGGCGTTGACTTCCCGGATCAAGTAGAAGTGCGGGATGGTCGTCCATGCCTGGGAGAGACGGTCGACCATGACGCGCCAGGTCCTGGTTACGGTAATTGTCTCTGCCGTGGGCGCTTCGACTGCACTCCGCTCAGCCCGAAGAGACAAAATATCAGCAGCCAACACAGCACCATCGGGGCCGGAGCCTGAGAGTGTCTTGAGATCCAGTCCACGCTCCTGTGCCAATCTCCTCGCTTTTGGCGAAGCAAGGACACGCGAAGGCTGAACGCTAAAAGCTGAAAGCTGACCTTCATCCTTCCGCCTTCCACCTTCATCCTTTATGAATGCCAGGACATCTTCCTTGCGGACCTGTCCGCCCTGAGGCTTGACCTGCGTAATGTCGAGATTGTGTTGGGCGGCTAAACGCGCGGCAACGGGTGTCGCGGTCACACGCGTCAGTGTGGATTCGCTTGGGTGTGCGGGAGCAGGCGAGGGCTGCGCGGGAAGCGCTGATCCTGTTTCGCCAGGCGCAAGGATCAGCGCGATCCGCTGCCCAACCGGGATCACATCCCCGGCTTGCGCCGTGACGCTGACAAGGATCCCGCTGGCGGGCGCCTCGATCTCGACCGTCGCCTTGTCGGTTTCCACTTCCATCAACGGCTCGCCTTTCGTGACCTGGTCCCCCGCGGCTTTGAGCCACTGGATCAAAGTGCCAGTCTCCTGCGCCATACCCAACGCGGGCATTACAACCTCTTTTGCCAAGTGCGCTCTCCTCTTCCTCTTTCTTCGTTCTTCGTTCCTCTTACTTCGCCTTACCTTTACCATCCGGGCGTCCTGCAGCAGGAACGGGATCGTCAGGCAGACCCGCCCCGCCATACTCCACGCCGGTGTACTCGATGTTCTTATGCGACTGTGTCTCGCGCTTCCCGGAAAGCGGACCCACCGCCGTGTGATACTTTACGCCGGTCACCATCAGTTCTTCAGCTGGAAAGCGGGTGATGACTTCGCAGCCATCCTTCGTGACGACAAGTTGTTCCTCGATCCGAGCGGCCGACCAGCCGTCGGTGGCGGGCCAGTAGGTTTCGAGGGCAAAGACCATCCCTTCTTTGATCTCTTCGGGACTGTCGAACGAAACGAGGCGGCTGAAGACCGGCTTCTCCCAGATCGCGAGACCAACACCATGTCCGTATTGAAGCGCAAAGGCAACCTCCTCGTTGGGCAACCCGAACTCCTGCGCTTTGGGCCACAACTTCACGACATCAGCCGTTGTCACTCCGGGTTTGATGGTATTGATGGCGACGTCCAGGTAGTAACGGCAGCGTTTGTACGCGTCGATCTGTGCCTGAGAGGCACTGCCAACCGACAACGTGCGGTAATAGCAGGTGCGATAGCCGTTGAAACTATGCAGGATGTCATAGAAAGCCAGATCGCCGGGGCGGAGAATACGGTCGCTGAAAATGTGTGGATGCGGGTTGCAGCGTTCACCAGAAATTGCGTTGACTCCCTCGACGTGTTCTGATCCCAGGCTGTAGAGCACATTGTTGACCAGTCCCACGCATTCGTTCTCGCGAACGCCGGGTCTCATGAAGCGATAGAGTTCCTCGTAGGCGGCATCCACCATGGAGCAAGCCATACTGAGCAGGGTGATCTCATCCTCGGTCTTGATGACACGTGCTTCCTGCATCAACTGCTGGCCGTCGACCACTGTGATGCCCTCCTTTTGAAGAGCGAAGAGAACCGGCGGTTCGATCACGTCCACGCCCAGTGGTTCTTTGTGGAGTCCGCGCTCCTCGAGCTCAATACGGATCTTGCGGGCGACGTCTTCGGCACGGTGAGCGCCGGGCGGCATCGCACCGCGCAGCGTCGAAATCCCGGCGCGGGAGCGGCCATCGCCCAGCCACGAGCAATACATCTCGTGATGTTTCGCCGCCACGCCGAAGTCCCAGTTGATCGGTTCGTCATCCTGCGGGAGGAGACAGAAGCGGCCGAGTTTGTCGATCGCCCATGTGCCAATCGTCGTGTTCGTGATGTAGCGGATATTATTCATGTCGAAGCACAGCAAAGCCCCGATCTCCGACTTCTTCAACTCGGCCTTGATGCGCGCCAGGCGTTCGACCCGCAGCCGGTCGAAATGGACGCGTTCCTCCCAATCCACAGCCATGGTTCCAAAAGTTTTTATGGGCATGGTTTCTCTCCTCTTATACGTAAGCAGTACACAAGTAAACAAGTAGACAAGTCATGTGTATACATGTGTACTTGTTTACCTGTCTACACTTTCCCGCACAACCTCTTCGCCATCTCGAATACACCCTGGGCATTCGGAATGGTCAGGTCTTCGAGAGCAGGTGAAAAGGGAATGGGAACATTCATTGCGCCCATCCTTTTGACCGGCGCATCGAGGTAGTAAAACGCCCCATCGGCAATGACAGAAGCCAGTTCGGCGGTGACGCCGTATTGTTCGTACCCTTCGTCGATCACGATGACGCGGCTGGTCTTTTTCGCCGATTCAATTAACGTTTGTTTATCCAGGGGGACCAAGGTACGCGGGTCAACGACCTCCGCGCTGATACCAATATCCTCAAGGAGTTTGGCAGCTTCCAGCGCGACATAGACCATACTGCTCGTGGCAACCAGGGTAATATCCGTGCCTTCACGCTTGACATCTGCCACACCAAGAGGAACCGTGTATTCCTCGGCGGGCACGGGACCCTTGACCGTTTTATACATCATCTTATCTTCGAGAATGACCACTGGATTCTCGTCGCGGATGGCGCTCTTCATTAACCCTTTGGCATCATAGGGTGTGGAAGGCACAACAACTTTTAGCCCTGGGATGTGACTGTACCAGGCATGCAACGATTGCGAATGTTGTGCGGCGGACCGGCGTCCTGCTCCCATGGTAGTCCGCAACACCATCGGGACCTTGAGCTTGCCGCCCGACATGTAATGGATCTTGGCGGCTTGATTCGCGACCTGGTCCATGATGAGACCGCTGAAATCGCCGAACATGATGTCTACGACGGGGCGC
>Ga0209593_10001420_pt1 | contig 10318 bp, 6 predicted proteins | sample PPLLaktember2015_3_FD_187260 | JGI IMG/M metagenome (GOLD analysis project Ga0209593, IMG submission 187260) | Freshwater sediment microbial communities from Prairie Pothole Lake near Jamestown, North Dakota, USA - PPLs Lake P7 Core (6) Depth... | ecosystem: Environmental > Aquatic > Freshwater...
AATTAAAAAGGTCTTTTGCCGTTCTGACGAAATAGTCAATTGAACCAGAGATCCTGTTATTAAAAAATGAAAAATCCAATCCTCCATTTATTGTTATATCTTTTTCCCAATGGATTTCAGCATTTCCTAGCTGTGTTTGTAAAACGCCCGGGCTCATTTTCCCGCCAAAAGGAAACTTATAATAGTTATCGTGGGTTCCGTATGTCGATAGAGAGAAATTGCCCTGCATACCTTCGTTTCCGACTGTCCCGTATCCTGCCCTGAGTTTTAGGTGATTTATTGAAGAACTGGATTTTAGAAAACTTTCCTGGCTTATCACCCACGCAGCTGAAAGACCGGGAAAAAATCCCCATTTATGTCCTTCGGCCCAAATACTGGAGCCATCATTTCTTCCGTTAAATGTTATTATGTATCGGTCACGCAGAATATAGTTTACCCTGATAAACTGAGAAATTTTGGTAGCCTGAGATCTTCCGGAAGTAATTGTATTTTTATCCTTGTTGGCGGCTATCGAAACCTGTGCCGTATTAAAGGCATCGGTAAAAAAGTCAATTCCCTCAAGTCCATAATTATTGGCATCGGTTTTATAATATCCCGCACCGGCGACAATGGATAACCTGCTTTCCCCCAAGGCTTTATCATAAGATAAATAACCTTCTGCATTATAGTTGCCTATAGATTGGGTAGCCAATTGCGCATCTCCCAAAAGTACAGTCTGAAATGCAGCGGAAACAGGTATATAAAAATCATAATCACCCCTGCTTTGATCGATCCCTGCAACAACGGTAGCCTTTAATGCATCTGTAATTTTAACATCCAGACTGGGCGTAATGAATATGCGGGTTGTTGTAGTATTGTTTTTAATCATCAGCCAACTATGAGGATTGGGTGTCCTGATCAAATAAGAATGTGTCAGGTTTCCGTTTTCATCAAAAACTTCAAATGTAGGGGCATATCTGAGTGCCGATTGCATAGGAGAGGGACTGTCGGGATCGCGCTGATTGCCCGTATTTTCATTTTGATTTTTAATATGGCTATAGCTGAATCCCAGTTTCAGTAACAGGCGTGATCCTATTTTCTGATCCAGATTTAATCTTCCACTATACCGGTTTAATTCCGTTTTCCGAAGCAATGCCTTTTGATTCAGGTAGTTAAATGAGGAGAAGACTTTTGTACTTTCTGAACCGCCTGTTATAGAAATGTTCTGATCGTTGATCAGACCATCCTGCATTAGGTAATCAACCCAGTTTGTGTTGGTTCCATTACCTGCATTTGCTATATCTTGTGCGGTGAATAATGGATTGTAAGCAATAACCGTTGACGGATCCGTACTACCGTAAGGCTCTATTTTATTGGTATATTTCCAGTATTCTTCGCCGTAAAGTTCATGATATTTCATGAAATCCGTTGAATTCAATGGCTTAAGATACTTTTTTGGCCTTTGGAAAGAGTATGTTCCACTATACGAAACTGTGGTTTTTTGATCTTTCCCCCTTTTTGTTGTAATTAATATAACACCATTTGCAGCTGCCGAGCCGTAAATTGCTGCCGCACTCGCATCTTTTAATATGTCCACGGATTCAATGTCATTTGGATTTATTGTGTTAAGAGGATTCCTGTTCGTACCACCCCAAAAGGTGGTTTGCCCGTTTCCGAACATTTCATCAATTTGCGAATTATTGGTGATGGGAACGCCATCAATGACGTACAAGGGACTATTTGTCTCACTGTTGGGAGACAAGGCACCACGAATGTTAATTGTAAGGTTACCCCCTGGTTGGGCAGTGATGGCACTAATATTCAGGCCTGCAGCCTTTCCCTGAAGCATATTATCGATACTGACAGCATTAACGGAATTCATATCCTCTGCTTTTACATTTGCCATGGAACCGGTTACAGATTTTCTGCTTTGAGTTCCATAGCCAATCACAACAACTTCCTCCAGGCTTCTGATATCAGGATTAAGTGCGACATTAATCCGGCTTTTTCCTTCCACTTCAATCCTTTCAGTAGTATATCCGACATATGAAAAAATCAATACCTTGCTCAGAGAGCTTAATTCAATTGAATATGCACCGTTTCCATCCGTTACCACTCCGGTGTTTGTACCTTCTATTAAAACATTGACTCCGGGAAGTATTTCTCCTGTAGCCGCATCAGTTACAATTCCTGTAACTTTTAGATCCTGAGAAAGATCTGAGGGCACTATTACAATTACTTTGTCATATAATTCAAACGAAACATGCAAATTACTGAGAACGTCGTCAAGAACATTGCTGATAGGCTTACTTTGTGCCAGATAGTCAATCTTTTGTGTCAGATCGATTTGCTTTAAATTGTAGAAAATCCTGAAATCGCTTTGTTTTTCGATTTCGCTGAAAACGTCAGCAATGGTCCCGTCATGTAATTCAAGATTGATTTTGGTCTCCTGGGAAAAAAGCATGGCTGACATTTGAACTGTTGTCACGAAAATGAGAAGTGTGGTTAGTTTCATGACTATTAGAAATTTTTTGGTGTTTTTCCAGTAATTCTCACTGGAGAAGTCTTTTTTTCTCATAATTTTGTAGTAATAAAGTTTTTAACTGATTGTTGCCTGTCTGTGCAAAAGTCCGGCAACAGTAATGGTTTAAATCTTTAATGGCCGGAATATGGTTAACCATATTCCGGTCTCTTTTTTTAATTATGGTTTACATCATAGGCATTTTGATTTTTTAAGTCAATTTTTATTTTTAGCATCAATTGTCACCTTGTCATGAAGAACGGTATAATTTATTGGGGTTGTACGGGAAATGATCTTAAGTACCACATCCAGGGATTCATTATGTAAGAATTTCCCTGTATATCTGTTGCCATCCAAAATAGATGAATCTTTAATATCAATGGAGACATTGTACCATCGTTCTAATCTTTTTGCCAATTCCTCAAAAGGCTCATTTTCGAAAACAAGTTGCTGATCCTTCCACGAAATCACTGATTCAACGGAATGAAAATCGTTTCGCACTGGTGCATTTTTAAACTCATTATTGCTGTTTTTGCTGTTGCTCAATTGCGAAATAATCAGTTTGGAATCCTTTTTATTAAAGATTACTTTTTCATTGGGCAGTAAGAAAACCGAATGGGCTTTTAAATCATCTGCAGTACCAGAATAAACTGCTATTTTGCCTTCGATAAGCGTGGTTTCGACTGTTTTATCTTCCGGATAGCATTTTACATTGAAGCTGGTACCGAGGGCTTTAACAACCAACGAGGATGCATGAACCAAAAAGGGCTTTGCAGGATCTTTCGCTACTTCAAAAAAAGCTTCACCGTCAAGATATATCTCTCGCTTGTCAATGTTAAAATCTGACTTATATTTCAATGATGTGCCACAATTTAGCCATACTTTCGTGCCATCGATAAGATATAGTCTGCTTTTTTGATTATTAGGTGCTATAACCGTATAAAAACCGGGCGATGATACCGGCGAAGATTTATTTTTTATTTTATTGAATGCAAAATAGGTAGCAAAGGATAGCCCGACCAGGATTAACGCGATGGCGGCTGCCTGATGGTAACCAATTAACAGCCTTCGTGGTGAGTGCAAAAAGTCAGAAGGTTGCCGATTTTCATCGTCTGTTTCCTTAATGCGCAGGTTCAGTTTTTCAAGCGCTTCTTTGGAGGCTTTTTCCATGACGCTTGCAGAACCGGCATTTTCCCAGATGTTGCACAACTGATTAAAATACCGGATATTATTCCTATCACTTTGAAGCCAATTGATAAGAATTTCTAATTCAGTCTCCCCTGCAATTCCTTCAAGGTAATTATAGATTAGTTTATTAATATCTTTCTGAAGTTTCATATGCGTGCCTTTCTTCAGAAAAGACGAACAATTTTAAGATAACCCTACCTTGTCATTAATAGAATATGCATCAAAGAAAAATTAAAGAAATAAAACCCAGGGGTAAAAAGTCTATTAAATCCAAACGTAACTGGTTTAAGGCACGTGTTATATGCTTTTCTACAGCTTTAATTGAAATTTCAAGGAATTCTGCAATTGCAGCATTTCTGAAACCAAAGTTTCTGCTTAAAATAAAAACCATCCGGCATTTTCCCGGAAGGGAATTTATCGCTTGTTCCAAAGTCTTTTTGAGATCTTTACCGATGGCCAAATCCCCATAATACTCCAAAATTTCTTTATACCTTAATTCGTATTCCACCATTGGATTAAGTTCGACTTCAAGGAAATCTTTCTTTGATTGCTTCCTGATATAAGATATACATTGATTATGTATAGCAGTGCGAAGATACGGACTAAATGACCTTACTGATTTAAGCTGTTCCCTCTTCAACCAAAGTTGAAAAAAAACTTCCTGAACAATATCTTCAGCCTGAACGGTGTCTTTTAGGATTCTGGAGGCATAGTTAAGAAGTATCGGATAGTATTTCAGGAAAATCATGTCAAAGGCATCCTTGTCACCCCGGATGATCCTCTGAAGATATTCGGAATCTGTTGGAACGATCATGTGTGTTCCAGATTTTTGGGATATAGGGTTTTGTTGAACAGAAAATCTAAATTACGTAATATACTGTTAACCATAAATACTAAAAGAAAAATTGTCGATGCAAAATCAGGCAAACATTTCCATCCCCGAATCGGTCCGTCCGCCTGCCTGCCCGGCTTGGGCAGGCAGGAGCCTCGTTCGAACAAAAGATGGCGCTCGCCGCTTGCATGCTGAATCGTTTCGACATTCTTCATTATTCTTCAATCGGTGTTCGGTGTTCGGCGTTCGGTGTTGTTTTTGATTCCAGAAAACTTGATGGAAAAACTTTCCTGAGAAATAATTGTTTTCATCTCTGTTCGAACAAGGCACCAGCGCCTTTGCGTCTTTGCGAGAATTTTGAAATAAGCAATCTTGCAACTTTGCAGCATTGCGATCCAAAAAGCCGATACTAAATAAAAATCTATTTGCAATGAATCTATACTCAAAAATAAATGAAGCTCCTATTTATGAAAGTGTATCAGATAATAAAGGAAAAAAGTTGGTAAATAGGATTCTGATGGGAACATATGTCAAGGTTAAAAATAACAATGGCGATTGGCGCGAAGTAGAGACAGCAGGCCCTGATGGCTGGATGCATAAGGACGCTCTCACAGAAAACATGGGATTAAAAGTATTCTACCTGGATGTAGGTCAGGGTGATGGTATTTTGATTGAAGCAGGGGATTTGAAAATATTAATTGATGCCGGGCCCAACAATAGTATGTATAGCTACTTAACCAAATGGCAGTATACTTATTTGATTAAAGCCAATGTGAAGATACATATTGATTATCTGATTGTAAGCCATTTTGATGTTGATCATTATAAGGGGTTAATAAAAATCCTTCAGGACAAGAACTTTACCTTCGGAACAATATGTCATGCCGGTATCCTGAAGTTTGCATCCGCGAACAACAGTTATAATTCCGGTTTAGGAAATATAGTGTCTCAGACCGGTATAAAATATTTAACGCGCATATTTGAAAATTTACAGTCATTCAGCGACCCTGTTCCTTTTAACAGGGATATCTCCTCTTTCGTTAGAGCTCTTAATGCCGCTTCATCGGATAATCCGTCACGCTTAAGCAATGTAAAACGATTAAAGGCTGGAGATCTCATTATTCAAAAACAGATTGAAGGCTCAACTTTCAAAATGGATGTACTTGCTCCATTCACCGAAAGGATAAATAATAAGGAGGCATTTATTTATTGGGAGAATGACGAAGGAAAAACGATCAATGGTCATAGCCTTTTGATTAAGCTGACATTTGGAAGCTGTACATTTCTTTTTGGTGGTGACCTGAATACAGTATCTGAAACCTACCTGATGCAAAAATATGGTACAAATCATCCATTTGAAGTTGATATAGCCAAATCATGCCATCATGGAAGTTCTGATTTTTCAGAAATTTTTATGCATAAAATTAATCCCTATTCCACCGTTATTTCCTCCGGCGATAATGAAAGCTATTCTCATCCAAGGGCTGATGCAATCGGATGTGCCGGAAGATATTCAAAAGGCGTCAGGCCTTTGGTATATTCTACAGAGTTGGCAAGGTCAACCGATTTAAGAAAAAAAAAGATATTGTTTGGAATGATCAATGCCCGATGCAATGGTAATGAAATTTATATGAGCCAAATGAGGGAGGTTAAAAAGCCGAATGATATATGGGATGCATACAAGGTTAAATAAATATGATGCTCCAATTGAGGTTTCAAATGCCATTGATTCATTTTTGTCAGTGGAATTAAATTTTAATAAATCACCTACCAGATCCTGGAGCTTGTATTGAAGCATCATACTGGGATTGACCGGATTGGATCTGAGTTGAGTGTATCGATGTATGACTTTTTACAAAAAACCCCTTTCCTTACAATTACAGTGTCAAGTTTAACATCCTCATCTATATAATTTCAGATTACATTTAAGCACGCAAATGAATTTATTTGCTGGCATAAATTGTTTTTGTTGGCCAATATAAAACCGATTTTTTACTATATTTAACAGCAGCGCAGGGTGGTCAGTTTGTCCGGCTGTTGCGGCAACCTGTTGATTCAGAATGAAGAGAACATGAAAATACTTCTTATTTCTCCTACTATTGATTCCCAAAAGAGAACTAATAAAGGACTTATGATGCCCCAACTTTCTCTTTATATAGTTAAAGGATTAACTCCGCCAGGGCATGAGGTTAAAATCTTAGAGGAGGAATCAGAAAGAATAAACTTTGAAGAACCCTGTGACTTAGTTGGGATAAGCTGTATGACTGCGAATTCCGCCAGAGCATACGAGATTGCAAAAGAATTTAGAGCAAGGGGTAAAACCGTTGTACTTGGAGGTGTGCATCCTACGATTTTGCCGAATGAGGCTTTGCAATATTCGGATTGTGTTGTAGTAGGTGAAGCAGAAGGTGTTTGGGAAAAGCTACTGCAGGATTTTCACCAAGGTGTTTTACAAAAAAAGTATTACAATCCAATGCCTGATTTGGAAAAATATATTCCTAAAGACTTTAGCAAAATTGTCAAAAGAAGATTGTATAATCTTATTCCTATAATGACGACCCGTGGATGTCCATATAATTGTGATTTTTGTTGTGTAACAAACCTCTTCGGGAAAAAAATCAGGCATATCCCCATAAATAATGTAGTACGTGACATCCAGGAATCAGGTGCGAAAAACTTCATGTTCCTGGATGATAATATTATTGGTCAGCCAGAATATGCTAAAGAGTTATTCAGATCGATAAAACCACTTAAAATTAATTGGGTAGGACAGGCTTCCATATCACTATTGGTCAACGATACCGAGCTCATGAAACTTGCCGCAGAAAGTGGATGCAAAGCGCTCTTTCTTGGAATAGAAAGTGTATCAGAGAATCAGCTGAAAACGATGCACAAAGCAATAAAAGATATTTCACAGCTGGAAAATGCTTTGATGAGGATCAGGAAAATGGGTATTCTTATTCATGCATCCATGATTTTTGGTTTTGATACTGACACCAAAGAAATATTCCATGAAACTGTCAATTTCTTAATAAAAAATAAAGTTTGTACAGCCTCTTTCAATGTACTAACTCCTTATTTTGGAACAAAAACATTTGAAGATCTGAAAAATGAAAATCGTTTGATAACTACCGATTGGAAGTACTATGATCACAATACGGTTGTATTTAAACCCAGGTTTATGTCCCCTTATGAACTCCAAATTTGCAAAATCAATACCAGGAAGCACTTTTACAGGACAGCATCTGTATTAAAGCGGCTCTTGGGAAATACATTCAGTCCGTTAATATTTCTTGCAATGAATTACGGACATATGAAACAAGTAAAGGTTGAAGCTAAAAAGATATCTTCACTGAAATCAGAATTATTTGACAATAATTTTGAGCTTGAATTAGAATCCCGGCCAAAGGACAAAGAATCCTCACTTTCAAAGTAGCGGGATCCCGGCCGGCAGATTGCCTGCCGCCCAGGGGGATACAATCTTAACTTCCGCGTATTAACACCTTCTGCAAAAACGCTGCCCCTGTGAATGGGATTTGTCGCAAGCGGGAAAAACGCATTATCTTTATGCCTTTAATTTTTTTAGTCAAAACCGGCATTGATTTCCCATTACATACCACAAAACATGAAAAGTACAATCCGGAAAAAAACCGCAATGAAACATCATTTCTTTTTCAGATCATTTTACATTTTCCTGCCCGCATTTTTTTCGTTCCTTTTTTTACAATCCCATGCCCAACCTGCAGTGGAGGTATTGAACTATCTGAGGACGCTGGGAAATGGTTCTTATCTTTTCGGACAAATGGCAACCTGGGTTCATAATGAAAATCCGGATATGGAAAAGTCCGGAAATTGGATCAAAAAAGTATACGACCATACGGGCAGGATGCCGAAGTACGGGTGCCTTACCTATGATTTTCATGACAATCCGTTCACTGATGCTGAGTGGAATGAGGGAGTCAGGAAAATGTGGGAAAGAGGCATGATAGTTGGCGTTTTCAGTTTTTATGCCAATCCTTCAGGCGGCTCATGGAACGATCCCTGTGATATTGAACTGATTTTTGAAAAAGGAGAAAATGCCACAAAAACCAATTTTTATCATCAGATGGATAGGATGGCGGCCAATCTGCTATGGTTGAAAGAAAGGGGAATACCTGTTGTTTACACACCCTTTGTAGAAAGTAATGACAGGAACAAGTGGCATGCCAAAGGAGGCAGCGACCGGATCATTAAGCTCTACAGGCTGGTACACGATTATTTCAAAATTTCAAAAGGACTGGATAATATTATCTGGGCTTATCATACCACCCAGGGCAAGGGAGCGCTAATTGATTATTATCCGGGAGATGCATACGTGGATGTGCTGGGAAAATCAGCTTACGGCACCGGTCTGATTTTTACAGAGTATGAGTGGGCTGTTGAAAAGAAAAAAAACCAGGGAAAAGTAATCTGGTGGTCCGAACTGGGTATCCGTGATTCAGCAGATCACCCAAGGGATTGCATGGATGTGGTCGGTAAACTGGAAAACAGCTTTCCTGAGCTTGCAGGATTTGTATTCTGGAGCGACGAGGGGTATTATAATGTGACGGGTAACCTGAACGGTCCTGAATTTATGGCGGACCCGCGAATCATCACCCTGAAACAGAACTGACAAAGAAAATTATAAACAATCAGACTTTTCGGTGCAAATATATTCTACACAGGCTGAATCCTTACCAGGCAAAAAAAGGATCCGGATGGCTGTGACCCTTGTGTATTTTAGCATGGGACTTATGTTTTCCTCATGGGCAAGCCGGATACCCGACATTAAAACCATGCTTCATCTGAACGATGCCCTGTTCGGTACTATACTTTTTGCCATGCCGGTAGCACAATTCATGATGATGACGTTTTCAGGCAAGCTGGTCACCCGTTTTGGCAGCCGTCAAATTTTGCTTTTTGCACTTCCTGTCTATTCAATTTGCCTGAGTAACATTGGACTGGTCAGGGCAGGCTGGCAGTTAGCTATCGCTTTGTTTTTATTCGGAATTGCCGGCAATCTCTGCAACATTTCAATTAACACCCAGGGTGTGGCCGCGGAGAAGCTTTACCAGCGGCCTATAATGTCCTCTTTTCATGGCGGCTGGAGCATAGCCGGATTCACAGGTGCGCTGATCGGCCTGGTGATGATTAATCTGAAAATACCACCATACTGGCATTTTGTAACTGTGATCCTGATTGTATGGACAATTATATGGTTTAATCGCCAATACCTGGTAGAAGGGAAGCCGGAAACCCGTTCAAATAAAACCAGACCATTGTTCTTTAGCCGGCCGGACAGAGAATTGGTTCAGCTTGGAATCATCGGCTTCTGCAGTATGGCAAGTGAAGGAGCAATGTTCGACTGGAGTGGCATATATTTCAAGGATGTGGTGAAAGCGCCCCCCTCGCTTGTCATACTCGGCTATACGTCATTTATGATCATGATGGCTTGCGGGCGTTTCCTGGCTGATTACGCAACATTAAAAATCGGCCGGAAAAAGTTAATGCGGATTTGCGGTATTATGATCTCATCGGGTTTATACACCGCAGTATTTTTTCCGTACCTGATTTCCTCGACCATCGGTTTTATGCTGGTGGGACTTGGCGCCTCCACCATGGTACCTTCTGTATACAGTGCAGCCGGGAGCCATGGAAAAGTTCCACCGGGCATTGCCCTTGCCACCGTGGCAAGCGTGAGTTTTCTCGGTTTCCTGATAGGCCCGCCTTTGATAGGGTATATTTCACATATTGCAGGATTACGCTATTCTTTCGCATTG
>Ga0209593_10001427_pt1 | contig 10281 bp, 10 predicted proteins | sample PPLLaktember2015_3_FD_187260 | JGI IMG/M metagenome (GOLD analysis project Ga0209593, IMG submission 187260) | Freshwater sediment microbial communities from Prairie Pothole Lake near Jamestown, North Dakota, USA - PPLs Lake P7 Core (6) Depth... | ecosystem: Environmental > Aquatic > Freshwater...
GATCAGAACGATCCCCCCGATGATCAAACCTGAATATTCGTAGCCTTCCATGTATGCCCTCCAACCTATTGAGTGATGAGGTCCACTCGACGTGAGTGAACCTGTAAAAATTTAGCGGACAAACACTCTTGTGTTTGTCCGCTTTCATTTTCTTATGCGACTGCTTCCTTGTTCATGTCTTTGATGCCGTACGGGAAGCCGTATTCCGCCATCTTGTCCATATACAGAACCGGGTCAAATGCTTCGGGACCCAGAATGCCCGCGCCTTTCCACAGACCATGCTGAAGCAGGTCCATGGCAATCACCGGGCTAAAGGCGGTCTGCACAACCACGGCCTGGCATCCCCAGGTTTTCATGCACTCCTCATTATCCGCAACCTGATAGAGATAGAGCTCGCGCGGCCTGCCATCTTTCAACCCTTTTACGTATGTCCCTGCACAGGTCTTGCCGTGCATCTTATCTCCCAGGTGAGCGGGATCAGGCAGACACGCCGCGACCACGTCCCGCGGCGCGACCTGCACACCTTTGACATCGATCTTTTCCTTGTTATCGAGTCCAAGCATATGCAGGGTCTTCAACACTCCAATGAACTGATCGCCCAGGCTGTATTTGAACGTCACCCGTTTGGTCTTTACCCAACGCGGCACGAGCAGGACTTCCTCGTGTTCCACATTGACCACTTCCATTTTGCCTATGCCTTCAGGGAAGTCAAAGACTTCCGGCTCGGAGAATGGTTCGGTGGTAAACCAGCCCTTGTCCGCCTCGTAGATGATCGGCGGGTTTAAACACTCTTCGATCGTCGTCCAAATGGAAAAGCTGGGAGCAAATTCATAGCCATCGATGACGAGGTTCGCGCCATCCCGGATCCCGATCTCTTCGATCTCGTCAAAGAGATGATCCTGGGCATAACGCGCGAACACATCCGCCATACCGGGCTCGACGCCGATCCCCACCAGGGCAAGCAGGCCTTTCTTCTCCCAATCTTCGGCTTTGGCGAACTGATAATCGCCCAGCTTGACTCCGGTCTGATGGAATGGGTCGGCTGGATGCGGCTCGGACAAAGACATCGCCATATCCATATAGTTGACACCCACATTGTAGGCGGCATCAAAAATCTGTTTATTGAAGACCGGGTCGACCGCATTCATGATGAGGTTCACGTTGTACTTCCTTGCCAGCGCTTCGATATCCTCCTGCCGGCTTGCATCAATGAATTCGATCGGGAAGCGTTTCGGATCCCCCAGCTTCTTTTGCACCTCCTCGGCGCGCCTGACGTTGTAATCGGCAAGCACCATCAACTCCATCCACGCACGTGGTTTCGCGATTGCCGCAATGGCTTCCCCTACGCCGCCTACCCCCACGAGTAAGACTTTCATATACTCCTTTCGATTGGCTCCGCCACCCGTCATGTTGCGGGGGCAGACATAGTGTTTTCCCTGGCACCGCCCGCCAGGGCAGGTGTGCCGCGACAGGACCCGGGGTCCGGCACGCAGCGAAATTCCGAAGCGAGCATCTAAAAACAGCTTGAACCACAGACCCCGGCACCTGCGCCCGGGGCAGGTGTGAACACCGATAAAAAGGATTTCGGAGTCTTAAACAAGAAAGCAACCGCGTTCATCCGCGTTGATCTGTGGCAAATCAACGCCCAGGAAACACTTTCTAAAAATAAACTTCCTTGACGATCTTCAAGTGCATAAAGGATTCTGATTCACGCACCCCATCGATCGTCGAAAGTTTTTCAGTGATGAAGCGCAGCAAGTCTTCGCGCTCGCGGCAGACCACTTCCGCGAAGATGTCAAAGCGGCCGCTCGAAACCACCAGATAGATGACTTCATCAAGTTTGGAAATTTTTTCTGCGACCTCGAGGAGTTTGCTGCCATCGGCGCGAATGCCGATCATCGCCATGGTCGTAAAACCCATACGCAGCGGATTGGTAATGGCAACGACTTTCAGGTACCCTTGCTCCGCAAGCCGGTTATAGCGCAGCCGGATCATGCCAGGGGAAACACCCAGCTGCTCGGCGATCTGCGCGAAGGCAACCCGGCCATCCTTCTGCAGCGCCTCGATGATCTGGCGATCGATATCATCAATGCTTTGGGCAGGCGGGTTGCTAATTGCGCTTTCCATATGCCTATCGTATGACGATTTAGCATTCAAGTCAAGTTTGTGTTGCCGAATCAGCAAATATAGTAAGCTTTATATTAATAATATGGATTTTGCTGACATGGTGGCTACACGATAAAGACGAAACAAAAAACGCCTTCACTGTAAACTGCACCCGGTCGACAAGACACAATAGAGAAAGCCCACCAGTGGTTATGGCGTGGCCAGCTGCGCTCAGGGATGGCTTCTGCCCCCTTTCGGCAGCTTTCCCGCCCCGAGACGCAGCCGCTACATCCAAGGGAGGTCCATGATTCCTACACAGTTTCTATAGGGTGTCTATAAGGTGTCTATAGAGTGTCTATATGCTTCGTCCGATCAAGCTCCCCTCCCGGTCCCAGCGAACCCATCTTTTCCCCTGCTGCAGACTGTCGCAACCGCGCCAGGCGAGGCAGGGGGCACATCCCGGTGGGGCTGCGGCGGTGCAGGAACAGTTCCCCCAGACATCTGCCTGACATACCAAAAGCCTCCTGTGCGATTTTCTCACAGGAGGCTTTCTTTTTCCAGGGGTCAGTTCAAATGTGCAGGCGTTTTATGATTGTTGACACTAAACCGGGACTTACTGGCTGCCAGCCGCAGCTTTGAACTCCGTCCAGATGCGGTCGTACAGCTCGAGCGCCTCGCCCACATCTTCGATCCACTGCAGGCGCGAGGCAACCTCCTCGGGCGGATAGATCCCCTCATCTGCCAAAATAGCCGGATCGATCACATCCTTGGCGGCGGCATTGGGGGTGCCATACCCAACCCATTCGGCGTTCTGGGCAGCGATCTCCGGGTAGTTCAGGTAGTTCATGAACACCATTGCCGTATAAGCATTCGGTGCGCCCACGGGAATTGCCATATTATCCTGCCAGATGGTGCATCCCGCCTGCGGAATTACGTAGACAATGCCCTCACGTCCACCCGCATCGGGCGAACCGGCCAGGACGGCATCGCCTGTCCACATATGCCCCAATACCGTTTCACCGGAAACGATCAGGTCATCGTTGGTCTGGCTGTCATACGCTTTCACACACTTGGCTTGTTCGATCAGCAGATCCTTGGCTTCTTCAAGATGGGCAGGATCGGTGTCATTGATGGAATAGCCCAGATACATGAGGGCTGCGCCAATGGTCTCGCGTTCATCATCGAGCATGCTGATCTTGCCGCAATAGGGTGAATTCGGGTCGAACAGCATCTTCCAGGAAGGTTCATATTCAGTCACCACATTCGTATCGACAGCAAAACCAGAGGTTCCCCAGAAGTACGGCACCGTATATTTTTGTTCGGGATCAAAATATTGATTGACGTTCATTTCATCCATGTTCTTGATGTTGGTAATTATGTTGAAATCAAGCTCCATCAACATCCCTTCCTCGATCATGATCTGGACCATGTAATCGGAGGGGACGATAATATCGTAATCCGCGCCGCCCGCCTGGATGGTGGCGAGCAGGGCTTCATTCGAATCGAAGTTCGTCTCGATGACCTTTACTCCACATTCTTCCTCAAATGTAGTCAGGATCTCAGGATCCATGTACTCCACCCAGGTATAGAGAAAAATCTCCTCGGCAAGCTGAGATTTATCTCCGCAGCGGTCAGATGTTTCCCCACCGGCAGGTGCTTCCGTTACCTCGGGTTCATCGATTCCCGGAGGCGCCTCTGTCCCCGCAGACTGACCACCACCGCATGCAGTCAATATCATCGCAGCGATGAAGATCATGGTAATCAGAATCTTCTTCATTCTCTCTCCTTTTGGCTGAACTTTGGAACTGTCGATCATTTGTTTATTAGCGAATGACCGAATATGCAAACCGAATTATCTGTAAAGCACCACCTCCTTTTTCAAATCAGAGCAGCAGTGCCGCGGATAGAAAAGCCGCCGCACCAGAAATGAGCACCGTGATCCAGGCAAGGATCTTCCCCGATCGATTGGCATCCCCCAGTTCTTCGCGGTAGCTCCTGTAGGAGCGCCAGGCCCAGACAAACCCTGCCAGCAGGATCAGTCGCACGACCAGCCCGCCGGGGGTGAATCCACCGGATGCAAACAGGTCCGACATACCAAACAGCCCAAACAATCCAAGTCCCAGCCCCGCGCCAAGGGACATCCCTTTTGTGTACACGGGTCCCCCGCTCTGCGCCGTCAGCGAAAGTCCGATCAACCCGATCGAGCCAAGCAGGAGCGCGGTCGAGAGGGCATTGATCTCCGGCGTCACCCCCCGGCGCACAAGCGAGTAGATGTACAACGGCATGGTCTGGTCGCGTATGCCCTTGGTAAAAGCCGTAATGAGATAGTCATCCAGCGAGAGAGTAAAAGCCATCAGCGCGCCGCCGATGATCCCGGGCATCAGCAGGGGCAGGGTGATGCGCTTGAAGGTCTCCCATTCATCCGCGCCCAGGTCGGCTGCGGCTTCCTCCAGGCTGCGATCGAAATCCGCCAGGCGGGCGCGCACGATCACATAGACGAACGGAATGTCGAATGCAATGTGCGAGATCGTGATCGTGGGGAGGCCTGTGGAGGCTCTTAACCCAAAGACATTTTGCAGGAAGGGGAACAAAGCCTGATTGAAAAATAACAGCAGCGAAATCCCCATCACAATCTCGGGGATCACAATCGGCAGATACAAGTTGGCATCGAAGGTGGTACGGAATTTAAAACGATAGCGCTCCATGGCAATGGCGGTCAGGGTCCCGATCAGCGTCGCGGCGAGGGTGGTGATCAGACCCACCAGCAAACTGTTGCGCGCCGCATCCAGCAATTCCCGGTTTTGCGCCAGGGATCGATACCACTCGGTGGAAAACCCGGTAAATACCGCCACGGAGCGCGTGTTATTGAACGAGAAGATGATCAGGATCAGGACCGGCAGATAGAGGAACCCAAACACCAGGGCAGCATTGGTCCCCAGGAGCCAGTTGCCGATCCGGGCGCCGAGACGGATGCGCTCGCGCGGGTACACGGGGAAAGCAGCCGAGCGTGCGCTCACATCGCCCTCCGGGTCTCTTCGTTGCTCGAGCGGAAATAGGCGATCACACCGATCAAGACCATCAGCATCAGGATGAACGACATGGCTGACCCGAACGGCCAGTTGCGTGACACGCCAAACTGACGGTTGATCAGGGTGCCGATCATCTCGATCTTGCCGCCGCCCATGATGTCGGGGGTGATGAACGCGCCGACAACGGGAACAAACACCAGCACGAGCGCCGCGATCACACCGGGCAGGGTCATGGGAAGCATCACTCGCAGGAAGGCGCGCCAGGGAGGCGCACCCAGATCCGCCGCGGCTTCCATCAGCGAATGGTCGAACTTCTCAATCGAGGCGTACATCGGCAGGACCGCGAACGGCAGGTAGCCATAGATCAAGCCAACATTGACGGCGAATTCGTTGAACAACAGATCGAGAGGCTGGTTGATCAGATGCAGACCCATGAACAGGGAGTTCAGCAATCCTTCCGTCGCGAGGACCTGTTTGAGCGCGTAGGTCCGAACCAAAAAATTTGTCCAGAAGGGGATGATGACCAGGACCATCAATGCGTCACGCCAGAGCGGTCTTTGTCTTGAAATAAAATACGATAATGGATAGCCAAGGAGAATGCACCAGAACGTGACGACCAGGGCAATCCGCATAGAATGCCCAAAAATGCCGATGTAAAGGAATGGGTCGCATTCGGATCCCGCAAACTGTGAACTGCAGGCATTGAACAATTGACTGTAGTTTTCAAGCGTGTATACCGGTGGGAGCTTGATCCCGCCGGCACGGCCGCGCTCCACAAAGCTGATGAATAACACGATCAGCAGCGGCAGGTTGAAAAACAGCAGGATCCACAGGGCGCCCGGGCTGATCAAGCCGAATAATTGTGCCAACTTGTTGCGTCGGAAGAATTTCAACATGTGATCCGCCCTACTCCGTAAGAATACGGGGCGAAGTACGCGTAAACGATACCTTGACTTTATCGCCCGAACTGGAAAGTTGATGGTATTCCTGGTTTACGTTCTGTTCACGAACGCGCACCTTTTGTCCGCCTGCAAAACGCACGCCATAGTGTGTATCCGTGCCGATATAGATCACGTCCTCCACACGACCCTCAATGTTATTGCCATCCTTGACTTCCGCGTTCAAGCGGAGTTTTTCGGGTCGTACGGCGACCGATACCTGCTGGCCGCTTGTGAACGTTCGCCGCGATTCCACGCAGATCACTCCCGTTCCGCTCAACTCAATTTCAACTGTGGAGGCATTCTGTGCTTTCACAACCCCATCGATGAAATTTGTGTCTCCGATGAAGTCTGCCACAAACTTACTGGCAGGGCGTTCGTAGATCTCTTCCGGCTTTCCGATTTGAAGTGCCACGCCCTTGCTCATCACCGCAATGCGGTCGCTCATCGTCAGAGCCTCCTCCTGATCGTGGGTCACGTATATGAATGTGATCCCCACTTCACGCTGGAGAGTCTTGAGTTCCAACTGCATCTCTTTGCGCAATTTCAGGTCGAGCGCGCCGAGAGGCTCGTCGAGCAGGAGTACTTCGGGTTTGTTGACCAGGGCGCGCGCAAGAGCGATGCGCTGCTGTTGCCCACCGGATAATTGCTTGGGACGCCGCTGTTCCATCCCAGGCAAACGGACCATTTGCAGGGCTTCCGAAACGCGCTTCGAACGTTCCGCCCGCTCAACTCCCTTCATCTCCAAACCAAAGCCGATGTTTTGTTCAACCGTCATGTGTGGAAAAAGCGCATATTGCTGGAACACGGTATTGACCGGCCGTTGGAATGCAGGCACCTGACTCATCTCCCGTCCATGGATGAAGATCTTGCCATCGGTCGGCAGCTCGAACCCGGCGATCATCCGCAGGGAGGTCGTCTTGCCGCAACCTGACGGTCCCAGCAGGGAAAAAAACTCGCCATCCTTGATCTGCATTGTGACATGATTGACTGCTGCTAAAATTCCGCCCTCGGGGGTGATGAACTGCTTCAAGACATCCTGCATTTCCACCGCGAACTCAGCCATGTTCCAAACTCCTTGCCACAGATTTGAGTGTGTCTTCCAAGCGCTCAATCGCCATATCCAGTTGTTCCATCGAAACAATCAAAGGCGGTTCGATCCGGACCGTCTGCGCGCTGGTCAACGTACCCGACACAAGCACGCCGCGCTTGAACAAGCCAGAGGCAACTTTATACCCAATTTGCGGATTCGTGAAGTGCATGCCGATCAGTAATCCTTTGCCGGTTATTTTCTCATAAATTTGCGGATACTGTTCAACAAATTTCTGTAAACACGACATGAGATATTCGCCCTTCTGGGCAGCCTGTTCCCATAAGCGTTCGCGCAAAGTGACGTGGATCGCGGCAATGGCAGCCGAGCAAGCCAAGGCCCCGCCGCCGGTCGTCGTAGTGTGCATGAATGGATTGGGATACATCATCGGGTAAAAGATCTCCTCGGTCGTGCAAACCGCGCTGATGGGCATCACGCCTCCGCCGAGCGATTTGGCAACGGTTAGGATATCCGGGACAATATCCCAATGTTCGACGCCCCACAGCTTTCCGGTCCGCCCCAGACCTGTCTGCACTTCATCGGCGATTAGGAGGGCGCCATGCTTTTTCGTCGCAGCACGGACACGCGGCCAGAAATCATCCGGCGGGACGATCGCGCCCGACTCCCCCTGGATAGGCTCGAACATCACAGCTGCGACCCCAATGCCAACCTTCTCACAAATTTCGAGCTGCTTCTCGACCGCCTCTGCATCCCCGAACGGCACATGATAGACTTGGCCCGCATACATTTGGCCCATGCGGTCACGATAGTCAGACTTGCCCATCATCGAGAGCGAGCCCATTGTTTTGCCGTGAAATGCCTTCACCCCCACAATAAATGCAGATTTACCGGTATACAGTTTTGCGATCTTGATGGCAGCTTCATTGGCTTCCGTCCCACTGGCTGCAAACCAGCTATATTTCAAGCCGCCGGGAGTGATCGTCGCGAGCAGCTTCGCCAGCACGCCACGCAAGGGATCGATCAATTCCTGCGACGGCATGGGCGAACGGCTCAATTGCGCCTTGACCGTCGCCACCACATCCGGATGACTCCAGCCCAGGTCCATCATGCCGAACCCGCCGAGAAAATCAAGATACTCGCGCCCAAGCACATCCTGGAACACCGCGCCCGAACCCGTCCACTCGACCGCAGCCCAATCGCCGGCTTCCGTTACAGACTTGCGGTACTCCAGCCAGTTGCGGTTGTAGTGTTCTGCGAAATTATCTTTTGATTCATCGATAATCCTGTGCGCTTCTTCCACAGAAGGGAATTCTGTTTTGTGAATGAGATCAAGCCAGCGGGATGAATAGTCCAATGCATCTTCGTAATCAACCTTCATAAATTATCCTTTGTAATAAGTTTCCAAAAATTCTCAAAATCTTCCCTGCTGATCTCCACTGCCGAGAACTGTGGGTCGGAATTGATCTCTTCCAAAGAATCAAGTGACGACACGCTCAATTCGGTTTCTCCAAAAGAGCTGCTTTCATCTGCCCAGCCCAGTTTGCCGCTTCTCCACATTTCGACTTTTCTGACTTCAAACCAACGATCATCTACTTCAGAAACAAGGACAACCGGCTCATCAGTATACGTGTGGATCCACAGGCAATGAATGTATTTCATGGCAGGATAGTTAAAACTTTCTCGTCCACTCTTTGGGCCAGCGTTCCACAACGACCTTCTTCTGCGTGAAGAACTCCACCGCGTCCATGCTCTGCCCGTGCATGTCGCCGAAGAACGAATCCTTCCAGCCGCTGAACGGGAAGAATGCCATCGGCGCGGCAACACCAATATTGATGCCGATGTTGCCCGCTTGGGCTTCATATCTGAACTTGCGTGCCGCCGATCCACTCGAGGTGAACAGACTCGCCTGGTTGCCATACTGTCCGCTGTTAACCAGTTCGATCGCCTCGTCTACAGTGTTGACATGCATCAGGCTGAGCACGGGCCCGAAGATTTCCGTCCTGGCAATCTCGCTGCCGCGCGGGACGTCAGACAGGATCGTGGGCCTGACAAAGTAGCCGCCCTCATAGCCTTTGACGGAAGCCCCGCGCCCGTCGACCGGGATGGCAGCTCCCTCCCGGACGCCGAGCCCGATCAACCGCTCGACTCGCGCCCTGCTCGCGGCATTGATGACGGGACCCATTTGGACGCCGGCCTCCAGCCCATAGCCGACGACGCGGGTCGAGGCCGCTTCGCAGATCAGCTCGGTAAACGTGTTGCGCGCCTCTGCCACCGTCACCGCGAAAGAGACGGCGAGACAGCGCTGGCCCGCGCAGCCGAAGGCGGAATCCGCAACGATCCTGGTCGCCATTTCCATGTCTGCATCCGGCAATACAATGACCGGATTCTTCGCACCACCCTGCGCCTGGACGCGCTTTCCCTGTTCTGCGGCGCGTCTATAAATGTAGCGTGCCACCGGCGAGGAGCCAACAAAGGTGATCGCCCGGATGCTGGGATGATCGAGGATGGCATCCACGACATCTTTTGCGCCGTTGACCATATTGATGACGCCCTTCGGCAGGCCAATCTGATCGATGAGCCGGAAAACGGACTGCATGGTATTCGGAACTTTCTCGGATGGCTTAATGATGTAGGTGTTGCCGCAAGCGATGGCATACGGCAGGTACCAGAAGGCGATCATGCCTGGGAAGTTGAACGGACAAATCGTAGCGCACACGCCCACCGGTTGGCGCAGCATCATCTCGTCAATACCCGGGGCAATATCTTCTGAAACCTCGCCTTTCATCATCATAGGGATGCCGCAAGCTACTTCGACATTCTCGATAGCACGCACAATCTCGCCTTTGGCTTCGTCATACGTCTTCCCCGCTTCAATGGCGATCGTCCGGGCAAGATCATCCATGTTGGCTTTAAGCAGGTCTCGGAGTTTGAATAAATACTGGATCCGGTCCTGTGCCGGGGTTCGCCGCCAGGCGGGAAGCGCTTCAGCGGCAGCCTGGGCCGCAGCGTTCACTTCTTCTCCACTGCATAGGGGCGTGCAGGCGATGATCTCACCATTGGCCGGGTTGATTACATTGATATATTCTGTGACAGCAGGTTCGCGCCATTCACTATTAATATAGTTTTTGATTGTGTTCATATTTACTCGATCTCACAA
>Ga0209593_10001428_pt1 | contig 10281 bp, 10 predicted proteins | sample PPLLaktember2015_3_FD_187260 | JGI IMG/M metagenome (GOLD analysis project Ga0209593, IMG submission 187260) | Freshwater sediment microbial communities from Prairie Pothole Lake near Jamestown, North Dakota, USA - PPLs Lake P7 Core (6) Depth... | ecosystem: Environmental > Aquatic > Freshwater...
GTCGTCCGCTCGACCGGAGTGATGTTCCACAAGCAATTGTAGGTTGGGTCGAGGGGCAGTGTGCCAGCCTGTGCTAATCGCACAACCGATCGCCCCGAAACCCAATTTAGGGAGCATGCCGATGCAGCTCATGACGCCTGAAGAAACGCGGGCCTTCCTCCTGCAGGAACCGCGCACCGGAAAATTGGCCACGGTCGAGCAGATGGAAGGCCCCACGTCGTCCCGATTGGGTTTGTTCTGGATGGAGATGATCTGATCTTTACCACTCGACCCAATTGCCCTTGGGGTGGGTCCACACGCTGGCGGAGGGGGGAGCGGCGAACAGCTCCTGGAACCCTTTGAGAAATTCAGGATCCTGATACATCTGGGCCATCCCGGCGCCGTCCATCCAGACGTCGACCGCGCAGAACTCCAACGCTTCTGGCGTACCCGGCGCGGACAGGCGGAAATAGGCGTCGTGGGATAGGTTCCCGGCTGCTCGCGACTTGTTGACCAACCGGTCGACCAGTGCGTTGTGGCGCGCCTGGGCTTCCTCGCGCGATCGCACCATCCCGCGCACCAGCCCGACATACCGCTCGTTTTTCCCAAAGGGAGCCGGGAAATGGTAGGAGGAAAACCCTTGCGCGGGTTCCCACACCACCGGGTCGCGCTGGCTGAAGATGCGCCCGCCCTGCTCCTGGACCTGGTGGTTGCCAAAGAACTGGTTGAGCCCATCCAGGTTGTTCCACAGGTCCAGGAATAAGAAATCGCCCGGGTTGGCGCTCGCCGGGTCGAGCGGCGCATATACCATATGGCTCAGGTCGCTGAGCGCCCTGGCGGCAGCGACATTGGCCGGCGCCCCGGCCGTCTCGTTATGGATGGCCCGCGCCTCTTCCAGTGTCTTCGGCGCCAGTGTACCTTGGATGGTCAGCAGATAAACAGAATTTGTTTGGTTCATCACAGTACCCTTCTTCCTTTGGTTTTATATAAAGTGGATCTCATTTGTTGCTATTAAGACGGTAAAAGATCCCCAAACTCATCGGTCAAGAAGGAAATTTGACGATGGAGGAGCCATGGAATTGCCAAAGGTTCTCCACCGATGTTGGATACCCCGGCCTCATCCGGTGAGGTATCTTTACCACAGGTAGGGGCGGCAGCCGCCCAAACAGATACCGGGTGTTCTCGAAAACACCCGGTATCTTCTCCTGTTTAGGCTTATTTTCCCATCAAAGGCTGAGCGGCAGATTGAACCGTGCGAACAGGCGCTCGTCGAGCGCCAGAAAATCGTCGATCTGCGCAATCTGACCGTGCTCCAGGCGGATGACCTGCAAGCCTCCCATCCGGTAAACGCCCTGCTCGTCGCGCTGGTACGCTGCAAAGGCTGGGGATCCGTTGGCGCGGGTTGCCACCAGCCGGAAGCGCCCCTGGGCCTGACCGCCGAATAGATGGATATCTAAGAATTGTTTGACCGCGGTGCGGCCTTGATACCAGGCCGGCAGCGGCGGCATGCTCAGCACGACGTCTTCGCGCAGCAGGGAAACCAGGTGGGCCGAGTCGGCCGCTTCCCAGGCGCGGACATAGCGGTCGAGCAACGCCGCGGTCTGCGGGTTGTCCGCCTGCGCCCGGGCAGAAAAGCCTCTCTCCAGACGGTTTGCCTTCAGCGTGGCCCGCGCGCGTTGTAGCGCGCTGTTTACCGCCGGTACGCTCAGGTTGAGCAGCTCGGCTGCCTCAGCAGTTTTCCAGCCGAGCACATCCCGCAGGATCAACACTACCCGCTGGCGGCCGGGCAGTTTTTGCAGGACGGCCAGAAAGGCCAGGCTCACGCTCTCGCGGATTTCGTAACGGGCCTCCGGGTTGATGGTCTGCCTATCCAGGAGTTCTTCGGGGAGCGGGTTCAGCCAGATTGGATCCCGCCCGAAGGGGGGCGCCGGCAGCGGGTCGCGCGGGTTGGCGCTGGGCGAAACCAGGCCGGGCATCGAGCGCGCTTTGCGAGTATCCAGCATATCCAGGCAGGCGTTGGTGGCGATCTTATACAGCCAGGCACGCAGAGCTCCCGGCGATTTGAGCGAGTCCCAGTGCCGCCAGGCCCGGATCAGGGTTTCCTGAAGGGCGTCTTCTGCGTCATCCAGCGAACCAAAAAACCGGTAGCAGTGCACCAGCAGCTCGTTCTGGTAAGGAGCGGTCTGGTATTGAAACTCATCCGGCAGCCCCGGGTGAGCGCCGGTCGAATGAAAGTCCCTTTGTTTTTCAGCCATCCACTTTTCGATTCCTGTTGATCAGGTCAATCCGTTGAGCCACGCTGGCGGCCGAGCGCAGGCCGTCCTGCGGGGTATTGACCGCGTAGTCCAGCAGGCGGTCGATCGTAGAGGTGGCCACATGCGTGCGTGTGTCGGAGGAGGCGTAGTAGATGAATACCGTGCCATCCGCACGCGCAACCCAGCCGTTGCAGAAGGCTACGTTGGATACATCTCCAACCCGCTCGTCGAACTGCGGGGCGAGGAAGTAGCCGCCCGGGCAGTGGGTCACCTTCCAGGGCTCGTGCAGATCGGAGAGATACAGGTAGAGCACGTAGCGCAGCCCGGCTGCCGTATTTCGAACCCCGTGTGCCATGTGCAGCCACCCCTGCTCGGTTTTGATCGGTGCGGGGCCTTCGCCGTTTTTTACTTCTTTGATCGTATGGTAGGCACGCGACTCGATCACCTGCTCCTCCTCGATCACTGCGGGATGCATGCTTTTGGAAAGTCCCCAGCCGATTCCCCCGCCGCTGCCCGCGCTGATAAAATCATCTTGCGGGCGCGTGTAAAAAGCATAGCAGCGCTCGCCGCTCTCGTCCGGGATAAACTCCGGGTGCAGCACCACGTTGCGCTGCTGCGGCGAGCGCGTCTTCAGATCGGGCAGGCGCTCCCAATTCTGCAAGTCGCGGGTGCGCGCCAGCCCGGCCTGGGCGACAGCGCTGCTCAGGTCGCCGGGAGGGGCATGTGGGTCTTTACGCTCGCTGCAAAACAGACCGTAGATCCAACCATCCTCGTGTTTTACCAGACGCATGTCGTAGAGATTGGTGTCGGGGTTATCCGTCTCGGGCATGACCACCGGATAATCCCAGAAGCGGAAGTTATCCACGCCGCTTTCGCTCTCGGCGATCGCGAAGAACGATTTGCGGTCGCTGCCTTCCACGCGGCACGCCAGCACGATCTTCCCCTCGAATTCCATCGCCCCGGGGTTAAAGACCGCGTTGATCCCCAGCCGTTCCATCAGATAGGGGTTGGTCTCTGGGTTCAGGTCGTAGCGCCAGAAGAGCGGCGTGTGCGCGGCAGTGATCACCGGGTTTTCCCAACGATCGTAGATCCCGTTGTTCCAACGCGCGTCCACCCGGTTTGGGCGTAAGAGCAGGTTCGTGTGGTCGGACTGCAAGAGGTCCAGGCGAGAGTGAAAGATCGACATAGCATCTCCTTGGCTGTGCTGATAAATTATTTTACCTTCGATTTCTATTTGCAAATTCTGTATCAGCTATCTAGATCTAAAGCAAAACGCGGGGCGCGCGCCCCGCGTTTTGCTTTGAAAATTATATGCTTAGGATTTTGGGAATTCCTTCAGCAGCTCCTCGCTGAAGTCGGCAGCCGGCAGCCAGGGGGAAAGGAAAGCCCGGTAGACTTTCCCGTCGTGCTGGAAAAAGGCGTCGCCGGTGTTGCGCTCGACCGCCGCCAGGTAGTCCGTGAGGGATTGGCCTTCCAGTACGACTGCCCACAGGTCCAGGTCATTCCGAGGGAAATCCAGGATGGCCGGGTCCAGCGGCCACTCTGAGGCCGGCTCAGGCAGCTCGCCGGCGTTATCTGACAGGAAGAGCGCCGCTTTCTGCGGGACGTAGGGCTGCGCCTCGGGGTGGGTGAAACCAATCAACAGGTCCTTGATGCCCTGGAAGGCCTGCGGGTCGTTGGCAAAGTCGGCGTAGATCTTGACCTCTTTCAGGCTGTCATCCGGCTGGCGCATGCGCAGGATGGTGTAGGCGGCGTCCATGACGCACTGCTGCTCCCCGCCGCTGGCCTGGGTCGCGCAGAAGTCGGTGTGGCTCTCCAGGCGCTCGATACCCAGGTCCTGGACCTGCTGGAGCAAATCGCTGGTCTCCTGCAGCGAAAGCTGGGCGATCAGGATCCGCTCCTGGTCGTAGGTCTCGCCCTCATCAGCATAGATCACGCGTCCGTCCGCCAGAAGGGCAAACACCGGGGGCCGGCCGAAGGGGTAAGATGCCTCCGGGCGGAAGAAGGTGGGCTCGTAGGCCAGCTCGAGCAGCACCGCGTCCGGGGTCAGCCGGCCGGGGCTGGCGGGATCCTGGGTGGGAACCGGGGATGGGCTTTCTTGTACCGGGGGAGGGTTGACCTGCGGGGTCGGAGAAGGGGGAAGGATCATGCCCGGCTGGCAGGCGCTCAGGAGGAAGGCGGCTGCCAGAACGAAGGCCGGCAGCGAAAAGGGTTTATGGGATCGGAAAGGTTGGTTACTCATAATAGGTCTTCTTTCTAGATATTCTTGATCTAAATTTTATTATTTCCATTCAAGACGTTATTGGCCAGCGTTTGGTTCCCCTAAAGGAGAGGCTTAGATTTCACGAGAATGTTCGGAAACCCGGATGGAAAAGAGTTCGGAGGGGCGACCCGTGATTACGCCAGGGGCACGGATTGTCAAACTCTATGTGGGTGCCCCGGTCGAAATAACAAAAACGCTCTCCGGAAAGGGCGGGGAGCGCTTTGCAAGGAAGGTGTCCAATTTTCATCCAATCTCTGTAAAACAACCTATAATAAAGAAGGTTCGTCGGGTCTTTCATAAATTGGGAAGGAGGTGAGCCTATTGCTGGAGCTCAGCCAGTTTCACATCCATTCGTCAGAATATTCTTTTCCAAAAAACCGATCAACAGAATAACCAGGATTTGAGGAGGGATGACGATGAAGAAAGGATTATTGCTGTTCTCCATAGTAGCAGCCCTATGTCTCGTGGTTTCTGCGTGCGGGCCTGCGGCCGGGCCCTCGGCAGATGTAATCCAGGTGGGGGGAATTGGTGAATTAACCGGGGATATCCCCGCAGTAGGCGCTTCGTTCAAAAACGCGGCCGAAATGGCCGTCCAGGAAATCAATGACGCCGGCGGGTTGGAGGTCGGCGGGAAGCAGTATAAGATCCAGCTCACCATCGAAGACAATGCCGGGAAGGCCGACCAATCGGCTTCAGCTGCTCAAAAGCTGATCACCCAGCAAAACGTGGTGGCCATCATCGGACCAAACGCCAGCCGCTACGCAATCCCCGCCTCGGAGATTGCCGAGAGCTCCCAGGTTGTCCTGATCACACCATGGTCGACCAATCCAAAAACCACGCTGGATGCCAACACGAACCAGCCCAAGAAATATGTTTTCCGCGCCTGCTTCATCGATCCCTTCCAGGGCCGCGTAGTGGCCAAATTTGCCCTCGACAACCTGCAGGCTAAGAAAGCCGCGGTGCTCTACGATGTGGCTTCTGACTACAATAAAGGAATTGCTGAATTCTTCAAGCAAACCTATGAAGAGAATGGGGGGCAGGTCGTCGCCTTTGAAACCTACACGACCAATGATAAGGACTTCACCGCTCAGCTGACCAAGATCAAAGACACCCAACCCGACGTCATTTTCCTGCCCAACTATTACAACGAGGTACCTCTCCAGGTTCAGCAAGCTCATCGCCTGGGGCTTAACACACCCTTCCTGGGCAGCGATTCCTGGGGCAGCCCCGATCTTATCAAGCTGTGCGGCAGCGATTGCGAAGGGTATTACTTTAGCACGCACTACGCACCTGACGTCGCTACCCCGACAGCCACCAAATTCATCGAAGCCTACAAGGCAAAATATAACTCAGCCCCCGATGACGTCGCTGCGCTGACCTATGATGCCTTCGGACTGTTGTGGATGGCCCTGCAAAATGCCGGCAAGGTGGATCGCCAGGCCGTCCGCGATGCGCTTGCCCAAATCCCCAAGTATGAGGGTGTGACCGGTACGATGCAGTTCAAAGACGGGTCCGGAGATCCGATTAAGAGCGCAGTGATCCTCCAGGTTAAGAACGGCGCGTTTGTCTGGTACGCCAACGCTAATCCCTAATCCAGGCCATTGAGTACTCCTCCCGCAGCCCGATCGCGGCTGCGGGAGGATAACCCATTGAGAGGAAACCCCTTATGGTTTACATCCTGCAGCAGACACTAAATGCACTGCAATTGGGCAGCATCTACGCACTGATTGCGCTGGGGTATACAATGGTGTACGGCATCTTGACCATGATCAATTTCGCTCATGGCGATCTGTTCATGGTTGGCGCATTCTTTTGCTTTATTGCAGCCACCTTCCTCAAACTCCCTTTCGTGCCCACCCTGCTCGTTTCGATGGCCGGCGTTGCACTTCTGGGAGTGCTTATCGAGCGGGTGGCCTATCGCCCGCTGCGCCAGGCTCCGCGCGTTTCCGCCATCATCACCGCGCTGGGGGTGGGGATTTTCCTGGAAAATTTTACCCTGGTCTTCAGTCCGTACCCCCAATCCGTTCCTCAACTGATCCCCAATATCTCCTGGACGATCGGCGGCATCACCATCTCATCGCTCCAGGTGATTATTATCCTGCTCAGCCTGGTATTGATGCTGCTGCTGGATTTTCTCGTCCGCCGGACGATGGTTGGGATGGCAATGCGCGCAATTTCGTGGGATAAGACGATTGTCCCACTCATGGGAGTTCCATTAAACCTGATTATCTCGATCACCTTTGCGATCGGGACCGGGCTGGGGGCCGCTGCTGGGACGATGTACAGCCTGGCCTTTCCGGTGATCGATCCGTATATGGGGATCCTGATCGGCTGGAAAGCCTTCATCGCCGCCGTGGTGGGCGGGATCGGCAACATCCGCGGAGCGATGATCGGCGGGTTTATCCTGGGCCTGGTGGAGATCATGGTCGCGGCTTTCCTGCCTTCTACCTATCGCGATTTTGTCTCCTTTACGCTCCTGCTCATCTTATTGATCTTCCGCCCTTATGGGATCCTGGGCAAACCTCGCCCGCAAAAGGTGTGAGCTATGACAACCATCCCTGCTGAAAAGAAATGGCTCAGCCAGTTACAGTCACTGTACGATTCTATCCTGGGCAGGCGCTGGCTCCTGCCGGTATTGCTGGTCTTGGGGCTTATCCTGTCCTTCGCCATACCCCAGTTCAACCTGGTCAACCAGTATATCCAGTTGATCCTGATCTACGTAGGGATCAATATTATCCTTACGACCAGTCTGAACTTGATCAACGGCTATATGGGCGAGTTCTCGGTTGGCCACGCCGGTTTCATGGCGGTTGGGGCTTATATCTCTTCCATTCTCACCACCCAGGTGCTTCCGGATGCCTGGCTGGCATGGTCGTTTCCCCTGGTAGTGATCGCCGGCGGACTGGGGGCTGCGTTGATTGGCCTGGTCGTAGCTATCCCATCCTTCAAGACGCGCGGCGACTACCTGGCCATCGTCACCCTGGCTTTCCTGATGATCGTAAAATCGGTCATCGAAAACATCGATGCCATCGGTGGTCCGCGCGGCATCCCCGGCATCGCCCGCCTGACTACCCTTCCCTGGACCTACTTCTGGACGGTGGCCGCGGTGTGGGTTATCCGCAACCTCATTTACTCGCGGTTTGGGCGCGGTGTGCTCTCAATCCGGGAAGATGAAATCGCCAGCGACCTGATGAGTGTCAACACTCGCCAGGTCAAACTGCTGGCCTTTGTCATTTCCTCTTTTTTCGCCGGGGTCGCCGGAGCGCTCTTTGCCCACGTGCTGCAGTTCATCAGTCCGCGCGTGTTTGACATCATCAAATCGACGGACATCCTCATCATGGTCTACCTGGGTGGGATTGGCTCGCTCATGGGCTCGATCCTGGGAGCCACCATCTATACGGTCCTGCTGGAAGTCCTGCGCCCGCTGGGGATGTGGCGGATGGTCCTCATGCCGCTCGTCCTGGTTCTACTGATGATCTACCGTCCGCGCGGCATCCTCGGAATGCGCGAATTCCGCTGGTTTGTCCCGCTCCAGGATCTGCTGGGCGCGCGCCAGTGGCGCAAGAAGAAGGAGGCATCCGATGCTGCTGCAAGCTAAGAATGTCTCGCATTTCTTCGGCGGGCTGTGCGCCGTCTCAGATTTCGACCTGGAAATTGAAGAGGGGGAGCTGGTCGGTTTGATCGGCCCGAATGGGGCCGGCAAGACCACGGTATTCAACTTGATCACCGGGGTATACCGGGCCAGCCGGGGCAATATCTTGTTCAAGGGCACAGAGCTGGTTGGGAAAACCTCCAACCAGATCACCGATCTCGGGATCGCGCGCACCTTCCAGAACATCCGCCTCTTCAAAGATCTCTCCGTGCTTGATAACGTGCGGGTGGCCCAGTACGCGCAGGTCGGTTACACTCCCTGGGAAGCCCTGTTCCACATCGGCCGCTACCTGCCAGAAGAAAACCGTTTGATCGACCAGGCCATGCAGCTTTTGGCGGTGTTCAAGCTGGAAAACTACGCCGATGAGCAGGCCATCAACCTGCCCTACGGCCAACAGCGCCGCCTGGAGATCGCCCGCGCGCTGGCGACCCACCCTTCGCTCCTTCTGCTCGACGAGCCGGCCGCGGGGATGAACCCCAACGAAATCCTGCAGCTCATGGAGTTTATTGGCTGGATCCGCAAAGAGTTCCACCTGACGATCCTGCTCATCGAACACCAAATGCGCCTGGTGATGGGGATTTGCGAGCGGATTAAAGTGCTTGACTTTGGCGCCACCATCGCGGAGGGTGTACCGGAGGCCATCCAGAACAATCCCAAGGTCCTGGAAGCGTACCTTGGTGTGGGAGGGGAAGCATGAGCGCGGAAACCCTGCTTTCGGTTCGCGACCTGACCATCTCGTACAACAATATCAAAGCCGTGAAAGGCATCTCCTTCGATGTGCATGAAGGCGAGATCGTCACCCTGATCGGCGCCAACGGGGCGGGAAAATCTTCTACCTTACGCGGCATCTCAGGGATGATCCCGTACCAGGGCGTTATTACCTACCGCGGCCGGGACCTGCGCAAAATACCGCCCGACCGGATTGTGGCTCTCGGGATCGCCCAGGTGCCGGAAGGGCGCGGAATTTTTGGCAACCTGACGGTAATAGAAAACCTCAAATTGGCCACCTGGCAGCGCAAGGACAAAGCCGAAATTGAGAGAGATTTCGAGCGGGTCTTCAGGATCTTCCCGCGCTTGAATGAACGCGAGAAACAGTTGAGCGGAACCCTCTCGGGCGGCGAGCAGCAGATGCTCGCGGTTGGACGCGCATTGATGAGCCACGGGAAGGTGATGCTGCTGGACGAGCCCTCGATGGGGTTGGCGCCCGTGCTGGTGCGTGAGATCTTCGAGGTGTTGGAAGAGATCAACCGGGGGGGTACAACCATCCTGCTGGTCGAGCAGAACGCCAATATGGCCTTGCGGCTGGCTTCGCGGGGTTATGTGCTGGAAACCGGTGCTATTGCCCTGTCTGGGACCGGCTCAGAGCTTTTGGGCAATCCGCGCGTCAAGGAAGCTTACCTTGGGGGATAGCCTGACAACGGCGAGGTCTAGATGGTAGAAGATCTGGTTACCTGGGCAGAGATCGACCTGGACGCGATCGAAGCCAACCTGCGCGCCATCCGCCGGCAGGTGGGTGAGCGGGTTGAAATATTCGCGGTGATCAAGGCCAACGCATACGGCCATGGGGCCGTCCAGGTTGCCAGGACGCTGCTCCAGGCCGGGGCCAACCGGATTGCGGTGCACCGGGCCATCGAAGGGGTGGAGCTGCGCCAGGCGGGTATCAGCGCGCCGGTCTTGATCATGGGGTACACCCCGCCAGCGGCGGCCGAGCTTGTGGCGCGCTGGCAGTTGACGCCCAGCCTGATCACGCCGGAATTTGCCCGGGCGCTCTCCGGGCGGGCGGAGGCCCTGGGGGTTGAGGTGCCCGTGCATGTCAAAGTAGACAGCGGGATGAGCCGTTTTGGGCTGCTGCCCGCGGAAGTCTCCGAGTTTGTTTCCCTGCTGCAAACCCTGCCCGGCCTGCGGCTCGAGGGCGTGTATACCCATTTTGCCACCGCGGACTGGAGCGACATATCCCACACCCGCCAGCAGCTTCAGACCTTTCAGGAGGTCCTGGGTTCGCTGCGCCAGGCCGGCGCCTCGGTTCCGCTGGCGCACGCCGCCAACAGCGCCGCCATCCTGCGCTTGCCCGAGACGCACCTGGACGCGGTCCGCCCGGGGATTGCCTTGTATGGGCTGGCGCCTTCCGACCA
>Ga0209593_10001431_pt1 | contig 10268 bp, 9 predicted proteins | sample PPLLaktember2015_3_FD_187260 | JGI IMG/M metagenome (GOLD analysis project Ga0209593, IMG submission 187260) | Freshwater sediment microbial communities from Prairie Pothole Lake near Jamestown, North Dakota, USA - PPLs Lake P7 Core (6) Depth... | ecosystem: Environmental > Aquatic > Freshwater...
GGTCGGCCGGGCACGTGTAGTTGTCCAAGGTGCGGTGATCCGATCCCGTTTCGGCACGGGTCTGGCACTCGGGATCGTGATTGCGCTTGTTGTCACCATAGTCTGGCTGTTCGTCGGCTTGGCGCTGCTCACGGTCGCTCGTCTCCTTTTTCCCTCCTTCGCGGTATAGGTCAACGGGAAAAAATGGTCTGGCACCCGGGGGCTGATTGGGGCGCGCAAAATTGTGCCGGCGGTTCATCGTGCGGGAGTCTACAGTGTCCGGCCCAGATGAACCGTCCAGCACAATCGGTGCACAGCGCTACTGAAGCGGCTGCGGCTCGCCGTAAAGAAAATCATCCATCACGACGATGTCTTGTTGCCCATCATCGTTTGGTCCGGGCGCAGCGTAACCACTCGTGATTCGGACACGCGCAATCAGCGGTTCGGGGTACACGACCCCGAAGAAGGAGAGGCTTGCGTCGCTTGGTGAGGCCGGGACGAAGCTGCTGAAAAGCAGTTGGTCGTCGGCGCCGTAATACTGAATCAGCGTCTGCGCCCCAGGATCACTCCCATCCGGCTTGTCGACGTCTGAGAAGACCACGCCAAACCCGGTTGTCGCCGCGGCCACGTTGCCCGCCCCGGGCACGAAGAAGTCGACGTCTGTGAGGTTGCTCCCAACCGGTGTGAAGAGCCTAAGGGGACTGAATGGTTGAAAGATCGTGGCGTATGTCGGGTTTGAGAACGTGGTGGCAAGACCGGACAGGGGAGCCTGCACGAAGCCGGTCCCTGGTGTCGTGAAAAGAGCCCCGCGACCTTGCAGGAAACCGGTGAACGGCGTGGGCGCGGGGGCGGTATCTGTCGCGCCTCCGCCGTCCCAGTTTATCTCCCGGCGCCCGCTGGTGAGAGGACCGGGTGTGTTCGCGTTGTTGGGTTGCCCCAAGGCCGCCCGGAAATGATCGACCGAGCAAAGGATTGAACTGACCGTGGTCCCCGCCGCTTGGAACACGGTGGGGCGAGGGCCGGCTGGTGTGCCCTGCGCATCCGCCTGGCGGACTGGTACCGACAACAGAACAGACAGCAAGCCTAGAGCGGCTATGACTGGCAGAAGATGGTGCTTTTTCATATTCGCACACTCCTTTCCTGGGTTTCGAAATCAAGGGAACGAGAGCCACTGCGCCCGTGTTGAGTATCAGTTGCAGGCGATGGGTCGCAAAGAAAGCGGGGAACGTGAAGAATCTCGTCTGGCGAGTGGTATTCAAGGAATATAGCACGGCAGAGATCACTCAACCATCCCTCAGGAACACGTATAAACGCTGTGTGCCTGCCGACTCGTCGAGCCACGACGTGATAAATAGTCCCTGAAAACTCGATCCGCAGAGATCACGTCACTGGGGGCCCAGGAAGTGGTCGGGAATCCAGGTGCTCAAGACCGGGACGAGGATGACGAGCAGGAGGACCAGCATCAGCGCCAGGACGAAGGGCACGCAGTATTTTAGCGTCTGATCATAGCTTGTCCTGACCACGCTGGTTGCCACGAACAATCCGACAGCCACCGGCGGCGTCGTCGAGCCGATCTGAGTGGCCATGACCATCACCATTCCCAGATGAATCGGGTCGAAGTTGAACTGGTGACCAACATAGACGATGACCGGCACGATGATTACCAGGACGGCAAGAGACTCCACGAACATCGTCAGGAACAACATCACCGCCACGAGAATCAGCAGGACAACCAGGGGATTCTGCGAGACGCTCAGGAGGAGCGAGAACACCACTTCGTTGAAATCCAGAAAAGTCATCAGCCAGCCGAAGGCGCCTGCCACCGCGATAATTCCGACGACTGTGGTGGTCGTGACCGCCGCATTGAGCAGAATTCCAGGCAATAGCCGCAAGGCCAGGGACCGGTAGATGAAAAACGTCACGACGAAGGCATAGAAGCAGGCGATCACACCTGCTTCCGTTGCGGTGAAGACGCCGCCGAGGATTCCCCCGAGGATAATGACCGGCGCGAGGAGAGCCACCCAGACGCGCGGAACCTCCCGGAGCACGGGACCGAGGCGAAAGGAGCCGGAGGTCTGGCGAAGCTCCGGAAAGCCGGGGCGGAATGAATGCGCATAGATCGTGCCCATAAGGGCGGCGGAGATCAAGAGCCCCGGTATGATGCCAGCCAGGAACATCCGGCCGATTGAGGCGCCCGTCAAGGAGCCGTACACGATCATGACCATGCTTGGTGGAATGATGGAGCCGATGATCCCGGCGGTACCGAGCAACGAGGCCGAAAAGCCCGGCTTGTAGCCTTTCTCTTTCATCGAGGGCGCCAGAATCGAACCTATGGCCGAGGTGGAGGCCACGGCCGAGCCGGAGACGTTCGCGAAGATCATGCAAGCAACCACCGAGGCATGGCCCAGGCCGCCTCGCAGATGACCCACGACGGTTTCGGCAAACGACACCAGCTTTTTGCTCATGCCGCCTGCCGACATCAACTCGCCGGCCAAGATGAAATAGGGCAAGGCGAGCAGGCTGAACGAGTCAACCATCGCGAACATCTTCTGCGGAAATATAGCGGGGCCGATTTCCGGAATCAGGACAATGCCGAGGAGCGCCGCGATGCCGATGGCGCACAACACGGGCGCACCTAACAGGATCAGCAGCAATAACGCCACGAACAGACCGGCCAGCACGGTTAATTCCCCCTTCCGTCGGAGCGAAAATGGCGGGCCAGCTTCCGAACAGCGACCACGCACAGGTAAAAAGCGCCGATCAGTTGGCCGGTGTAAATCCATGACATCGCAAGGGCCAGCCCCGCGCTGATCTGATTTTGCGCAATCGTCACCAGATCGAGCGTGTAGCGAGCGATGGCTACGCCGAGCAGTAACCAGATGAGGTCAAAGAGGATCGAGAAAGCCTTCTGGAGACGTCCAGGAAACTTGTTGAAAACGATCTGCATCCCGATATGCGCGCCCCGGTTGTACGCGACAGGAATGGCGAGGAAAACCAGCCAGATGTGGGCGTATCTTTGAAATTCCTCCCCCCAACTCAGTGATTGGTTGATCACAAACCGGTTGAATACCTGGAGGCCACCCACCAGGACCATCGCCCCGAAGAGGAGAGCAATGAATCCTTCAATCACCCGGTCGAGCGACGCGTTCAGTTTCGCTATGAGCATGTCCAATCACCGCGTTTCCCGGATCATGCGCAGGAGATCCGTTGCTCCATTCCTAGCGGCCCAATCGTTCTGCAACCGCGTGGCGGCTTTGACAAACACCTCGCGGTCGATGCTGTGAATGGTCATTCCCTTTTCTTCCAGAAACGCCAGCGCTTCCTTTTCCCGGACCGGCGCGAGCGCCCGCTCGATGTCTCGCGCCATCGTCGCAGCTTCCTGGATCTGAGCCTGCTCCTCGGGCGGGAGCCGGTCCCACAAGTATTTGGCATAGACGAACGCCAGCGGCCCGAACAGATGGCGGGTCAGCACCAGATGATCGCCTACTTCGTAGAAGCGGTTGGCCCGGATCATGGCGGCCGAATGCTCGAAGCCGTCAAGCACTCCGGTTTGCATACTGGAATACACCTCGCCGAACGGCATCGGCGTGGCATTGCAGCCCATCGCGTTTAACGTGGCGATGTAGAGCGGGGTCGGAATCGTGCGGATCTTAAGTCCTTGCAAGTCACCGGGGGTAGCAACCGGGGTGCGGGCCGTGACCAGATTGCGGTAACCCCAGCTGTCCATCCACGCCAGGACTTTGAAGCCGGCTTTGTCCAGTTCCTCCTCGAGGACACGGCCGACCGGTCCGTCCAGGACCCGGTGAACGTGCTCGTAGTCTCTCCACAGAAACGGCAAGTCGAGGACGCCCATGCGCGGAACGAAGTTGTTGAGGATAGCGGTGCCGCTTACCGCACAGGCGACCCCGGACTGCAACTGCATCCCTTCATAGATCTCGCGCTCTTGTCCGAGCGTGTTGGAGGCATAGATTTTCACCCTCAGCCGGTCGGAATGGTCTTCGATCCATTTTTGAAACAACCAGGCCGCCATGTGGAGCTCGGATGAGCAATCTGCCTGGCTGCTGTGCGCCAGCCTGATCGTCCGGACCGGTTGATTGTCGGTCGGTTTTCCACAGCCGCACAGAATCACCAGGATGACAAAAACCAGTAGGTGTTTTCGCATCGTGCTCAAACCCGCTCCTTCGCGCGCAATCATAGCCTGAAAGCGGCTGAAAGCGCTCCTGCTGGTCGCTTTTTTTACGCGATCAACGGATCAGCGTCCCCATTTAGGTCGGTGCTTCGCCCCATCTGTGGCCTTGACACCGCTTTGTGTTCGCCGGCCTTGCCGGCGGCCCCTTCCACTGTCGATGCTCCATGAGGGGCCGCCGGCAAGGCCGGCGAACACAAAGCGGTGTCAAGGCCACCGCACTTCGAAAGAGCCCGACGCAACTACAGGCGCTCCCAGAGGCGCGGGGTTTCGATGCGGCTCGCCGCTGAGATCGCGCCGCCGCACCCATATTCGCTCTGCGCCCAGCGCCCGATTTTCGGTAACACGCCCTTCACGTCCGACGGGTTGGAACACCTGTCTCTCCGCTTCGGTTTTCAGATGTCCTACCCGGTGTGACAATGGAGAGAAGGCGCACAGGACTAAAGGTGAGTGCATGGCAACACACTATAGATACATCCGTTACGGATTTGGCACTGTCAGGCCCTATATTTACGGCCGTCTCGGTCTGGATGACATGGTCAAGGAGGCGTTCGGGGCCCTGGAACTCGAACGCCATCAAATCGCTGCCCACTCTTTTCACATAGAAGTCCAGATCGGAGATTCGGTCGTGGTTCTTGAGACGGGGGAGCCATTGCCGGCGGAAGCGACCGAAGGTTCGATCTATCTCTACGTGCCGGATGTCGATGCAGTGTACCAACACGCCCTGAAGTGCGGTGCGAAGTCCGTGGCGGCGCCGGAGGATAGACCATACGGGGAGCGCACCGCAGGAGTTAAAGATTCATCTGGTAACACGTGGTGGATCTCCACCTATCAGGGGGAATAGCTGGATTTCATCCCCGGAAGGTTCAAGAGCGGTAGGAGGACATGCGCCAGCCAAGAGATTAAGCCAGGCAAGGCGCGGGAGACAGAGGCGGCGACCAAAGCAGCGATCTTCGGGATTACGGTCATTCCACACGGACGGGAACGGGTACCTTGCGCTCGGGCAAGCTGCCCGCCCGACACTTCCCCATCGGCGTGTTGCTTGTTTATCCAGCAGATAGCCCTGTTGGCGAATCTTTTTGGATAGTCAAGCTTGGCCCGGTGGTATATTTCGCGTCGAGCGGTTCTCGAGAATGTGCATCGTCTTCCGGGCTTGCGTTTGAAGGGGGTCACAATGAAAAGGTTCTTGTGTCTATTGCTGACGTTCGCTGCTTTTTGTTTACCGGTCTGCGCTGAAACGCTTTACTACCTCCCTCATATTGCGAACGGACAGTCGGGAGGCCTCTCAATCCGAACGACCTTCATACTTCTGAATCGAAGCAGTGCCGCTCAGCAATTGCACCTGAACCTGACCAAAGACAATGGGCAGCCCTTTCCGGTTACCCTGACCGGGTACGCCAGTCCGCAAAGCACGTATCTCCTCACGCTCAATCCAGGTCAGACGAGGTTCCTGCAAACTGACGGAAATGGCTCGCTCGCATCGGGGGCCGCATACGCGCAAGCGTACAGCAACAACCGCGAGGACGTCGGTCTCTCAGCCGTCTTCTCGATCTATCAAAACGGACGGTTTGCGACCGAAGCGGGTGTCGGTGATTCGCAAACATCAGGCGACTTTATTATCCCTGTCGATTCTCAAGGCCCGTTCAATACGGGAGTCGCAATCTTCAACGCGGGGGGCGCCGAGGCTCAGTTCTCGATGAGGCTCTTCAACGAGAGTGGTCAGCAGATAGGGTCGGAACATTGGTACACGCTGGTTCCGGGTGGACACATGGCTAAGTTCGTTACCGGAGCGAACGAGTATTTTCCGTCCGTGGCCTCTCACCGAGGAATCCTCTGGCTGACAGGCGGCCAGGGTATCAATGTTTCGGCCCTGACGATCCGCCAGATTGCCAATCCTCTATCGTTTACTACTTTGCCGGCGGTTCCGGTTACTGGCACTCGGAGATCGTTCAACCTGCCTCACGTCGGCAATGGCCAGGTCTCAGGTCTGGGAGTGTTGAAGACGACCTTCGTGTTTTTCAACGCCTCCACCGGATCGGCGACAGCAACGGTGACGCTGACCAGGGATGATGGCACTCCCTTCCCCGTCACGATACCCGGTGTCGCTAACAACACCGGCACCTTTCAGGTGAATCTCCCTGGACACGGTTCGGCCTTTTTGCAGACCGACGGCACCGGAGATCTGGCCGCTGGTTCTGCGAGAATCACGGCGACTGCGAACATCGGCGTCAGCGGGATCTTTACCCTTTACGACGAGCAAGGAAACTTCAGGACTGAGGCAGGAGTAGGAGAGTCTGCTACTTTTGACACCTTGACGCTTCCCGTCGACACCACCGGGAATTTCAATACAGGGGTCGCGCTTTTCAATCCGAATTCAACCCCGCTTGGTGCGACGATGAGGTTTCTCGATCTGAACGGAGACCCAGTCGCACCGGCCGACACCATACAGCTGCCCGGATATGGCCACAGGGCCCGTTATGTGACCGAGTTTGTGCCTGGACAGCTGAATCGCCAAGGTTCCCTCATCGTCGAGGCAACACCGCCGGTCGTCGCCGTCGCCCTGCGGCAATACGCGGACCCGTTGGTGTTCAGCACTCTGCCGGTCCTGGAGAACGCTTTCCTGGGCCAGGCCCGGGCCAGCGCGCTGCTCCCCCGGAATCGCACCGAGATTGAAGTTGCTTCCAGCACGACGGTTGATGTTGATTTGCCTGTCGGTCTGAAGTTATCCGGCACTATCAGCCCGGCAGCAGGCCAACAAATCGCCAGTGCCGAGGTGACCGCCACTTCCGGGCAGAACAAATTCATCGGATCCTTTAACCCCGCGAACAATCAGTATTTAGTAATTGTTCCGTCCGGCCAGTACACCGTGTCCGTTCGCTATAAGCCGGTATTCTCGAGTGGCGCCGATCTAAGCCTGAGCTACACCTACCCGAGCGTGGTGCCGGTGGCGTCGGCAACGGTGCGCGACTTATCCCTGCCGTCGGCCGACTTGACCAGTGTGAAGGGTCAGGTTTCCGGTCTTGGCCTGCTCCCAGCTCATGGTGAAGCCCGGGTCCATTTCTGGTCAACCGATCGGGGAACGGAATCGAGCACCCTTTTGGATGCGACCGGCGCTTTCGCCCTCGCTCTCCCGGGAAGCGAAGAATATTCCGCCAGCGTGGTCGTCCAAGACGTCCAGATTCCGGAAGCGAAACCGGAACAACTGGCATTTCTTCTGCCCAAGACCGTAACTGTGCCCGCCTCGGGAGAGGTTGTGGTCGCTGCAAGCCTGCCCCCAATGAGGACGCTGAGAGGCAGCAGTCCCGCCGGATCGAAGGTCCGCGCAGTCGAAAGCCAGCCGGACAGTGAATCGTCGCCATTCAGTCAGCAAACCAGCAGCGAAGAGGCAACTTACCGGATGACCCTGGTCAAGGATCGCACCTATAAACTGAGCGCCACCTTGGATCTCTTCCCGAACGCGTTCGCAGGCGGCGACGAGTTTGGTGTAATCACCTTCCCGGTCCCCGCAGAGTCTCTGACTCTCGGCGGAGACGCCGTCCGCGATCTCAGCCATGGGGAGATCGCGAATCAGGTGACCATTCAGGGGAGGGTGAGGAGGCCCGACGGGTCGGGAGTCGCCGGATGCCTGGTGCTCCTGTCCAGTAATGTTCCCTTGGGAATGTCCGGCTTCAATTACAACGCCGGCATCACGACGGACTCGGAGGGCTATTACAGTTTCAATATACTTAAAGGGGGCAATTACTCTATTTCCTTTATCCCTCCGAGGCCGATGCCGTGAGGTTGGGACGTGTCGTATGGAAGATTTGATCGCGTAAGGAGGTCACTCAAACCTCGCGGCACTGTTACAGGCTTGGCCTATACTGTAACAATGCGGATGCATCTCTTCCTTCTTGCCCCACTGGTGATGCTCGGACTGGGTGACCAGGACACACAGGCGGAAGATCGTTCGCCGGGCAAGGATTACGTTCCCCAAATCCAGGCCGCTCGGAAGGCGAAGGACGCGCGTTTTCGGGACGAGAAGTCGTCGCCCCTTGGCGTGGTGGCCCTCATCAAGCTGGACAATCCGCGGATTACCATAGGATCGAGTCCGGACGCCGATCTTACCTTGTCGGGGAGGAGTGTGGAGCCGATTCACGCGGTCGTCGTCCGAGAAGATCTGGGGAACAAGACGGTGCGTTGGCTTCTCAAGCCCGTGGGTGGGAAGATCATCAACGAGCAAACCCGGGAGCCGGTGGAGTCCGCCGAGCTGCGAAAAGGGGATCGTTACCTGGTCGGCAAACACGCTGTGTACCTGGACCAACTGGGTAGTCTCGGCGAGGTTCTTCGCGCCTTTGATCCTCGCGCGGAAGCCTTCACGCAATTCAAAGGGCTTGGCTATTTCCCGGTGGACGCCAGATTCCGGGTGGAGGCTGAAGTCCTGCCCGATTCCGCTCCGCGACGGGTTACTGTCATTGATACGAACGGCTGGAGCCGACCGGCGTGGAAATACGGACAGCTCCGTTTCCGACTCGAGGGTCAGGACCTCGCCCTTCATCTCTGGATTTTCAAGCCTGATCCGGGTCCCCAGGACGAGTTCTTCATCGCCTTCCGCGACGAGACGAACGGCGACGAGTCTTACGGCGGCGGACGCTACGTCGACATCCCGTTTGTGAAATCCGGCCGGACTTTCCTGGATTTCAACCTGGCTTATAACCCGTCGTGCGCCTACAACACCGGTTTCGCCTGCCCGATTCCTCCCCCGGAGAACCGGCTGCCAGTCGCGGTCAAAGCCGGCGAGAAAGCTCTCAAGGACCACTAGCGAGGAGTGCCGAGGACAGTCTTGCGCATCTCGGCACATCCAGGCGGTAAGATCTCGGATGTGGAGGAGTATAATCCGACCCACAAACGCCGAAAGGACTTGAAATCATGCCTGAGAAGAAAACACCGGTCAAGAAGACGACCAAGACCGCTGTAAAGAAAGAGATGCTGGATGCTTATTCGGACCTGCTGCCGGAGACGCAGGAAGAGGCCGAGGCTGAACTGAAACCGGAGAGGAAGGCCGAACAGAAAGCCGCAGCCCGCGCCGTTGCTGTCGCTGATTCGATCTCCGCCGAGGGGGTTCTCGGACAGATCTCAGCGGTCCGTACTGAAATCGCGAAAATGCTCGCGCAGCTCGCAGATCGCCTTGAACAGGAGGTCGGACGGTATCAGGCGGTCCGACGAGCCATCGAGGAAAAGGAAAAGGACCTCCAGGAAGTCTACGAGATTGAGCGTGCAGCAGGTAGTCTCGCGGCCTTTATTGAAGCGCAGAACGTGAAGAAGCAGGAGTACGAAGCAGCCTTGGAAGCACGTAAGGAGCAGGCGCTGAACGAGGTCCAGTCAGCCCGGGAGCAGTGGGAAAAAGACAAGCTCCAATGGGAGACCGATCTTAAGGAGCGCCAGGACGCCGAAAATCGCAAGCGCGAGCGGGACAAGGAAGAATACGAGTACCGTTTCAAACGCGAAAAGCAGCAGATGCAGGATCAACTCCAGGACGAACGAGCCAAGATGGAGCGCGATCTCGCTGCGAAACGAATCGAGCTGGAACAGGGTCTCGCAGAACGGGAAAAGGCTGTGGGCGAGCGCGAGCTTCAGATGGATCAGCTGCGCACGCGGGTCGAATCCTTCCCGGCTGAAATGGAGAAGGCGGTTTCCCAAGCGGTTTCCGAATCGAGCGCCCGGCTCGAGGCCCAGGCCAAGAATCGCGAGGAGTTGCTCGCGAAGGAATTTGAGGGAGAACGTAAAGTCCTGACTACGCGAATCCAATCGCTCGAGAAGGCCGTGAAGGAGCAGGCGGAGCAGGTCGATCGGTTGAGCCAGCAGATGGACAAGGCGTACCAACAGGTGCAGGACATAGCGGTCAAGGCCATCGAAGGGTCATCGAACTCCAAATCATTCGCCGGCCTGCAGCAGCTGCTGTCCGAGTCCACTCGCCGGTCCACCACGTAGACGGGCGGATAATGATCACCGCGTTGATATAAGCCGCCTGCAATTTATTCGCAACCGCCCGAGGTGTCAACGAGGGCTCTCCCGTCCGAAGACCGCCTTGGCAGCACTTACGGTTCCCCTCACGGGAGGTCCGGTT
>Ga0209593_10001432_pt1 | contig 10259 bp, 4 predicted proteins | sample PPLLaktember2015_3_FD_187260 | JGI IMG/M metagenome (GOLD analysis project Ga0209593, IMG submission 187260) | Freshwater sediment microbial communities from Prairie Pothole Lake near Jamestown, North Dakota, USA - PPLs Lake P7 Core (6) Depth... | ecosystem: Environmental > Aquatic > Freshwater...
CGCAGGCGAGACGCCTGCGGCCCCAGTGCAGGCGAGACGCCTGCGCTCCCAGCGGCCGTCCCCTTCGGCTGCCGCTTCCTTGGTCCGACTGGCGGACCGTCCGTCGGTCCAGGCGTTGACCAGGCGGACCTCGTCAACATCTCGCGTGATTTCGTACTTCCTGACGCACGAGACCCGGTCCATCGACGCGACCCACGTCTTGACTACGATTTGGTCACCGGGAAAGGCTGGCTGCAGATATTCGATCACATGGCGCCGGACCAGCCAGCCGAAGCCCAGCTCCAAATAGCGGGCCGGGGGCCAGCCGCTTGCCGACGAGTGGGCTACTGCCGCTTCCTGCATCCACTCGAGGTAGGCGACGTTGTTCGCGTGTCGGAGTTCGTCACTTTCGTCATCTGTCACACGGTGACGGTAGAGGTAAGTTTCGGGCATCGGCTGATGTTACCGGCCTTGAGCCGCGGATTCCAGGTGCGAGAGCTATTCGCGTTCTTAGGTAACACCTGGCTGGCCCGTGCTCGAAACGTAAAACGTCAGCTCGCCCTGCTGCCAGCCCTGCTTGACTCCATCCTCCTTTCATGCGACTCTGATCCTGCGCCTATGATTGTCTAGCCAGCTGTTTTGTTTCTCGGTGTTGCTTCCGTCGACCTCCTGGTCGTCGAAGTGTCTTTCCAATCCCATCAAATCTGGAGCAAAACCAAAATGTCTCTCGAAGACTACGGCTGGGGTCCCTTCTTTTCGGAGCCTTTTAAAGAATACGAGGATGCAGGCCTTTCGCCCGGGCGGGTTTCTGCTGTTTATCGTGGCTTGTGGATGATTCAATCAGGAGCTGAAGAGTTCGGAATTCGCACTTTCCGCGGTGGGCAGGTGCCTGCTGTTGGTGACTGGGTGGCGTGGCGTATCACGGAATTCAGCACAGCAATCGGCGAGGCGGTGCTTCCCCGAAAGAGCGTCCTCTGTCGCAAATGCGCAGGCGACACCACCGAAGCACAAGTCGTCGCGGCTAACGTGGATACCGCTTTCCTGGTCATGGGTCTCGACGGCGACTTCAATCCTCGACGGATGGAGCGGCTCTTGACGATGACGTTCGACAGTGGCGCACTTCCGGTCATTGTGCTGAATAAAGCCGACCTGTCGACCGACGGCGAGAGCCACCGGCAAGTGATTGAACAGCTGTCGCCCGGGACACCGGTCTTACTGGTGAGCGCTCGCGTGGGGACGGGAATCGGCACGCTGCGGTCCTTCGTGCGAAAGGGAGAAACGGTTGTTCTGATCGGCTCATCAGGTGCCGGGAAATCGACCATCATCAACCGTTTGTTCGGCGAGGAACTAATGCGAACGTGCGAGGTGAGAGCCAAAGACAGCCGCGGACGTCACACGACCACCCATCGCCAGCTGCTCAAGCACCCGGACGGAGGCCTTCTCATTGACAATCCCGGCATTCGCGAGATTCAACTCTGGGTTTCGGAAGAATCGGTTGCCGGTTCATTTGACGATATTCATTCCCTGGCCGGTTCCTGTCGATTCAGGGACTGTTCGCATGAAACGGAACCGGGTTGTGCGGTGCTTTCGGCGGTCCGGCGAGGTGTCATTTCCGAAGCGCGGTTGCGAAGCTATTACAAACTGCTGAAGGAGGTCCGCTACCTTGCTCTGAAGCAGGACGAATCCGCACAGCGCGAGCAGAAACGCAAATGGAAAATCATCCACAAGGCATTCCGGCACAATCCCAAGCTTTAGCACTCGGGCAACAGGTCGTCCTGGACAAGTTCCCCGTATTTGGCACAATGAGGGAATGAAGGACTTATCCCGATTGGGGTTTTTTGTTTTCCTGACTTTTTTTGTTGTCCTGGTAACATTCTTGTCGAGCCAGGGGGCTCTACAGGCAGTCGATCAGCTCATCCTGGTGAGCCAGGAGCGCGCACCGGTAATCACCACCCGATCCCCGGAAGCCAAGGGGATCAAGTACGGGTTTGAAGGGGGACGGGTGGTCAAGGTCGGTTCGACTTACCACCTCTTTACGTCGGAAATGGTCGATGACCCTATCTGGGTTCGAATGCAGTTCGGTCACTGGAAGAGCCCCGATGGTGCACGCTGGACGCGAGAGTCGACGATTCTCAAATCCAGCGGAGAGTACGAAGGAAAGGACCCCAGGGCCTCCCTCTGGTCGCCCCTGGTCGTCTACGACGAGCACGACGGAGTCTGGAACCTGTTTTACGTCGCTTATCGCTCACGTCCCAACACCTCACGGCAGTTCCTGAGCAATCATGAAGGACAGATTTGGCGGGCCGTGTCGACGGTGGCCGGCCCTGAAGGCATCGGCGGACCGTACCGTGATCAAAGTGTCATCATGAAGCCCGGGCCGGATAGTGGCGCATGGGAGGGGCTGCAGGGAACGGACTCTTTCTTCCCTTATCGAGTCGGAGAGAAATGGTTCGCGCTTTTCGGTTCCGCCCGCACGGAAAAGTTGCCGATAGAACACTGGCTTGTCGGTGTTGCTTCGGCGCCGCAACTAAACGGCCCGTGGCGACGCCATAGCGATCTCAGCCCGGCTGAGATTGAGAAGAAGTTCATCGAAAACCCGATCGTCACCCGCCTGTCCGATGGGCGATACATCTGCGTTTACGACAACCAGGAAGCGGACAGTATCGGTTACGCGTTTTCGGACGATGGAATCCACTGGCAACCCGGAAAGTCTCTGGCGATCCAGTCGGAACCGGCGACTTGGTCCAAGGACGTTCGGACTCCCCTCGGCCTGATTCCTGAGCCGGATGGCACTTTCACGGTCTTCTATACTGGCTTCGAACAAGAGCCGAATTGGGAAGGTCTCATGGCAGGGAAACCGACCTCCACCTGCGCGATCGGTAAAGCCGTCGTCAAACTCGGACGGCCCTCATTCTCAGTATCTCCACGGGAGTAAGAGAAGCCTCCGAAGAGCTCGGCCTGTGGAGCATCCTGAGCAATGAGCCACAGTCATGAGAAGTAGAACAGGTAGCAGTATCAGCGATCTTTTCGTCATAGAGTTACCATAGCGTGGCACCTGCCACGCCGTCCCTTCGCGCCCACCGAGCCCGATCGGCGTTAAGTTGAGAGGCAGGCTTGCGGAAAAGTGTTCAGCGATCGAAGAGCGGAAGCGCACACCGGTTTGAAAGATGAAAAAAATCGCACTTGCGATTTTGGCTGCTTCAAAGCAAGATACGCTGAAGTTCCGCAGCGATTGCCGTAGTTCGGAGAACTCCTGCCGGGATCGGAGGTTTTTCGTGAAAAGAGTCGAGTGGAAGAGGCGCAGAATCAAAGGCATAGTATGGCTTCTATTTTTATCGGGTGTCTATTTCGATCGGGTGGACCGGTGCTACTCTCAGTCAACCCCTTGGGGCGACAAAAGCTTTGTTACGAAGCCGGCAGATGCAATCAAGCTTGCCTCCTCCTTCAAGCCGGAGGGTGATCACCCGATAGTCGTTCTCCTCGATGACAAGAAATACAGCTTCGACAATGGAGGTCGACTGAGGTCCGAATGGCGCTGGATCTACCAGGTACGTACGGCCCAGGGGCTGGAGGAATGGGGTGCTCTTGAGACTGGATGGGAACCGTGGCACGAGGAGAAACCTTCTATCCGGGCGCGTGTCACCAATCCGGACGGCAGTATTCACTGGCTCGACAAGAAGACGATTGACGATGCGCCGGCCGAGGACCTGGATCAGAACATCCACGTGGATGATCGACTCCTGCGCGCCCCCCTTCCCGGCCTGACTGTCGGGTCTGTCGTGGAGGCTGAGCTCATCACTCAGGAGACCCAGGCGGAGTTCAGCCAAGGCACGGTCCGCCGGGTCTACTTCGGGGTCGAAAGCCCTGCGCAACTCGTTCGTCTCGTCGTTGAAACGAGCTCCAGCGCCCCCCTTCGAAACGCGGTTCACCTGCTTCCTGGTGCAAAAAAGACTGAAAGCCGCGAGAAGGGCGTCTCCCGGCTGGTTGTGGAAGCGGGTCCCTGTCTGCCGCAGGAGGAGTTCCTTTTTGGCTTGCCTAACGATGTTCCGCAATCGCCTCACGTGGCCTTTTCGACGGGTGTTTCCTGGCAGGAGGTCGCGGCTGGTTACCAAGCCTTGGTTCAGAACCAGTTGAAGGGGACGAGCCTCGGCGAGATCGCCCGGAAGGTAACGGCTAAAACCCAAGGGGACAGGGAGGCGTCGATTAAGGCACTGACGGCTTTTGTACACCGTGAGGTGCGTTATACAGGACTCGAATTCGGACAAGCCGCGCTCCGCCCCGAAAAGCCCGAAAACACCCTCCAGCGGAAGTACGGCGACTGCAAGGATAAAGGCACGCTGCTGGTGGCCCTGATGCGGGAAATCGGCATCGACGCCCGCCTGGCCCTCCTCTCCGCCGAGAGTGATCAGGATGTCGAAGAGGGGCTTCCGGGAATCGGACTCTTTAACCACGCAATCGTCTACCTTCCGGGCACGCCTGCCTTCTGGATCGATGCGACGGACGAATACGGCCCTTGGGGCGATTTACCGGAACAATGCGAGGGGCGACGGGCGCTTGTCATTGATCCGAAGACTGTTGGATTAGTGAAGACGCCCGAGTCCACTTCTGCCGATAATCGCGTAACCGAGACCCGCATCTTCGAGATGGCGGAATACGGGCCTGCGAGAGTGACGGAGACTACCGTCGCTCACGGCGGGCCTGCAAGGTCGCTCCGCTCCTATTACAGCCTATCGGGAACTGACGACCTGCGGAAGGAGCTGGAGGAGTACGTCCGATCCACCTATCTGGCCAAGAAGCTCGAGAGCATGGAGTACTCCAAGCCGTCGGATCCAGACGGCTTCACGCTGAAAATCGTAGCTGCGGACGCGAGCCGGGGAACGACGACCGAGAATGAGGCCGCGGTAGCGATCACGCCTCTCGTCTTGACTGGACGACTCCCGTGGGATCTTTTTGCGGAGGAAGAAGAGGAGGAAAGGGAGAGCGTCGGAGGCGTAAAGAAGCCCAAACTGGAAAGAGGCGAACAGGACTATATCCTGTCAATGCCCTACGTAGAGGAACTGAACTATCGCATCATCTATCCCCCGGGCTTCCGGCCATCGCGGCTGCCGTCTTCGCGAATCGAGGATTTCGGGCCGGCTAAGCTCAGCTATCAGTTTGCCGAAGAGAACGGCGCCGTTACCGCTAGATTGCGTTTTGACACGGTGAAGAGGCGGTACACCCCCGGGGAATTAAAGAGTCTGAAAGACGCTCTTTCCAAATTCTCGAAGCGAGAGCCGGTCACCATCCTCTTCGAACACGTGGCATACAGCTTGCTCGCCTCCGGCAAGGGAAGGGAAGCCGCTGCCGAGTTCAGGAAGCTGATCGAATTGCATCCGAAGGAGGCGCTCCATCATGCGCAGCTGGCCAAAGGTCTTCTGGTTATCGGCCTGGGAGAGGCGGCCAGGAAGGAAGCGACTCGGGCGACTGAGTTGGAGCCACAGTCGGCTGTCGCTTGGCTGTCTCTCGGCTGGATCCTGCAGTACGACCTGATCGGCCGCCACCTAAGGAAAGGGTTCGATTACGAAGCCGCCGAGCGCGCCCTCCGTAAGGGCCTTGACCTGAAGCCGGACGATCCCGACGGGCAGCTGCAGCTCGCCATCCTGTTGGAGCACGATAAGAAAGGGATTCGCTACTATTCGCCTGATTGCCGGGTTTCGGAAGCCATCGAGATCTATCGGAAGCAGACCGATATTCTCAAAGGAACGCGTTTCCAAGACAATATCGCCTTTGCCTTGATGTGGGCGGGTAAGTACGACGAGCTGATGGAGCTTTTGCGGAAAAGCGAGAAGTCTGAGAATGCCCAGGCGATCGAGCTGGTGGCGATAGCGAAAGCCGAGAACGTCGGCGCGGCACTACAGAAGGCCTACGTGATTCCCGACCCGGCGGTTCGTTCCAAGGTTAGCCTGTCGGCCGCGAACATGCTCATGCAAGTTCGTTCCTATCCCGAGGCTGCCGAATTCCTGACCGCCGGCGCTCAAGGTAACCCGAACGCCTCTCAGACGCTCCAAGCTGCCGAAATGCTGCGGAAGGCAAGGCGCTTTGAGGAAGTCCTGAAGGACGAGAACTCTCCGATCAATGTCGCCCGGCAAGCCATCCTGTGGCTGATGGACGCTGATCGCCCCGCCGAATCGGCTTCTCAGCTGTTCAGCCGGCACTCCCTGACCGAATTAGGCCGAACAGCGTCGAAAAATAGACGGATTTTGCTGCAGATGACCGGGTCCATGAGGCTCAGGGGCGTCCCGGCAAAAGCTCTTGCCGATGTCGGCCTTGCCAGCCTGACGTTTGATCAGGAAGGAGATGGAGACCTCTTCCGCATCACCGTCACGCCGCCTGTCCCTTTCTCGGGATTAAAGGGGCATCTCTATGTGACGAAGGAAGAGGGCGGCTACCGGGTTCTGGCAACGCCCGGCTGCCTGGCCCGCGACATCGTCAGTCGCCTGGACCGCGCAGACCTGCAATCGGCCAGGAAGTTGCTGGATTGGGCCGCTGACGATAGCGACGTTCTGGAAGACGACCCGGATCTAGGGATTCCCGAGATCACAAGATTCTGGAATTCGCAGACAGACAAAAGCAAACCGGAGAACATGCGGTATGCGGCTGCCTGCCTCTTCGACAAGCATCAGGCGCGCGAAGGCCAGACGCTCATGACAAAGGCCCTCTCGGAAACCGAGCATCGTCTTCATCGTGAAAACATCAGTTTCGCCTTGGCTTCTCTCTCGCGGAGGGCCGGTGACTTCGAAGAGATGCTCCGTCTGGCCGGGCAGATGAAGACCGAGTTCGGTCGCTCGGACCAAATCCGTGACGTTCAGACCTATGCCCTCTACCGTCTGGCGAGGTGGACCGAGTATGAAAAGGTAATCAGGGATGCTCTGGGAAATCGAGACGACCCATTCCTGACATTGAAACTCTCGGATGTTCTCCGGGAGCAGGGAAGGTTCCAGGAATCCCGGGACTTACTGCAAGGCCTCGTCGACAAGGGCAAAGCCGGGGCCGTCGAATACAACAATCTAGCCTGGAGCTCATTGCTGCTCGACTCGGTTTCTGACGCAGATTTGGAGAATGCCAGGCGGGCGGTCTCGCTCACTGCAGGCCCCGGTTCTTCCAGCTTGCATACCCTTGCTTGCTTGTATGCCGAGAAGGACAAAACGACCGAGGCGCGAGACATGATCTGGCAATCGCTCGAAGCGAGGGCAGCCGATACGCCCGAGGCGAACGACTGGTACGTCTTTGCTCGAATCGCAGAAGCGGTGAATCTGCCGGAGACGGCGGCCGAGCTTTACAGACGAGTTGTGGAGACGTCTCCGCCATCGGTGCGCTCCTCACACGCTCTGGCCAGCCGGCGGCTGAAAAACTTGACGGCGGCGCAGAAGACAGGGAGCGACTGAGGTGTTGCACCGCCTTTGGGAAAGACGAAAGGATCTGCCATGAGCAGGAAGAAGTCAGGCTTCTCACGGAGACGTTTCATGGAATCTGCCGGCGTTGTTGCTTTGCGTGCTGGTGCGGGTGCCGGGGACGCGAAAGCCGGCCCGGCAGGGATCTCAGGTGCCGACGATGGCGCCCCGGAAAAACCGGGCGCGAAGGATGGGCCTGCTTCGTCGTTATTCACACCGCTGGTCCTCCCGGGTAATACGACATTGCCGGACCTTGTCAGAGCCGAGCTGTCGGAAGCACTGCGTTCGCAGTGGAATAAGGCGCCGTCCGGCAACTGCGTGGGTTGGGGGATTCCATTCCTTATCGACAAGGTGATTCTTGTTCGGGATGTGCCCGTTGAATTGAAGTGGAGTCCCGTTCCGGCACCTTGGCTTATCTTCATGCACACTTCGGATGTGGTCGCGCCCGAGAGGAACTCCGACGGCTTTCCCGCCACCCCGCGTGGCGACCACCAGCTGGGGGAGACGATTGCCGAGTACGTGTTACGTTACGAAGACGGAACCGAGGTCCGCGTCCCGATCAGGCGTCAGTATCAGATCGGCACGGTGAGCCGGCCCTGGGGAATGCCGTGCTTCGAGGCTGTCGCGCACCGTAAACCTTGTCCCACGCTCACCCTGTCTGACCAGCCGCGTGAGGGGATCGGATGGGGAGGATCGCAAACGCGGGTCGTTCAACCCGATCTGCTCGACTGGACCAACTGGCTCTGGGCATGGCGCAACCCGCATCCGGAGAAGGCGATCTCAGCCCTGCGCATCGAACCGAAAGCCGGGGCGATTGTGCTCTCGGCCGTCACCGCAGGGCGGGTTTCCTCGATGCCGTTGCGGTGGGAGACGCGACGGAAAGCAATCCTTCATGTAGGCAGTGAACCCTTCCGATCCAAATTGACCGATCAGGGATTATTAGAACAGGTACAGCTGGACTTGGGACAAGTGATCTCGGCCCGCCCTCGCACACTTTACCCGGGCCCGGACTGGCCAAGGACCTATAACAACAGAGCCCCGGAGATTTCGAACAGCGAGATACTGATCGAGTATACGGCCCACCCGGAGGCCTCCTTTCACCTCCGGGACGGGACTCGAATCCCGGTTGCCGACGTCGAGAAACCAGTAACCGAGCGCATCCGGCCAGTGGCGCCAGCCACTCAGCGCGTGACCCTGCGGGTGATCGAGAAGGGATCGAGTAAGCCCGTTGCAGTGAAACTGCACGTCCACGGGGAAGCGGGCGAGTATTTGGCCCCTGCAGACCGAAATCGCCTCCCGAATGCGTCCTGGTACGAAGACTGGAGCGTGGACTATGTCAACGGCGCCCATGACTGCACGTACATCCCCGGCGAAACGACCATCGACCTGCCGCTCGGCAAGGTCTACATCGAGATCAGCAAGGGTTTTGAGATCGCGCCCCTTCGCCGGGTCGTCGAAATCGACGAAAAGACCACAGAACTTGTGTTCACCCTGGATCGCGTCCTCGATTGGCGGCGCCGAGGCTGGGTTTCGGCCGACACACACGTACACTTCCTCTCGCCTCCCAGCGCGCATCTGGAAGGCGCGGGCGAGGGCGTGAATGTGGTCAATCTGCTCGCCAGTCAATGGGGCGAGATGATGACCAACGTGGGCGATTTCGACGGGAAGACCACGTTCGGTTCGAGTGAAGCAGGCGGAGATGGCGAGTACCTCGTTCGAGTGGGTACCGAGAATCGCCAGCATGTGCTCGGTCACATTTCGCTCCTGGGTTACGAGGGGCGCATCATTTCCCCGATGACCCGGGGTGGCCCGGACGAAGCGGCTCTTGGGGACCCGGTTGACTTTCTCCTGACCGAGTGGGCCAGGCAGTGTCACCGGCAGGGAGGCCTGGTAGTTCTTCCACATTTTCCGCATCCTCGAGCGGAGCACGCCGCGACGATCATCAGTGGGGAAGTCGACGCGGTCGAGATGACTTCCTGGGAAAACCTCTACGGGGGCATCAGTCCGTACTCGCTGTCCGATTGGTACCGTTATCTCAACAACGGATACTTCGTGGCCGCGGTCGGAGGCACGGACAAGATGGCGTCGTCCACGGCAGTGGGCACCGTGCGCACATATGCCAGGATTCCCGCCGACCGACCGTTCAGCTACGAGGCGTGGAAGACTTCGGTGCGGTCGGGGAACACCTTCGTGACGTATGGGCCGCTGCTGGAATTCTCGGTGGACGGAAAGCCGGCGGGATCTCGCATCACCATGAGCCGGTCGGGCGGAACCGTCGAGGTGGAGTGGCAGGCCGCGAGTGTCACCGTCCCCATGTCGCGGATCGAACTGGTGGTCAACGGCGTGATCCGCGAGAGCCAGTCGGTTGATCCAAGGGAGGACCGGGGGCACTGGTCTGTCAAAGTGGAAAAGAGCTCGTGGCTCGCCCTGCTGATTCGGGGGCACTATCCCGACAAGCCTGAGATCGTGGCTGCGCACTCCTCGCCGGTGATGATAGAAGTCAAAGGTTCACCTTTTTTTGCAGCGGCCGATGCGCTGACCATCCTGGAACAGATCGAGGGCGCGCTCGTCTACCTCGACGTGCTCGGCACGCGCGCTGACACGGTCGCCTGCAAGAGGATGCGGCTCGTGCTCACGAGTACTTATCGTGACTTGCACAACCGGCTCCATCAGAACGGATACATGCACGAGCACACCGAGCTGACGGAACACGGGAGCAGTACGCGCATTGGGCACTAGAAAGCGTTACAAGCCGCGCACGCAGCCGGAGGGTGTTGGAAACGCGTCCTAAGGCCTGAAAGGCCGGTACATATTAGCCCAGGGCGGAGCGTTTTCTGCGCAGCCCTGGGT
>Ga0209593_10001434_pt1 | contig 10248 bp, 10 predicted proteins | sample PPLLaktember2015_3_FD_187260 | JGI IMG/M metagenome (GOLD analysis project Ga0209593, IMG submission 187260) | Freshwater sediment microbial communities from Prairie Pothole Lake near Jamestown, North Dakota, USA - PPLs Lake P7 Core (6) Depth... | ecosystem: Environmental > Aquatic > Freshwater...
GGAAGCCCAGAGTGGTACGATTGGTGTGAAGGAACGCGACGCCATCGCTGCCCAGCTGAATGACTATCGTTCGGAAATCGATGCGATCGTTTCCCAGACCCAGTGGAACAGTTCAGCCCTGCTCGGTGCCTCCGGCTCAGCCGGTGGAAGTGCCGCCTCCCAGAGCTTCTTGACTTCGAATGATGGCACCTATACCACGAGCTTCTCCTTCACCGGGAGCCAGGGTTTTGCCGCAGTCGGAAGCAGTGCAACTACCGGCCTTGGTTTGAACTCAAGCTACACAAATGCGAACGTGAATACCACGACAGCCGTTGATACCATCCAATCGGCGATCGACAAAGTGAAGATCGGTATCTCGGATGTGGGTTCCTTCACCGCCCGCTTGACCTTCAAAGAGGATGCCCTGGCCATCCAGTACACCAATACCGAATCGGCCTACAACCGGATCATGAATGCCAACATGGCGGAAGAGCAAGTGGAAGCCAGCAAGTACATGATCCTGCAGCAAACGGCGACGGCAATGTTGGCCCAGGCCAACTCGGCCCCGCAGTTCCTCCTGAGCCTGTTCCGGTAAAGGTTGAACCAAACACAATCCTGATCTATCGGGGGGCACTGGGTGCCCCCCGATAGGCCATCTCAATGGCAGTCAATTTCTGCCGGGGAAACCCACATGGACATCAGCGCCGTATCATCCTACTTCACCACATTGGTCAACAACCTGATGGAGCTCGAGCGACAGCCATTGTACCGGCTGAAGGCCGAGCAGTCCGCGGTAAATACACAGAAGACAGATTATTCTTCTGTCAAGACCAAGCTGGGAGAGCTGGAAGGCACGGTCGATGCCCTGATCAAAACCGATCCATTTAGCAAGCTAGGAACCGGTCGCTCGGTGAAGCTTAGCAGCCAGACCGCCGACACAACTGTGGCCAGCGCCACGGCCAGCTCGTCAGTGGTAGCCGGGGTCTACGAGCTAAGCGTCAGCTACCTGGCCAAAGCCCAGCAGCGCAATTCCGACACACCTCAATCCAGCGCGGACCTTGCGCTTGGCAAGACCGGCACCTTTAAACTCGGGGGAACCGGAACGGCCAGCGCAACCAGCACTCCAAACACCAGCGTCTTGCTGGTCGACGATGCCGTGGTAACCAGCGGTTTGTCCGAGTTGGGCACCAGTGCGGCTTATAAAGTTGAAATCCGTGATTTTGATGGTGTGTTCAAATTCCGCTTGAAGAACGATGATGGACAGGCTGTGGCAATCGATGACCTCTCGAAAACGGGCAGCTCGCTGACATCCGATTGGCAGACTGTAACGGCCGGGGATATCGACACCGGTCGCGGGTTGATGATCAAGTTCAGCGGGACGGTTAGCGCCGGGGAAACGACGGTTGGTTACACCGCGGCTGGGGTCTCAGTGCAGGTTTCAGCCACCGACAGTCTGATATCGATTGCTGAAAAGATCAATTCCGTGCTGCAGCCGGAAGGCCGCGCAGTCGCCGCGACAGTCGTAGGCACGCAGCTGGTCCTGACCGCAAAACAGACCGGCACCAACCACCGCATGATCTACGAGGACAATGTTGGCCTGGGTTTCTCCAATAATATGGAAGATGACACGGTTGACGTGCAAAAAGCCAGAAACGCATCCTTCTCAGTGAATAATATAGCCTTCACGCGTTCGACTAACAGCGGTCTGACTGATATCGTCAGTGGTTTAACCCTCAACCTGGCGGCCGACGCAGAAGGAAAATCGGCGACGATCCAGATTAGCAACGATGTATCTGGTGCGCGGACAGCGGTTGAAAGTTTTCTGGCCAAGTTTAATGATCTGCAAACCTATTTGGAACAAAAGACATCGGTTACCAACGACGGCACAGGCTCGTACATCCGAGGCTCTCTGGCGAGCGATACGATCTTTAGCGATCTGCGTATGGATCTGTTTTCGCAATACATGAAGGATGTTCCAGGAAGCGGCATGCTCAAGAGCCTACGAGATATCGGGCTTGGGATTGACGACAATCTTAAGGCAAATATCACCGACAGCTCAAAATTGGATGCTGCGCTTCAAAATAACCTGGATGACGTAGCCAACCTGCTCGAACAGGCAATGGGCAGTCTCAAAACCACCCTTTCCCGTTTTACCGGGACCAGCGGCTATATCGAAGAATCTTTGGGAAATCTAGACAACCAGGTCAAGGATTACACTTACCAAATCAAGGATATGAACGAACGACTGGTGGACCGAGAAACGTCTCTATCGAATCAATACGCTCAGATGCAATCCCAGCTGATCAGCATGGCATACATGCAGGAAACCTGGGCCAGCATCTCGGCTAGCGTAAGTCAATATACCTGATTGATCCAATGAATTTGACCGGGTAATCCGGATAGAGTGCTGGGACCGCCAGACCCATCCTGATTGCCCAAACTCGAGCAAGGAAGCTCGAGGTAATAGAAAGGAAGGACCCTATGTCTGATCATCAAATGCAAGGAATAACCCGAATTGAGCACAACCCAACGGGGAATGCATTGATTCAGGCGGCTCAGGCAAGCCAGATCGAGCCTGGTCCAAAATCTCAGGAAGCAGGAGCTGTTACCAAACCAAAAGCAAAAGAAAAAAGCTCCGCACCTGAGAATAAACCCCAGCCGGCTCAGAGCAGCGTGGCTGATGTCCGTTTGAAGTTCAGTGTCGATCCAGAGACCAACGATGTCACCGTCATGATGGTAGATAAGACCTCGAATAAGATCATCCGCACTATCCCACCGGAGGAATTAAAGAACCTCCGGGAGGGTGGGTTGGTTGAGCTGTCGACCTGATTGCTGTCCGCTATCTCAATCCGTTTGTGTCCTTTCCAGACCTGGTTTTTAGAAAGGGGTGTTGGTACCAAACCTGCACCCCTTCTTCTATTGGGACTCGCGAACCCATCGGTTTCGCGAATGAGCCGCAAATATAAAATTTAGGATTTCTTTACGCTCTGGGCTTCAGTTCTCAGATCAATGGTCGATAAGATATTATAGAAACGAGAAATGAACTGAGCAATCACTAAAGGAGGTAGCCGTGTACCAACAAACTTATCGCAGCCAGGAGTATCGAAATCAAGAAGTAATGGGCGCCAGCCCGATCCGTCTGGTTGTAATGGCCTATGACCTCGCCATCCGGGCCTGCGAGCAGCAGGATTATGATCGATCGACAAAGGCGATTAGTGTTTTACGGGATGCGTTGAACTTTGATTACGGCGATGCCGCGGTTGGCTTGTTCCGCCTTTACCAGTGGTCCCTGGACTGCATTCGCCAGGGCGATTATAGCAGTGCGCTGAATACACTGCGGGACCTGCGGGATGCTTGGGCAACGGTTGAAAAACGATTATCGCCGCTTTCCTCCTCGGCGGCGCAAACCAGCCGGGTCTCGAGCGGATATCGAGTGACGACCTAGAAGATAAGACCTGATCCTTTCCATAAAATCTACGTAAGGGGCACGCCAGGTGCCCCTTGAGGCGTTCTGTAAATTCCTTCACGCCTTTTTTATTCTTCCTTCACCCTGGCTTTACTGTCTCCCCCAAACGATTGTGCTAACATGCAACCAATAGGTTAGAGATCTTACCCGAGGTTTTCGCGGAGCAGATCATAACCGCTTCATCCAAAAGGATTATCCTACCGGCAATATGGGAGCATGTTATGAGTTTCTGGAATGCGTTGCGAATTGGATCATCAGCTCTGTCAGCACAGAGACTCCGTCTGGATGTCATCTCCAATAATATCGCAAATGCAGAGACGACTCGCACCGAATCGGGCGGGCCGTATAAACGCAAGGATGTCGTTTTTACCCCGGACGGCCAGAATACTTTCCTGCCCGCCTTGATCTCTGCCAACCGGAAATCGGAGATCACACCCGGTACAAAACTGGGGGGTGTCCGGGTGGCGCAAATCGTTGAAGATCAAGAAAGTGGCCCGAAAGTTTACGATCCCACCCACCCGGATGCGGATGCGGAAGGGTATGTCACCTTTCCCAATGTCAACCTGGCAGTAGAAATGACCAATATGCTTTCGGCTACCCGCTCTTACGAGGCAAGCTTGAATGTCATCGATATGGCCAAGAAAATGGCCATGAAAGCCCTTGAGATCGGTCGCTAAGCCAGCATAGAAGAAGAGGTAACCCATGAACGTATCCGGAATTCGGCCCAATCTCCCCTCCATCAATACCAATGAAGTCCGTTCTACTCCGCTACAGCCGAGTGGTTCGGCCGGTTCGGTAGAGAAGACTTTTGGCCAGATGCTGGACTCGTTGAGCCAGACACAAAATGCTTCAGACAAACTGATCCAGCAAATGGCAGCCGGTGAAGAAGTAGACGTGCATGATGCCATGATTGCTACTGAGGAAACCGAGATTAATTTCCGGATTGCCCTGGGTATCCGCGACCGGCTTGTCGATGCATATCGCGAAATCATGCGCATGTCAATTTAGGGAATATCGGGGATAACAGAGGCCTATCATGATCGCACCACTCAGACAACAGTTCACCAATTTTTGGCAGCACCAGAGCAACCCACGCCGGATGGCCCTGGTCGGACTGGTCGTCGCCATCTTGATCCTGGTCCCCCTCTTTTTGACCTGGGCCAGCACGCCCACCTATACCGTGGCATTTAGTGGGTTGAGTGAAGCGGATGCAGGTCAGATCGTACAAAAAATGACCGAGGATGGAACCCCATACCGGCTGCGCGACAGCGGTACGATCATGGTGCCATCGGACAAGGTTTATGAAGTGCGCCTGCAGATGGCGACCGAAGGATTACCCCAGAGTGGAACAGTGGGGTTTGAGCTGTTCAGCGGAAATACATTGGGAATGACCGAGTTTACTCAGCGGGTGAATTACCAGCGCGCATTGGAAGGCGAGCTCGAGCGGACGATCAGCAGTATGGCAGCTGTCGCCGCGGTACGCGTCCACGTTGTCACCCCGGAAAAAACCCTTCTGGCCGGCGACCAACCCCCGGCGACCGCTTCGGTGACCGTTCAGGAAAGACCCGGCCGCCGCCTCGACGAAGGCCAGGTACAGTCGATCACCCATTTACTGGCCAGCAGTGTAGAAAACCTGACGCCCGAGAACGTAGTTGTGGTGGATACGAATGGGAATATGCTGGCAGCCGGTTCAGGAGATGGTGAATCGGCTTCGTCGCTGGCCCAGAGCGACAGCCAGCGTTCAGCGGAAATGTCCGCGGCGTTGAGCATGCAAAAGAAGGTTCAGGGACTGCTGGATTCGGTTCTGGGGCCAAACCGCTCGGTTGTCCAGGCTTCGGTTGTGATGGATTGGACCAAGCGCGAGACGACCACACAGTCATTTACCCCAGACCCCACCGCGGTACGCAGTTCGCAAAAGGTCAATGAAACCTACACCACCGATGGCGCCATTATCGGCGGGATCCCCGGAGCGGCCACGAACCTGCCTACGCCGGTCCCAACCACAACGGCGGTGAGCGGAAATACGATCTATTCGCGGGAAGAGGAAACGCTCAATTATGAGATGAGCCAGGTCGAATCACACGAAATCGAGACACCTGGCCAGGTCGAGCGGGTATCGCTTTCTGTGTTGGTGGACGGAGTTACCGACGCACAGCAGCTTTCCACTTTGAAATCCGCAGTGGCAGCCGCAGTCGGGATTGATGAAGTGCGAGGGGATACCCTGGCCGTTGAATCACTCGCGTTCGACCGGTCCTTCTATGAAGATCAGACCGCAGAGCTGCAAAAGAGCGGGCAGATGAATCTCTATGTTCAGATAGGGCAGTACGTTCTGCTTGGCCTGGTTGTCATCCTGCTGCTCTGGTACGTCTCGCGCCTGTTTAGAAACCTGCGCCTGGCTTCCAGCGAAGCCTGGACGCCGGTTCTCAAACCGGTGGCTGAGATGGCAGCCTTGCCGGGGATGAATTCGATGTCCACGGGATCGATGATGACCCAATCGCTCCCCATGGGATCTGAATCGCCCATACAACTCCCTACCGTGGAACAGTTGATGCCTGAAATGGCTGCGCGCATGCATGCCCAGGTACCCAACCCTGAGGATGAACAGATGCAGCGCGTAGTTGCCCGCCTGGCAGAAGAGAGCCCGGCCAATGTCGCCGAAATCATTCAGCTCTGGTTGAGCGAGGATGAAAAGTAACCATGGTAGATAGCTCAGGGACTCGCTCTGGTCTGGATAAAGCTACCGCCCTATTAATGGCCCTGGGGGTAGATCTTTCCTCAAAAGTCCTCCAATACCTGGGAGAGGCTGAAATCGAGCGTGTTTTACTGGCCATGAGCCAGGGAGGCGCCATGCCGCTCGATGTGCGCCGCGGCGCGCTCCAGGAGGCCTACGCGCTCTCCTCTTCGGGGATCGGAATGATGGGCAGTGGCGTAGAATACAGCCGCCAGCTTCTTTCTCGGGCGGTTGGACCTCGCCGGGGAGCTGAAATCCTGGAACGCATTTCCGCTCACCAGCAGCTGTCCTCCTTTGAAATGCTGCGCAACGCGGACCCGGCACAAATTGCGAACCTTGTCCAGGATGAGCATCCCCAGACGATTGCTCTGGTCTTGTCCTACCTGGAGGCCAAGGTAGCCGCGGACATCCTTACCAATATGCCAAAAGAACTCCAGGTAGAGGTGGTCTTACGCCTGGCGACCATGGACCGCGTTTCTCCCCAGGTTGTGCAAGTGGTAGAACGCAACCTGAAAAATAAGCTTTCCGCGGTGATCAGTGAAGCCGATTTCCGCGCGACCGGCGGTGTATCCTTCCTGGTCAAGATGTTGAACCAGGTGGATCGTGGGGCGCAGAAATCGATCCTCGAATCTCTGGACGGCTCGAACCCCAAGCTTGTAGAAGAGATCCGCGCGAATATGTTCACCTTTGATGATCTCAATAAGCTGGACGACCGGACCATGCAGCGGGTGCTGCGAGACGTCAATAAACAGGATCTTTCCCTGGCCCTCAAAGCTGCTCCTGAAAAACTGCGCGAGGCAGTATTCCGCAACCTGTCAGAACGGGCGCGTGATAACCTCAGAGAGGAAATTGAGATCCTGGGACCACAGCTGGCAAAAAATGTTTATGCTGCACAGCGCCGTATTGTGGATACTGTACGGGCACTGGAAGAAGCCGGTGAGATCGTAATTGCGGGTGGAGGTGATGAATATGAAGTCATCCTCTAATCTGATCGAGGCCAGCCAGAACCGGCAGTCTACCCTATCCTGGATCCCTGTGGATTTTTCCGAGGCTGTATCCTCGGAAATGCCCACCGAAACAACGGAAACGGCCCCAACCCTCTTTGAAGATCTGAAGTCGCCTCAAGTACAGTGGAAAGAGACCCCCACGGTCGATTTGGATCAGGCAACCGAACCTGCTGCGCCAATGGTCCCCCTGGGCGATGGTCAGCCGCTTGTCCGCAGATGGATCCCGGGTGAGGTGCGTCCAATCCTTCCGAACCAGCCGGCCGAACAGCCGGTTGATCGAAATTCGGAAGCGCCTTCGCTCGAGGAGGTTAGGGCTTCTTTGATCCAGGAAGCATTGGTTGAGGCCAGTAAAATCTTACAAAATGCCCAGGTCCAGGCGGCAGAAATGGTACGCCAGGCACAAGAACGGTCGCAAGAAGTTTTAACTTTCGCTCACCAACAGGGTTGGGAATCAGCCCGGATGGAAACCAACCCGATGATCGAGGCGGTAACGGACATGGTAAGCCAGGTACGCTCCTGGAGCGACGATATGTACGCACAAAGCCAGACTGCAGTGTTCAACCTGGTTCAGGAGATTGCCAAAACCCTGTTTTGCGATGGTCTGCAGCTGGACAGCGATATGCTCCAACAGACCTTCAACCGGATCCTGGCCAATGCTCGTTCTCTTGGCGATCTGAGGATCTATATCAACCCCGAAGACGCTATCAACCTGGGACCTTACTGGCGTGAGTACCAGATTTCGATGACCGGTCACCAGATGGAGATCATTCCCTCAGATTCGATCAGGCGAGGAGGTTGTTTTGTTGATGGCCAGCTTGGCACTGTAGATGGACGGGTTGAGACCCAATATAAAGCCGTAATGGATGCTTTGGCGACCTCTATAGAAGGGCAGAGCACGCAGCAATGAATCGCCCCAATCTTCCCGATCTCACCCAGCTCACCCAGTCTCTCAAAGGGCTAAAGACGATCCGAATCAGCGGTCGGGTAGTCCAGGTAGTTGGGCTGACGATCGAAGCGGTTGGTGTGGACTGCCAGATCGGCGAGGTTTGTGAGATCCGCACCAATGGAAGTTCGCCGCTTCTGTGTGAGGTAGTCGGATTCCGGAACGAACGTGTTTTGCTGATGCCTCTGGGTGAAATGCAGGGGATCCAATTGGGCAGCCCAATCTATCCTATGTACACCGCATTCCGCGCTCCGGTGGGTACATCGCTGCTCGGGCGTGTCCTGGATGGGTTAGGGCAGCCAATTGACGAATTAGGATCATTGGGAACCACGGATACCGTCTCTACCTATGCACCCGCGCCGCATCCGCTTCAACGCCAGCCTATTTACGAGCCGCTGATCACGGGAGTGCGCGCCATCGATGGACTTCTGACCTGTGCCAAAGGCCAGAGAATGGGTATCTTTGCCGGCAGCGGTGTCGGAAAAAGCACATTGATGGGTACGATCGCTCGCAATGCGCGGGCGGATGTCAGCGTGATCGCTCTGATCGGAGAGCGCGGGCGCGAGGTGCGTGAATTCCTCGAGCGCGACCTGGGCCCCGAAGGACTGGCCCGCTCTGTGGTGGTGGTGTCCACCTCAGACCAACCCGCCCTGGTTCGTTTGAAAGCTGCCTGGGTGGCGATGAGCATTGCGGAGTTCTTCCGCGACAGCGGATTGGATGTAATTTTCCTGATGGATTCGGTCACTCGTTTTGCGATGGCGCAACGCGAGGTTGGGTTGGCAATTGGTGAGCCACCCGCCAGTAAAGGCTACACCCCATCTGTGTTTGCTCTGATGCCCAAACTGCTTGAACGGGCTGGGACAGGTCCCAAAGGATCGATCACTGGAATGTTTACGGTATTGGTAGAGGGTGACGATTTCAATGAACCGATCTGCGATGCCGCACGCAGCATCCTTGACGGCCACATTTTACTCAGCCGGGATCTGGCAGCGCGCAACCACTATCCTGCGATCGACGTGTTGAATTCGATCAGCCGGGTAATGCCGGCGGTGACATCCCCTTTGCAGCGCGCCTGTGCGGCCCAGGCACGCAAACACCTGGCAACCTATGAAAAAGCGCGGGATCTGGTCAATATCGGTGCTTATGTCAGAGGAAGTGATCCGGAAATCGATGCTGCTCTGGAAAACCTTCCAGCACTCAACCAGTTCCTATTACAAAGTAATAATGACTTTACCCCGTTCGAGCTAACTCAGGAAATATTGCAGCAGTTCTATATTGAAGGTACCTATGCCGCCTAAATTTACATTACAACCAGTCTTAGACTACCGGCACAGCCGGGTGGAAGGTTTGGAAATCGAGCTGGCCGAGCTGTTAAACCTGCTCCAGCAGCACCAGGACCTGCTGGATAAGCTGCAAGCCTTACAGGTAGGTTTGCTGGTCGACCTTTCTGAGAAACAGATGGGCGAGATGGATCTGTTCGCCATCCAACACCTGCGCTCGAATATCCAGCTGGTTGAAGACAAGATTGAGCAGGTAAAAGCTGCCCTGGTAGAAATGCAGCACAAAGTGGATGCGAAACGCACAGAAGTCATCCTGGCCAGGCAGGGCGAAGAGACCTTGAAAACCTTGAAAGACAAAGAAGTAAAGCGGTTAAAGCTGGAACAGGCTCAAATCGAAGTGCGGCAAGTCGACGATGTCTATATTTCCCAGGCGTATCACAAACGCCAGGCCGGGGAGGCCTACCTATGAGCCAGGATATCTTTAACGCCCAATTCCAATCGGTGATCTATGACCTGACCTTTAAGCTGCTCAGCCAGCGGATCGAAAAGCAGCTGAAGTCAAACGAAGGCTCAAATCAAGCCATAGACATGCAGATAAATCCAAATTACAACCCCGCGAGCGGGTCGGGATCATTCGAAGACATTATCCAGAGCGCATCTGCCCGATATAACGTCAACCCTTCTCTGGTGCGAGCCGTGATCAAAGCCGAGTCTAACTACCGCCCAAATGCAGTCTCTTCAGCGGGAGCGATGGGGTTAATGCAGCTCATGCCCGCGACTGCCCAGGGTTTGGGCGTGGAAGATCCGATGGATCCTGCTCAGAATATCGATGGTGGGGTGAA
>Ga0209593_10001435_pt1 | contig 10240 bp, 9 predicted proteins | sample PPLLaktember2015_3_FD_187260 | JGI IMG/M metagenome (GOLD analysis project Ga0209593, IMG submission 187260) | Freshwater sediment microbial communities from Prairie Pothole Lake near Jamestown, North Dakota, USA - PPLs Lake P7 Core (6) Depth... | ecosystem: Environmental > Aquatic > Freshwater...
AGGCACAACATTACAAAAGCAACAGACACTGGCATCGTAAAAGAATCAGGAGTTTGGATGTTGATTTGCAGCGATGCGGATGGTGAAAATCAGTGAACCTTTTTTATTGGAAAGGAGAACGATCATGAGGGCCAGAAAATTTAAGATATATGTGGCACTAATCATCACGGGTCTTTTTTTTGCCGCATTAATTCCTTCGGTGGCGTTCATTCAGGCCAGGGAGGTTACGCAAACAGGTCCAACCGCATCGAAGAATATCGTCGTCGCAGCCTCGCAGTGTGCGGGAACAATCGGAGCCACAAGCGCCATAACAGCCGCTGCGGCAACCGCCTTAACCGCAGCGAGTAAAGAGGGTTCTTCTGAATCATCGAAGGGAGCGACAGCAAAACAAGCATATTAAAAACAATCCAGAAGGCAGGATGATCAGTGCTGTAAGCCAATCAGCTGAACGGAATCGTCCCCGAGTGCATCCCCTGCGCCGAAAGCAGAGTGATTAAAGAGTAAAGATAATGGCTAAGCTGCTTTTTAGATCTTCTCTTTAAGAATTATCGACACACTGAATAGGGGTATCCCCGATTGTTGAACATAACAGAATTAAATATTTTTATATCGCGATGGATCAATGGTCATCATTATGGGGGGGCGGTGTTCAGCCACGGGATTTTAAAACGGATACATAGAATCATGATTGCAGAAAGAAAGGGGTAAGCAATGAGAAAGAGAAAATACTTAGGCGTTTTAGCGTTATTGATGATCATGGCGGCAATTCCGTTGGGAGTTGACGTGCGTGATGCTCAGGCTCAGGCGCTCGTGGCGGGGCCGAACGGTTACTACACGCCGAACTATTTCGGCACGACCCCCAACTGGGCTAACAGTCCGCCTTTAACAAAATTCGTGGACGGACTGCCGGGGATCTGTGGCGTATCCGGCGCCACAAATGGTCTTGGCCAGTGTATTCCTCTGGCTGTACCGCAGACAAGAAGCTTCAACGGTGTCGAAGCGGATTACTACGAGATCGAGCTGGTCGAGTACCGCGAGCGGATGCACACCGCGTTTCCGGCACTCAACAACGCGGATAAGATGCTGGCAACGACAGGCGGAACAAAACTGCGCGGATATCGGCAGACCAACACCGCGGATGTAAACTTGCTGACACCACATTATCTTGGTCCGCTGATCCTGGCTTCAAAGGATAAACCGGTCCGTATTAAATTCATTAACAAACTGCCGGCCGGAGCGGGTGGTAAGCTTTTCCTGCCCGTGGATACGACGATCATGGGAGCGGGACCAGGCCCGAGCGCCGTCAGAGATCAGGAAGATTCTCTGATCTGTGCGAGCAATCCCAACCAATCCACTCCTGCGGCATGCTTTACGGAAAACCGGGCCGATCTCCATCTCCATGGCGGACGCTCGCCCTGGATCAGCGACGGTACGCCCCACCAGTGGATTACCCCGGCTGCCGATACAACCACTCTGAAGAAAGGCGCCAGCGTGGTGAACGTTCCCGATATGTGGTTCGACTCCAATAACACCCTGCCCAATGGGACGTATGCCGCCATTACCGCGTGCGACGGCCAAACTATCTGTGCCACGCCCGGAGCGACAAATGATCCGGGCCCGGGGTCACAAACCTATTACTACACCAACCAGCAGAGCGCGAGACTCCTCTTTTACCATGACCATGCCTGGGGCATCACGCGTCTCAATGTTTACGCCGGTGAGGCAGCGGGTTACCTCATTAAGGATGCGAAGGAAGAAGCGCTTGTTACCGCCAACACGATTCCCGGCTCGGCAATGCCCGCGCAGTATCGCTACGGGATACCCCTGGTTATCCAGGACAAGACTTTCGTGGATGCCACCGGAACGACCGGAAACAACACGAATCACATTCTCAACACAGACCCGACCTGGGCCTGGGGATCAAATCCGGCAAAACCGGCCGCGACGAATCCGGTCACCGGCGATCTTTGGTGGCCGCACGTCTATATGCCGGCACAGAACCCCTACAACCCGGACTTAAGCGGTGTAAATCCGATGGGCCGGTGGGTATACGGCCCCTGGTTCTGGCCTCCCACCCCTGTCTGCGGATCCGCACCCGGTGCGGTAAAGCCGTTATGTATCGAATACGGGGTGGTGCCTAACCCCTATGTGGCCGAATTGGGGCAGCCTCCGGAGATACCCGGAACGCCTAATCCCTCCTGGGGAGCGGAAGCATTTATGGACACGATGTTGGTTAACGGTACCGCCTATCCCACTCTCACTGTGCAACCTCAGGCCTATCGCTTCCGGATCCTGAATGCCGCTCATGACCGGTTTGTCAATCTCCAGCTGTATCGGGCGGCCAACAAGAACAATCCGACGACCCCGGGCGCCGGCACACCGTGGTTCACCGGCGCATCGACCGACCTGACGGAAGTCGCGATGGTTGCGGCCGCTCCAACTGCAGGCTATCCGGAAATGTGGCCGGCGGACGGACGTGAAGGTGGAGCGCCTGATCCCGCTACCAGAGGTCCCGCCATGATCCAGATCGGCAATGAAAGCGGGTTTATGCCCAAACCGCTGCTGCTGCCCAATCAACCGGTCAACTGGAACGTTGATCCCACTCTCTTCACTGCCGGACTCGTTCTCCAGCAGAATCAGGGCGGCGGTACGCTCATGCTGGGCCCCGCGGAACGGGCGGATGTAATCATCGACTTCTCCAAGTTTTCCGGCCATACACTCATTCTTTATAACGATGCTCCGGCGCCGTGGCCGGCCCTCGACCCCCATTACGATTATTATACCGGCGCACCGGACCGGCGCGCGGAAATGGGCGGTGCGGCTGCTGTTCAGGCGGGTATGGGTCCCAACATCCGGACCGTCATGCAAATCGTGGTTGCCCCAGGCGGTGTCACCACGGCTCCTGTTAACGATTACAACGTGACAACATTGGCCAATCTTCAGACGGCGTTTGCTGGGGCAACCGGCGTGTTTGCGAGCTCTCAGGACCCGATCGTTGTGGGGCAAACCGCCTACAACACTGCCTATGGCACAACATTCCCCGCAGCCTGGCCCGAGTGGGGTCTCTCGAGAATATCCGATAATTATCTGCGATTTAAAAATATTGCGGGCGAGTCGAAAACTATTTCGATGAAGGCCAAGGCCATCCAGGACGAGATGGGCGAGGTTTTTGACGATTACGGACGGATGAGCGCCAAACTGGGGCTTGAGGTTCCTTTCACCAATGCCGGGAACAACAACTTCAACCTTCAGAACTTCGTCGATCCGGCTACCGAAGTTGTGCGGCCTGACGAAATCCAGATCTGGAAGATCACGCACAATGGAGTGGATACGCATCCCGTCCATTTCCACTTATTCGACGTACAGGTGCTCAACCGCGTAGGCTGGGACGGCTTTATATACCTGCCTGACGATAACGAACTGGGATGGAAGGAAACGGTCAGAATCAGCCCGCTGGAGGACACAATTGTCGCCCTGCGGCCCATTGTTCCCCGGGTGCCTTTTGGTCTTCCCAGCAGCATCCGGCCGTTGAATCCCGCAATGCCTTTGGGCACAACAGCGGGGTTCTCACAGATTGACCCGGAGACTGGCGCTAATCTGACACCACTCCTGACCAACAAGGTAGCCAACTTCGGAAATGAGTATGTCTGGCATTGCCACATCCTCAGCCACGAAGAAAGCGACATGATGCGGCCAACGATCCTGGTTCCCCGTACACCCGATTTTAATCTGGACACTAAGACTGATATCGTGTGGCGGAACACTTCCACAGGCGACAACGCCGTTTGGTATATGGACGGTATAACTCGTGTCGACGGTACGCTTATTGAGGCTCTTCCGACGACAGCGTGGAGAATTGTGGGCAACGGAGATTTCAATAACGACGGTTATCCGGATCTTGTCTGGCGGAATTACACCACCGGCGAGAACGCGCTGTGGTTCATGAACAAAACCACACGCACCGGCGGCGGTCTTGTCATGACCCTGGCTGATCTAAACTGGAAGATTGTCGGCGTCGGCGATTTCAATAGCGACGGTAAGCAGGACCTTGTCTGGAGAAACAGCACCACCGGGGAGAACGCTTTCTGGTACATGGACGGCGTGACACGCATCGGTGGAGTTGTGTTTGAAACGCTTGCCGATGTTAACTGGAAGATTGTGGGTGTCGCTGATTTTAACGGCGACAACAAGCAGGATCTTCTCTGGCGGAACACTTCCAGCGGCGAGAATGCGATCTGGTACATGAATGATACCACGCGTCTTGGCGGGGTGGCGTTTGAAACGCTGGCCAGCGCTGACTGGAAGGTTGTGGGCACCGGTGATTACAACAGCGACGGTTCTCCCGATATTCTTTGGAGAAACAGCGCTACCGGTGAAAATGCTTACTGGTATATGAGCAACGCCACTCGTATCGGCAGCGCGACGTTTCAGACGCAGGCGGATGTGAACTGGACAATCGCCGGCGGTCAGAATAATTACTGATCAGTTGACTGATCGGAAACTAAAACTCAAACCGACGACGTGGTGAGAGAGCAAATCTCTCGCCACGTCGTCAAGTAATTATTAGAGCGGGACGAGGATGCCCGTTGATTGACAAGACACCTAAAGGAGAAAAAATGAAATGATGCGTAAAATGACTTTAATGGGACTGGCGCTTTGCTGTGCGGTTATTGCGGTTCCTCAGGTGAGCGCCAAGGGAACGCAGGTTCTGAAAACACAAAAAGACAAAATCAGTTACAGTGTCGGAGTCAGTGTTGCGAGAAACTTTCAGCAGCAGGGGGTCGAAATCAATCCGGATGTGATGATCGTCGGTCTGAAAGATGCTCTGACCGGCGGGAAACTTCAGTTCACCGAGGACGAAATTCATAAAATCCTGAATACCTATCAGGAGGAGCTGAGGCTGAAACAGGCGAAAGCAAGAGATGCGGCGGCGGAGAAAAACGGAAAAGACGGTGCTGCATTTTTAGCCGCCAACAAAATGCAGAAGGGTGTCGTAACGCTGCCCAGTGGTTTGCAGTATAAGATCCTCAAAGAAGGCGACGGCCGGAAACCCACCGACGCCGATACGGTTGAATGTCATTACCGGGGCACACTGGTCAACGGGACAGAGTTTGACAGTTCCTATCGTGCCGGAAAACCCGTGAGTTTCAAAGTGACGGGCGTCATTCCGGGATGGACAGAGGCGCTGAAACTCATGAGTGTTGGTTCCAAGTGGCAGCTTTTCATCCCTTCACAGCTTGCTTACGGGGAACGCGGAGCGGGAAACAGGGTCGGGCCAAGGGAGACGCTTATTTTTGATGTGGAACTTATTGCTATTAAATAGAACGGAGAATAAATGGCGAAAAGGAAGGGAGGGAATTAGCTCATGATAAAAAAAATGATTTGTCATTTGCAGATCTCCGCCTTGTTCATGGGCCTGTTTTTGACAGGGTCTTTTATGCCGTCTTCTGCTGTGGCTGATGTTTACCAGTATGTTGACGAGCGGCAGGTTATTCATTTCACCAATGTGCCGTTAGGGCCGAAATACAAGGTATTAATAAGAGAGCAGCCTCTCCGTTCATATCCTCTGCCTGATTCGGGTCCGATTCATGAATTGATTACCTTGACGGCCGGCAAATATGGTGTGGACAGCGATCTGGTGAAAGCGGTGATTAAGGCCGAATCCAATTTCAACACCAGAGCGGTGTCCCCGAAAGGGGCGAAGGGACTTATGCAGCTGATGCCCAGGACGGCCAGCAGTCTCGGTGTTAATGATTGTTTCCATCCCGGCGATAATGTTGACGGCGGTATACGTTATCTTTCCTATCTCATGAATATCTATGCCGGAGATCTGCCTCTGGTTTTAGCCGCCTACAATGCGGGTGAAGGTGCTGTGGCGAAATACAACGGTATTCCACCGTATGCTGAGACCAGGACGTATGTTCAGAAGGTCCTGAGTTTATACGAACGCTACAAAAAAGCGGCTCTCAAAAAGCCGCCGGTATTGACATTCCTCAATTAGCTTCCTTAAGCGTATTCTGAAACATTCTTTCAATTGTTAATTGCATACTGTCCGCCTTTGTCATTTCGACCAACGGGAGAAATCTTATAAATTAATAATATTAATAAAGATTTCTCGTCACGTTGCTCCTTCTAAGAAACATAAACGGGTCATTGCGAGCAAAGTGAAATAATCTCTGGTGGTTAGATTGACACCCCCTTGTCAGGGGGGCACGGCGGCTCCCGAGGGTCGCCTCGCAATGACAGCACGTGTTTCTTTCATAAATAACCTGACGCGTAGCCCCGGGTAAATTGCTCGAAATGACTAGAAGTGCAGTTGCGCAAAAATCTCGTTTCTTCATCCGTTTCCTGATCGCTAAATAAGAGATATGGCCCGATGGATCACGTTTCCGCCCGATGGAATGACAAGCCGGAAAAATGTAACTATTGTGCCATAATATGAGGAGGGTTGCATGACGAGCGAACCCGGGGCAGGGGTGCAGGGTTTTACACTGCTGGAGATTTTGGTGGCTCTGGCGGTTGTGTCTATTGCCGTAACGATTGTCTTACAGCTTTTTTCCGCCAATCTCAGGACGGTTTACCGGGCCCAAACGATGACTGCGGCTGCCGTCAGGGCAGAAGACAGGATGCGGGAAATTCTGTCGGCGCCTGCGCTCGTAGAGAAGTCCTGGAGCGAAGCAAGTGAAGCTGGTTATCGCTGGGATGTTTCCGTAACGGAAGTGTTGAAAGAGAGAACGGATAACCTGCCGTTCCGTCTGATGGAAATTATCCTGACGATCCGCTGGAGCGAAGGTCAAAAGGAAAAAAGCTTCACGCTCAAATCGCAAAAGATGACGGATAAAAATGCCGGATCTGAAAAAAAATATGCTGCCCGGGAATAAACGGCAGGGGATCTTGAGTGTAACGCAGGGGGCGGAATATGAAGAACATCCTTCATGATACGGCTGATGCAGCCAGGCGTCATCCGGTGTCATCCACCGCGGGGTTTACGCTGCTAGAACTGATGATTTCCATGACGCTGCTGGTGCTGATTGTTGTCATTGCCGCAACCGCCGTGAGTATCAGTTCCCGTTCGGTTGCGGCAGGCGAAAAAAAGATGGAAACCCAGGACAGGTTCAGGATGGTTCTTTCCACAATGGATGCACAGATTTCGTCCCACATTCCCCTGACTTATCAGGAAGAGGGCAACAAAAGATATTACTTCCGGGGTGAAAAAAAGACGTTGCGTTTTTCAACCTGCCATTCCATCTGGGACGATCGGAGGGGGTGTGTCGTTGTCACGTACAAGGTTGAAGATCGCACGGACGGCTCCGAGGTCCTGAGTGCCGTCGAACAGATACCGGAGCACGAAGGACGGCTGGAAACCCGTCTGCTTGTCGCATCCGCCGTTGCTTTTGATTATTATGTTCAGGATGAATCTGAAGAAAAGGGCAGATGGGTGGAAACGTTGTCCGATGGGATGACCATTCCCGAAAAAATCCGGGTACACGTGACACAGGGACGTTCGCAACTGCCCCTGGTGTTCCCGGTTCGAGTCGTCGGAAAGATGAAGATGGTCCAGAGCGCGGTCCGTCCTCGTAAACCGTAAGGCCGGTCGGCTCTTCTGTCTGGAGATGTGATGGCGGTGAAAAATTCACAAAGCGGAATTGCGCTGCTGATTGTTTTATGGGTTTTAACGATCCTGATGGTGATTGTTTTTTCGTTTTCTGTGATGACCAGGGGTGAAGCCCAGGGTTTGGTCAGTTTCAAAGAGGGTCTGGAAAAAAAGTTTCTGGCCGAATCCGGAATCAACAGAGGCATCATGGAGATCATATACCGCTCTGTAAATTTGTATCAGGTTGCTTTTGAGGGCCGTGAAGTGTGGCGGCTTGACGGGACTCCGTATCAGGTATCCATGGGCCATGATCGTTATCAGGTAAGGATTATGAATGAAAGGGGCAAGCTTTCCTTAAACAGCATGACCGACGCTTCCGGCATCATCCTGAAGAATCTCCTGGTCAACCGGGGCGTCGCGCCGGAGACTGCGGATGTTATTGTCGATTCCATTCTTGACTGGAAAGATCCGGATGACCTGCATCGCCTGAACGGCACTGAGAACGATTATTATCTCTCGCTTCCTAAACCCTATAAGGCCAGGAATGCAAGCTTTGAAACCCTTGAGGAACTGATTTATGTCCGGGGGATGACCCCGGAGCTTCTATACGGAGAAGATCAAAAGAAAGGATTGATCCATTTTCTGTCCATTGCCGGAACAGACCCTTCGATCAGCCTGAATGAGGCCCCGCGGGAAATCTTGGCCGCGCTGCCCGGGATGGACGCGGAGAAAGCCCAGCAGTTGGTAGAATTCAGGGCGGCGATGGAAATCCGGAGTCTTGAAGACGTGAAGGATATCCTTGGCGAGAGTTACCAGCTTATGGCGCCTTATGTTACGGCAAGCGCGGAGGGTGGAACATCCGTGTTCAGCATTGAAGCTACCGGCTATAAAACGAACCGTAAATCGGGTTATACCATTCATGCGACGGTAGCCTTTGACGGCCCGCAGCGGTATTATTACCGCTACTACAAAAGTCCGGCGGAAATGACACCATGACGATTGCACAAATTACACAAAAAATAAAATCATTGACTCAGAAAGCGGTAAAGCAGACTGTGCTGATCGGCCGGGCTTGTTGGCGTGTGCTTTCTTTCAGCCTCTTCGATCAACGCATCGCTCCCGGGCAGTGTCTGTCGCTTGAGATATCGACCGAAGGTGTCTTTGTCGTTTACGTTTCACGGTTTTTGTCGCGTTTGAAAATCCTGGGAATGCGACGCTATCATTTTGATCATGGTAAATTGCCAACACCTCAAAATGTTGTATCAGCGGCTGTTCTCGCAGCCAGTGATCTTCATGCAGGACAGGCAAAGATTGTTCTGGTCATTCCCAAATCATGGGTTGTGATCAAGACAGCCCAATTCCCCCTGACCGTTAAAGATAATCTTTCAGCTGTCGTTTCGTATGAGCTGGACCGCCTGACGCCATTGAAGGCGGACAGCGCCTTTTATGATTTTCGGAGCGTATATGAAAGTGAGAACCGGCTGAATGTTTTGCTGGTTGCTGTCAACACGGCTGTCCTGCAACCTTATCTGGAATCTCTGGAGAGCAAGGGAATCCGCGTCAGCCAGGTCACAACCAGCACATCGGTTATCGGTACACTGACAAGTTATATAAGACGTAAAGGCGATACTATTTTTATACATATCCATGCAGGCGGATATGAAGGTGGACTTATTCGCGACGGTCAGTGGCAAATGCCGTTGGTGGAAAATTTTCTGTCAGGTGACGATCAGTCTAAATTGCTGATGATTACCGAACGGATCAATTCTCTTGCGATATCATCAAAAAAGAAGGCAAAAAGCCGGAAATCATCATCAGCCATTTGTCATCCGAGACATGGTGTTTGGGATTGCCCGATACGCTGCAGGCGCCCGTCCACTTTATCCGTGAAATGGATTGGAAAATCCGGCCCGGGGAAAAAGTCGATCTGAAGGAAGTACCGCCGCAGGCCTTGGGCGGGGCGCTGGAAAACCTCTGGCCGGAGGCGGCGGGGATAAATCTCCTGTCCAAAGGTATTCATCAAACCTCAAGAACGCCGGCTTTAGTGAGTGTCATCCTGTTGTGCATTACTGCCGTCCTGGGCCTTTACTGGCTGTTGTCGCCGCTGCAGATCGAAGAGCAAAAAATCGCAATATTGGATCTGGAAATAGCCCGCAGTCAGGCTGACGTTAAAAAAGTGGAAGCTTTGAAAATGGAAGCAGAAGATATACAAAAAGAAATTTCGGCCATTAGTACCTTTAAAGCATCCCATCCCATGACAATTATTCTGCTCAAGGAAATAACCTGGATTCTGCCGAAGAATACCTGGCTTTCCAGAGTGCGGATAACAGACTCTATTGTCGAAATTGAAGGTTATGCCCTTTCGGCAACGGAACTATTACCTAAACTGGAAGCTTCCGGGTATTTTAAAAAAGTTGATTTCGCTTCTTCCACATTTCGAGATACGCGCATGAATGCCGACCGCTTCACCATCAAAATGGAAATCGAAGGATTACCGGAGGAAAGGGCAGGACATGATAAAAAAAAATAAATTCCTATGGATTGCCGTTCCGGCTATCTTGATTCTTCTGACCGTCGTTGTTTATGAGTATGCTTATCTTCCTGTCCGGACGGAATTGCAAAGTCGTGCGGACACCGTGGCCTATC
>Ga0209593_10001438_pt1 | contig 10228 bp, 7 predicted proteins | sample PPLLaktember2015_3_FD_187260 | JGI IMG/M metagenome (GOLD analysis project Ga0209593, IMG submission 187260) | Freshwater sediment microbial communities from Prairie Pothole Lake near Jamestown, North Dakota, USA - PPLs Lake P7 Core (6) Depth... | ecosystem: Environmental > Aquatic > Freshwater...
GGCGAGACCATGGTGGTGCTGATGGTGGCAGGTGGCGCCGCAGCGATTCCGGAGAGCCTGTTCGATTCGGTCAGGCCGATGCCGGCGAGCATCGCTGCGGAAATGGGTGAGACGCCTTATGGCAGCGCCCACTACCAGGCACTTTTTGCCATTGGTATTGTTTTATTCTTCCTTACGCTGGCTTTCAATTTGATTGCTGATTACGTGTCACATAAATTCCGCCAGATTGGCTCGGGAACACTTTAGTAAGTTAGAATTTGCTTTCTGTTATAAAGCAAATTCGTTAACGCACTTATCCCGTTTATCGGGGTTAAACGGAATGCATATGCAATCATCTAAAAATAATTCCATGAAGTGGCGCTACCTGAAACAGCATGTTTTTTTCGGGATGGTTCGGGCTTCGGCACTGATTATTACCCTGGCTCTGGGTGGTATTATTTTTTATATCGTTTACAACGGCATCGGCGCCATCAGCTGGGAGTTTATCACTAAACCGCCTACGCATTCCATGACGCAAGGCGGCATCATGCCTGCTATTCTGGGCACGATTTATTTGACCGTCGGCGCGATCGCCATCGGTCTGCCTCTGGGTATCGCGTCGGCGATATATCTGACGGAATATGCGAAACAGGGCAGGGTTATCCGTTTTCTGAAAGTGGGCATCAACTGCCTGGCCGGCGTGCCATCGGTTGTTTTCGGCCTGTTCGGTTTGGGGTTCTTTGTCATTTTTTTGAAATTTGGATCGAGCATTTTGTCCGGTTCTTTGACGTTAGGATTTCTGATCTTGCCGACAATCATCGGCGCGTCAGAGGAAGCTCTCAAAGCGGTGCCGCAGACCTTTCGTGAAGCGTCTCTGTCTTTAGGTGTTTCCAAATGGCAGACAACGTATCGGATTGTTCTTCCCAACGCCATGCCGGGTATTCTGACCGGTTCCATATTAGGAATAGGCAGAGCTGCGGGCGAAACGGCTCCTATCATGTTCACGGCTGCCGCGTATTTCACGGCAAAACTGCCGGGATCGATCTTTGACGAGGTCATGGCCCTGCCATATCATATCTATGTTCTGGCCACAGCGGGAACCAATATCGAAGCCACCCGTCCCATCCAGTTCGGAACGGTGCTTGTTTTAGTCGCTGTCGTGCTGGGGATTGACCTGATTGCGATTATTATCAGAAGTTACATGAGAAGAAATAAAAGGTGGTAGGAATGGAAAGCAACACGATTATCAAGCTCAAAGATGTGAATTTCTATTATGGTCCCAGCCAGGCGCTCACGGACATATCGATGACGTTCGGGAAAAACAAAGTTACGGCACTGATCGGACCTTCTGGATGCGGCAAGTCCACACTGCTGAGGCTTTTGAACCGCATGAATGATTTAATTGACGGGACCAGAGTCGAAGGAGAAATTCTTTTTGAAGAGAAAAATATTTATGCGCCCGATGTTGATCCGGTGGAAATCCGCCGCAAGATCGGTATGGTGTTTCAGAAGCCCAATCCCTTTCCGAAAACGATTTATAACAATATCGCCTATGGTCCGAAGCTGACCGGCGTGAATGGAGGCGATTTGGACACACTGGTGGAACTGAGCTTAAAACAGTCTGTTTTGTGGGATGAGGTGAAAGATGTTTTGAATAAATCCGCCATGAATCTTTCCGGTGGCCAGCAGCAACGGCTCTGCATTGCCCGTGCGCTGGCGATGAAACCCGATATTCTGCTCATGGATGAGCCGACTTCAGCACTCGATCCCATTTCCACCGCCAAGATCGAAGAATTAATCGAAGAGCTGAAAAAAGACTATACAATCATTATTGTTACACATAATATGCAACAGGCGGCGCGTATCTCTGATGAAACCGCTTTCTTTTACATCGGAAGCTTGATTGAATATAACAAAACGGAGAAAATATTCACTAAACCCGAAGTCAAACAGACGGAGGATTATATTACAGGCAGGTTCGGATGAAGGAACAACTTTGGAAAAAGGTTCATCTGCTGCGTTGTGCAGCATTCCTCATCATTGCGGCGTATAACCTAAAAGTCACACGTGAAACTATACGCCTCATTCTTCGGAATTTGCGCGCCTTGCATCTAAACCTCGCGTGCCCTTTAGGGTATTTTGCAAAGCCGTTTTTTTTAAAGGTACACGGTTATTTACTGGAGGGAAGATAATGGAAGAAAAGCGACACACCAGTTTGCACTATGAAAAAGAGCTGCAGGCGATCAAGGACGGCCTGATTTATCTCGGGGCGCTGACTGAAACCGCCATCCGTAAAGCGATGAAGTCCCTGTCCGACCGTGATACAGAGCTCGCCCGTGAGGTTATCCGGGATGACGACGAGATTGATCGCCTGGACACCGACCTGGAAGAGCGCTGTATCAAGATCCTGGCGCTGCGCCAGCCCACTGCGATTGATTTACGCTTTATCACAACCGCCATAAAAATTACCGGCCACCTGGAGCGCATCGGGGATATGGCTGTGAATATTGCTGAAAAGGCCATGCAACTCAATGAAGAGCCGCAACTCAAACCTTATATCGATCTGCCGCGTATGACTGATCTGGTCGGAGGTATGATCAAGGATTCCCTGGACAGTTTTATCAAAAGCGATCTGGAGCAGGCGGAACAGGTCCGGCGGATGGAACAGGTGATCGACGACCTCAATGAGCAGATATTCCGGGAACTCCTGACCTTCATGATGGAGGATTCCAAAAACATTCACCGGGCCTTGCTGGTTATGCAGGTCTCCAAAAATATGGAGCGGATTGCCGATCACGCCAAGGGAATCGCCGATATGGTCACCTACATGGTAACCGGTGAATGCGTACGACATCGGACCTGTAATATGCTGGAGTAAGGAGATCGTGTGAAGCGTAATCTGTTTCTTAAAATATTCTTTTCCTATCTGGTGATTATCAGCCTGTCTTTCTTTGTCCTGCATCTGCTGGTCAAAGATAAGGTGGATAAAATTATTACAGCCAGAATCGAACAGGAACTGATGCATTACGCCGAACTTGTCGATCTGAATGCTCCGCAGGCCATATCCGGGCATCTTCAGGTCATCAGCAAGATCTCACAGTCCCGCGTGACGCTCGTGAACGCGCAGGGTGTTGTCTTTGCCGATTCTGAAAAAGAAATCAGCGGGCTGGAGAACCACCTCTACCGTCCGGAGATCCAGAGTGCCAGATTGCGGGGAACCGGTAGAGCCGTCCGTTACAGCAGCACGCTGGGCGTGGATATGCTTTACGTGGCCGTCGTCATTAAAGACAGAGAAAAATTAAGTGGTTATGTCCGCCTGGCCCGTCCGCTGCATGATGTCCGGAGCGCGGTTGAGCAGGTTTATCAGTCCATTTTTCTGGCAATGATCATCGGTGCGATCGTGTCTTTATTGGTGGCCCTGTTTTTTGCATGGCGTTTATCCGAGCCGATTCGCATAATGGAAGAATTTACGCAGAGACTTCGGCAGGGTCTCCCCGTGGGATTTCTCAGGCTGCAGACAACCGATGAAACAAAAACGCTGGCGGAAAACATCAATTATCTGGTCGAGGAGCTCCAGGACAAGATCCAACTCGCCAACGAAGAGAAAAGTAAATTGATGACCGCCCTCACCAGCATCAACGAAGGGGTTCTAATCCTGAACCGTGAGGAACGCATCGAATTTTTCAGCACGTCGCTGGCGGGAATTCTATCGGGGCACTACGAGGACTTTCTTGGCAAGACGCTTCTGGAATCTTTCCGCAATGTCGAGCTGCAAAACGCTTTTCAGAGCTTTAAGAATACAAAGACCGGTGCGTCGAGAGAAATTGCTCTGGGCGGGGCCGATCCCGTCATTATGAATGTCAGCCTTTCCGAGGTTCAGGGGCTTCCGGGTGAAGAGAAGACCATGATTGTGTTTCATGATGTGACGCGCCTGAAAAAACTCGAACGCATCCGGACGGATTTTGTCGCTAACGTTACGCATGAAATCCGTACGCCGCTTACCGCCATTATCGGTTATCTGGAAACACTTCAGGATGGCGCACTCGATCGTCCACAGGATGCAAAACGATTCATCGATATCATCCTCAATCAGGCCCGGCGCCTCAACCGCCTGGTCGAAGATTTGATGACCATTTCGAAGATAGAGCTGGGGGAGGTGGTTCTTCATTTTGAAGACATATCGCTATCGGAAATTGCAGACAATGTGATTTCTCTTTTGGAAGCCGGTGCAGCAGCTAAAGCCATCAAGATTGAAAACCATATCCCAAAAGATTTGCCTGCGGTCAAAGCGGATCGCGACAGGCTGAGCCAGGTTTTTGTCAATGTGCTTGACAACGCCGTGAAATTCACGCCGGACAGTGGCTATGTCTCGATCAACAGCTTTGCTCAGGAAGAAAATCTCGTCGTTTCGATTACCGATACCGGAGGAGGTATTCCCCGGGAAGAAATTTCACGGCTGGGTGAACGCTTTTACCGGGTCGACAAGACCCGGTCCCGCGAACTGGGCGGCACGGGTCTCGGCCTTTCCATCGTCAAGCATCTGATGATGGCCCACGGCGGGAAAATGGAAATTGAGAGCCAGCTGGGCAAGGGTACCAAAGTCTCATTATTTTTCCCCGTGAACAAAGGTTAGCCTGACAAGATTTTCATCCCTGTATGGGCTGTTGCCCAAACGATATCCCTTTAAGCGGCCATTGAAAGCGTTTTGTCTCATGAATCAAAGCGCAGCGAAAGATCAGTAATGACAACTGTTTGAGCCACAGGCGAGTTTTGTCATTACCTTTCGCAAGCTTTAGATTTATTCAAAACGCTTTTAGGCAAGCGAAAAGGATATTTGGGCAACAGCCTGTGCAGATCTGACGTGTTTCTGCACAAAAGCCTCTTTATTTTTTCATAATCAAAAAGTATAATTCACTGCGTTTTCGGGAGGGTCAGAAAATGGAAAGTCAAATCGCCAAAGCCACTCATCTTCAATACCAGCCGGTTGCGCTGTTGTGGTCCGATGAAAAACCCGAAGGAGCCATGCAGTTTTCAGAAGGCAGGTGGGGGTGCGTGATGTGGCTGCTTGTCCATGCAGCCAAGGGGAAACCCGCTGTGGCCGACAGAAAAACATTTGGCTGCTTTGGCGGCGGTGTCGGGTTGGGATTCGGTAATCAGTATAAAAATTTTCCCGGCGGAGAAGAAGGATTCTGTCATTTCCTGTCTTCGGGAAATGACGCACGTCCCGGAGGCGCAGAGATTGCCGAAAAGATCAAGCCTTTTATGTCCAAAGAAAGCCATGATAATTTTCTGCACGGCGAATGCTATATTAAAAATCCCGACGGCGTCCGAACGTTTATTGATGTTTTACCGATGATGGAAATTCCACACACCTTCGTCGTGTTCAAACCGTTGTCCGACGTGGATTTGTCGAGGGAAAAACCCCAGGTGGTCATCTTCTTTGTGAATCCCGATCAGCTCTCAGCACTTACGGTACTGGCCAATTACGAACGGGGCAATAATGAAAACGTGATTATACCCTTTGCTGCAGGCTGTCAGACCATTGGTATCTATCCTTATCGCGAATTGAAATCGCCCAGTCCACGCGCAGTTGTCGGTATGACGGATTTGTCTGCACGATTGTATGTCCGTAAACAGCTGGGCGATCCGAACTTCATGACTTTTGCCGTACCTTTTCATTTATTCGAAGAAATGGAACAAAATGTGCCCGGCTCTTTTCTTGAACGACATACCTGGCAGAGTTTATTGGCTGAAAAAAGGCAAGATAAGGAAGGGAATTAGGCATCTATACAATTATAATCATATTAACTACATACTGGGTGTTAAACGATTGGATATTTCAATAATGAAAAAAATTATAACGATGATACATGAAAGTCGTTACCCGCGGATTTGAAGAACCCGGTTAGTGCCATAGCACGGTTGGGAAATACAGAATGTGGACGTTTAAACGAAACTGTGTTATTTTAATTGAGCTGTGTGGCGTAATTAAGCATTTGGTCACCTTAATTCTTAACGACTTATGATATTGGGATAGGAATCAGGCCGTATGCCGGACTTAATACAACGGAATGTAAAATGACCGTGTATTTTCTTACGTGTAAAAAATTGACTACCTAACTTTCCTCTTAATAACTTTAATTGTACCCGGCAATTATGCCAAGATAAAACAGAATTTTCAAATTTGTTCAATTGATGGCCAGTTTATGAGTGCTCAGGATAAAATGCCTTTGGAACCGGGGAAATTATTTAAGGAAGATGTCTTGAAAGAAACCAGAAAAGTATATGCAGGAATGCTTCTGGCAAGCAAGAATCTTTCTCTTTATCCATCAGGCCATAGCATTCCAGTTAAATCGATAAAACAGTTTCACCAGAATCTCGAAACTTATCTTCAAAAGTACGGATATTTAAGACTTGAGATTGAAAGAAACCGGATTGTTTCATTGGATGAAGAGATTTCTTCGGGGCCTCATGAAGAAGGGACGCTGCCCTTCACGCTCTTCCGCGACGGAATAAGATGGATCGAATTCACCCAGGGAATTGATCCCGAAGAAATAAAAAGTTTTTTAACGATTGTAAATCAACACATGATATTGTCAGCTGAACCGGAAGGCGATATCGTGACCAACATCTGGGAAGCACAATTCTCACACATTCAATACGATGTTGCGGATTTTTTTGTTAATGCTGATGGGGAGATGAAAGACAGTATTTCCTCGTTCAAGGCAGAGCCTGGTTTAGCAGAACCGAGAGAAAAGAATCTGGGTGAGAAACCGTATGCCCGGCAACCGGAAATTGATCCGGTTCAACTGATTTTAAGCCAGCAGGAACAGGAACAGCTGCAGGAAATGATTCACTATGAGGAAGAAGCCGATTTTTCATCGTATGTGAATGCACTACTTGACATTCTTCTCCTTTATCGTGATGAAGAAAGTTTCCGGACCATTCTGGAGGTTTTATCCGAAGAGTTCACCGGGACCCTTGCCCGGGAAGAATTTGACATATCTCTTAAAATTGTCTGGGGACTGCGTAAGATTGTCGAACAATACAGGAAACAGATGCCCTGGGCAGTGCCCATCGCTGAAAACTTTTTTCAGAATGCATCCGATGTTGATTCCCTGTCGCCTATTTTGCAGTCATGGAATCATATCAATGCGGTACAGACGGATATTCTTGAACAGATTTTCAAATATCTTGACCCGCAAGCCATCCATACGCTGGCACTTCTGCTTGCTGATGGAGCATCTCAAAGACATAAACAAATTTTGTCCGATGCCATGATCACCCTAGCCGGTAAGAATATGCGCCCGCTGGAAGATTTGCTCAATGATTCAGATGATAAACTTGTAGAAAGGCTGATTCCCGTCATTGTCCAACTGGAGAACGAAAAATCCCTGCACTGTCTGATGAAACTATTGCACCGTGATTCTTCACTTATTCGTGAAAAGGCGATCAGGGCGATTATGGATCGTGGCCTCGTCCCGATGAGGGAGGTTTTCAAGTGGATTGATGACCCTGATGAGGTAGTCCGTCGTCTGGTGCTGAGGCAATTGGGGAAAAAACGCGACAGTGCAGCAGAAGAGCTGTTCCTGTCGTACCTCAAAAACACAACTTTTCAAAAAGACCAGGCAGATCATGTTATGGTTTGTTTTAAAACGCTGGGACGCTGCGGGTCTTTACGTTCTATTCCTTATCTTCGTGAGACACTGCTGCGCAGGAAATGGATGCCGGGATTCTGGAGGGCATTATATCGAAAAGGCGCTGCCGTTGCGCTGGAAGCTTTAACAATACCCGAATCAGAACAACTGCTGGATAAGGCCCGCCGTTCACTGCATCCCATCCTGCGAAGTGTTTTCAGGGATATCAGCAGGGAAAATCAGAAAAACAAAGGAGGCCGGTAGCCATGTCTGATCCTCATTCATCCTTGACACGCGCCGGTCAGGAATTCATGAAGTTCCTGTATCGCCTGATTAATACCGTTCGAATCTATCGGGAAAATAACCAATTGATCAGAAAGGGAGTCGGGGAATTAAAGGGAGTGATCGATACCCTGACCAGAGGCGATGATATCAACGTTCATCTATGGCGGGGAAGGTTTCATATACGCGGAGAAAGGCTTCAATATCGGAGAGGTCTAGCCAGTGTCATCAATGGCATGATGGCCTATTTTACCCAAAGAAACATTGGACAGATCATATTTTTCAATGCATCCAGAAATGCATCGACTGAGGACTTTGTGGCTATGATCCGTCTGCTTAATGATTCGGTAATGTCTGATGATCCGACCGCCTGGCTTGAAGAGAAAATGCTGGAACGTGGATTCTCATGGCTTCAGGTGATCCGCAAACAGGATGAAGAATTAGCGGATAAGGCAACGAGCCTGGAAGAGGAGCGCTATGAGAAAGCCCGGAGCACTTATATTCATGCCGTGGATACCGTGCGGGAAGTAGCCCAAAAAGCATGCAAGGGAGTTGTGGGTGTTCGAAAGACGAGGCGTCTGGCTCAGAACATTGTCGATCTGGTCAGGGAAGACAATTCGTTGATGCTCGGGCTGGCGTCCATTAAAGACTATGATGATTACACCTACACGCATTCTGTCAATGTCGCCCTGCTGGCTACATGCCTGGGCAGGCAGATAAACATGTCCGATATCTCTCTCGAGTATCTTTCCGTCTGTGGGCTTTTACACGATTTGGGGAAAGTTGGCGTTTCGAAAGATGTTCTGCATAAGCAGGGAGAGCTCAGTGTGGGGGAATGGGATGAAATGAAGGCGCATCCCCTGATCGGTGTCAGAAAAATTCTCAGGCTGAATGCGCCTCATAAATTGCGATCGAGGATTATCCTCGGTCCTTTTGAGCACCACCTGAATCCCGATATGAGCGGCTATCCCAGGACGATCTTTATGGATAAACTGAGTCTTATCGGGAAAATTCTTCGCATTGCCGATGTCTACGAGGCACTGACCGCACAGAGAGCATATCGGACCAGAGCATTTGCTCCGGATGAAGCCCTGAGAAAAATGTGGAGCGAACGGGGACAGAAATTTGATCCGATTTTATTGAAGAGCTTTATCCGGATGATGGGAATTTATCCTGTCGGTTCCATGGTGGAATTAAGCGATGGTAACTTTGCTCTGGTGATGGACTATCCTGAAGAATCCAGGAATGACTTACCGCTTGTCCTGCTTCTGGTGGACGACGGTAAAGGCAATCTGATCCGGGGCGACATGGTCTACCTTGCGGACCAGGTCACGAAAGCCGGTTCACTTTCCTTGAGTATTGTTCGCGGTATCGAGCCCACGCGTTTTGGAATCCAGGCTGCGGAGTTTTTCCTGCATGAAAAGTAACAGCATGAAACGTTCCAGCGGAGCCTTTTTGCAAAGTTGAGGCAACATTAATGGATGATATCATATGAAAAACACTGGAGTCTTGGGATACCTGCATTGGTAAGCTGATTCAAGTGACAGAGGTTTATAGCCGGCGGAGCAAGACGTTTTTTCAACAAGCCGATTCAATGTGATAAAAAAACTGTAGCGACTTTTTTGAAAAAACGATAAAGGGTTTGCCTGATTTGAAGGATATTGTCCTGAATGTATTATAAAATAATCGTGTTAATCTGAAAGGAGTTAGAAATGAATTATTTATTGCAGCCGAAAAAGTATCAGAGTCTCATGGCCGACGAAGGCTCAAAGGCCATCATGAACAAGACCATTGCCTTCTTTGAGAAGATGGGCAAAACGAGACTCCTCGACGACTATAACAAGAAGGTCTGGTACCGTGAGTTTGTCGATTTCATTGGCAAGGAGCAGATCTTTGCCAAGTTGCTCACCCCCAAAGAGTATGCCGGGGGCGACCCTGATGCCCGCTGGGACACGGCACGCAACAGTGAATACTCTGAGATTCTGGCTTTCTACGGCCTGGGCTACTGGTATTGCTTCCAGGTGACCATCCTCGGTCTGGGCCCCATCTGGATGAGCCCGAATGAAACGGCAAAAAAGAAGGCTGCCAAGCTCCTCAAAGAGGGCGCGATCTTCGCGTTCGGCCTATCAGAGAGGACCCACGGCGCAGACATCTACTCCGTGGAGGCAACACTGACCCCGAAAGGTGACGGCACTTACGTGGCCAATGGAGAGAAGTACTACATCGGCAATGGTAACGAAGCTGAGATGGTCTCCACTCTGGGCAAGGTCAAGGACGGCACTGATGACTATACTTTCTTTGTTACCAACTATCGCAACAAGGCGTATGAG
>Ga0209593_10001439_pt1 | contig 10226 bp, 7 predicted proteins | sample PPLLaktember2015_3_FD_187260 | JGI IMG/M metagenome (GOLD analysis project Ga0209593, IMG submission 187260) | Freshwater sediment microbial communities from Prairie Pothole Lake near Jamestown, North Dakota, USA - PPLs Lake P7 Core (6) Depth... | ecosystem: Environmental > Aquatic > Freshwater...
GTCAGCATCACCGCCGTCGTCAAGAGCAGCGAGATACCGCTGGCCTACTTTGAAACCCCGTATTATCTGGAACCATTAAAACAGGGTCGCAAGGCGTACGCGCTACTGCGGGAAGTATTCCGGCGTACGGGGTATGTAGGGCTGGGCCGAGTCGTCATCCGCACTCGAGAGTACATCGCCGCCGTGATCGCCCAAGGCCCCTTACTTCTTCTCGAACTCATGAGATACCCGGAGGAGCTCCGGGACCCGGGCGAGCTGGAGCTGCCCGGAGAGGACCTGAAGACGTTGGGCATCGACAAGCGGGAGCTGGAAATGGCCCAGCGCCTGGTTGACGCGATGGCCGCCCCTTTCAATCCCGAAGAGTACCAGGATACTTACCAGGACGCCGTCTTGAAGTTGGTTGAGGAAAAGGCGAAGACCGGGACGATCGGCCGACCGGCAGCTCCGGCAGAGACGGAGCCCGGCCCCCAGGCGGTCGACATCATGAGCTTGCTCAAGCGCAGTCTGGAGAACGTCGAGAAACGGGCGGAGGCGTCGAAGAAGAAAAAAGACGGCAAGAAACAGGCGGAGTCAGAGAGCAAGATCGAGCGCGCCCGCAAGCGGGCGTGAAAGTAACTGACAAGCTGACAAACTGACAAACTGACAAACTGACAAACTGACAGACTGACAGACTGTTAGTTGTCAAAACACACCATGGCCCTTAAAACCTACTACGAAAAACGGGACTTCGAAAAAACGCCGGAGCCGAAAGGGAAAGAGCACAAGAAGACAGGCTCCTCGTTTGTCGTGCAGAAACACGCTGCCACCAGGCTGCACTACGATTTCCGACTGGAGCTTGAAGGAGTGCTCAAGAGCTGGGCCGTGCCGAAGGGCCCGAGCTACGACACGCGCGAAAAGCGGCTCGCCGTACATGTCGAGGATCATCCGATCGAGTACGGCTCCTTCGAGGGAATCATCCCCAAGGATGAGTATGGAGGCGGAACGGTCATGATATGGGACCGGGGCAACTGGGTTCCACTGGATAAAGACCCGGTGGCCAGTTATCGCAAGGGGATCATGAAGTTCCGGCTGGAGGGCCAGAAGCTGCGTGGCGCCTGGACGCTGATCCGGATGAAGCCCAGGCCGGGCGAGGACGATTCGAAGGAGAACTGGCTGCTCATCAAGGAACGTGACGAGTTTGTCCGCCCGCTTGCCGAATTTGATGTGACGGAAGCGCTGCCCGACAGCGCGACCAGTGGCCGGAGCCTGGAGGCAATTGCGGCCGATAGAGACGACGTCTGGCATTCCAAAGATCTCGCTTTTGACGCGAACCTGGTGAAGGAATCGCCCGGTGCCCGCAAGGGAAAGCTGCCGGACTTTGTGGCGCCGCAGCTGGCGACACTTGTCGATGACGTGCCGAAAGGGGGCAGCTGGGTTTTCGAGATCAAACTCGACGGCTACCGCGAGCTCTGCCGGATCGACAATCGAGATGTCCGTTTTATCAGTCGTAACGGCAAGGACTGGACTTCGCACTTTCCCTCGCTCATTTCCGAGGTCCGGCTGCTGCCCGTCCGCTCTGCACTCCTTGACGGTGAAATCGTCGTTTTGATGCCGGACGGCACGACCAGTTTCCAGGCACTGCAGAACGCGCTCTCCGGCGATCGGAAGGGCCGCCTCATTTACTACATTTTCGACGTGCTTTATCTCGAGGGTTACGACTTGAGGTGGGTGGGTCTGAGCGATCGCAAGAAGATCCTTGGCCGGCTCTTGTTACCGTTGCCGCCCGACAGCTCGGTCCGACTCTCGGATCACTTTGAGGGCGGCGGCGACGTCTTTCTTCGCGAGGCCTGCAAACACTCGCTCGAGGGAGTGATCTGCAAGCGAGCCGACCGGCCCTACATGTCGGGGCGCACCCGTGAATGGCTTAAGGTCAAGTGCATCAAGCGGCAGGAATTCGTCGTCGTCGGTTACACCGACCCGTCCGGTGGCCGGAAAGGGCTGGGGGCGCTGCTCCTCGGAGTGAATGACGGGCAGGGTAACCTTGTCTCGGCCGGAAAAGTAGGCACGGGCTTCACCGAGCGGTCGCTCAAGGAACTGAAGAGCAAGCTGAGTAACCTGGAGGTCGACAAACCGGCCATTATGAATCCCCCGAAAGGAGCGGCCGCACGCGGAGTCCACTGGGTTGCCCCCAAGCTCGTTGCAGAAGTGACTTTTTCCGAGTGGACCCAGGACGGCCAGCTGCGCCACCCATCTTTTCAGGGACTGCGCGAAGACAAGAAGCCGGGCGACGTCGTACGGGAAACACCGAAGCCCGCTGAAGTCTCGGAGGATCCTGGCAACAAGTCCGATTCCTCGCCCGCCGCCCGGTCGTCGAAATCCAGATCGGAGGTCAAGGAAAGTGAAAAGAAGACCCAGTTTGCGGGCGTCAAGCTGACTCACCCCGACCGCCTGGTCTACCCCGAGGCCGGGATCACGAAAAGGGCGCTGGCCGAATATTACGAAGCGGCCGAACCGTGGATTCTCCCGCACATCAAAGACCGTCCCCTGACTCTTATCCGATGCCCGGATGGCTGGAACGGCGAGTGCTTCTTTCAAAAACACATCGACAAGAAATCTCCGCCTTCGGTCAAGCCTGTCCCGATCGAAGAAGATGGGGAAACGAAATACTTCGTTGCGGTCAACTCGCTCGCGGGGCTTATGTACTTCGTCCAGATGGGGGTTCTTGAGTTTCATCCCTGGGGCGCAAAGATCGACAATCTGGACCGGCCCGACCGGATGATCTTTGATCTGGATCCAGACCCGTCGGTTTCCTGGCCGAAGGTGATTGAGACGGCGCGCCTGTTGCGCGAGCTGCTCGCGATGCTCGAACTGAAGGCCTACGTGAAGACAACGGGCGGAAAGGGTCTGCACGTCGTGGTCCCGCTTCAGAAACGAAACGACTGGGCTGAGGTTAAGGGATTCTCGAAGACAATCGTTGAAAAGCTGGTGCAGGTCCAGCCTAAGAGCTATACGAGCAGCGCGTCAAAAGCCGGTCGAAAGGGCAAGATCTACCTCGATTACCTGCGCAATGCCAAAGGGTCGAATGCCGTTGCCGCGTACTCGACCCGGGCCAAAACTGGAGGTCCCATCTCCGTACCCATCACATGGGAAGAGCTCGAGTCCGGGGTACAGTCGGATGCTTTCAACCTGACCAACATATTCGAAAGACTGCGCAGCTCCGATGACCCGTGGCAGGATTTCGACAAAACCCGCCAGTCGATCACTGCCAAGATGAAAAAACAGGCGGGAATGGATTAAGGCAATTGACAATTGTTGATTGACGATTGACGATTATTCTGCGAGATAACCCTGCGTCAATCGTCAATCGTCAATCAACAATTGCTTTACTCCGTCGGTTGGGCTTCGGTGGTCGTAGGGGTGCCGACGGAGAGGTTGTTGCGGACGCTTTTCACGCCATCCACGTCCTTAGCCAGCTTTGACGCGAGAAGCTTCTCGGCTTCAGACCTGACCTGGCCGTCCAGAATCACGACTCCCTGGTTAGAACTCACCTGAATGGGGCCGAGATCGAACGCACGGGATGAATACAGCTCGAATTCCACCCGTTTCGCCAGCTCGTCTCGCGGCTGTCCGCCGTCTTCCTGACCACGAATCCTCAGGTTGTTCCGTACGTCTTTGACGTCGCCGATTTCCCGGGCCCGCGATTCGGCAGTTTGCTTCTCCTGGCTGGAGTCCACTTCGCCTTCGAGCGAGACCACACCATCCCGGACGTCGGTCCTGATCCTGTCGTCCTTCAGGACGTCTTCTTTCTCGTAAGTGTCCTCAAGTCGGGTCCTCAATTCGAGGTCCGACACGCGAGTTCCGAGTTGGGTGACGTCCTGATTGGGCTTTGCGCCCTCGCTGCTCACCGCCAACTCATTTCTCACCTGCTTGACTCCGGACGTGTCGCGCGCAATCTGCTCGGCGATCCGTCGGCTCTCCTGCGATGGGACGCGGCCCTGCAAAGTCACGATGCCATCAGTAGTGTCGACATTGATGTCGGAGGCCGACACCTGCTTCGACAGGGCTAATGCTGCCTTAACCTTAGACGTGATGACGGCGTTCTCCGAGGCGTCTTTCACCGAGCCGATGGCCTGCTTGACCTGTCGCCCACTGCCGTCCGCCGTCCGCCAGTTGCCGTTGTAGAGCGCGTAGATGACGATGCCGACCAGGAGCAGGAGCACGATCATCATGAGGAGCCAGGTGAAAACTCCGCCCCTCTCGTGCCTGTTGTGCTCCATGGGTTCTTGATCGATTCGATTTCTTGCACCGAAGGCCATAATGAATCCTCCTAATCGATTTACCTATGTCAATCACAGCAAATCGAAGACCACTCGCCGGGGAACCGAAAGGTGCTTTGAGATCAACGGAATGCGCGCGTGAATTCCGGCGGCTCAGCCGCGGGGCAGGGAAGAATTCCCCGCCCTGTAGCTCCGGACCTCCGGGACGGAGAGGCGAGAGTGAGCCAATAGCACGTCATCATTGGGCGCATCTTTCGCCTCTCCGTCCCGGAGGTCCGGAGCTACAGGAAGGTTTGGGTGAAGGATGACGTTCATCCCTTACTGAGGCAATACCCGCCAGAAAACCAGCCGGTCCCCGGATCGAGTATCGAGGCCGTACGAGACGGCCAGCTGAAAAAGTCCCAGGAAAGCTAGCCTGCCCTCCAGTCCTGTGTCCCACATCCAGAGGCGGCCGGAGTTGGACCGAGCATCGAGAATCTTCCCCGAATCGAGGAAGGGGCCGGCGGAGAAGGAGAGGAGTCCGTTGCGGTAAAGGCGCGTCTGAACGTCCACGTTGGAGAGCAGATAGCCGCCGCCCATCGGACCGTTGCCTTTCAGGCCGTCTCTAGTTCCCGTGTGTCCGCGAAGCAGCAAGTCGGAATCGCGATCCATTCCCAGGCGGAAGAGACGGTCAAACGGGATCGATCCGGCCGACCTGCCTGTCAGTGCGCGTGCGCTTATGACCAGGCGCTCCTCTTTCTGCGGCTTCCAGGAACCATCGATCGCCACCTCGCCCAGACTGAAAAGGGCAGCCGTCGAGTCCCAGAACCGGCCCAATTCCCAGCGCGCCTCGCCGGAGACTTTGATCCGCCGTTCGGGTACACGCAGAAAGTCATACCGGGCGCCCCAAGTGGAGGCGAGCGCGAAGCCCGAAGCAGGGGTGGTGACAGGCTGGAGACCTCCAGAAACAGTCCGGTGGGAGACGGCGACTCCCGTAGACCAGCTCCACCGGTCTCCGGCGATTGAAGTGATGTCCGCCTTAGTCTCGACCAACTTCAGTCTGGTTGGCCTTCCTTCCAAACCCCAACCTGACAGATTCCATTCCTCGTCGCGAACTGTTACGTCGGCTTGGTAGAGCAGGTTCGGATTACGGCCCAAAGGAGCGGAAAGACGGCTTGCGAACAGATGGTTCCCGAATTTCCACCGGAAGGTGGAGGACCAGTTTACAGCGGACCGCCGGATATTCCGCACGTCGGCATTGAGGGTCCGAAAAGGGATCTCCCGGGCGACCATGATCATTGAGCTCCAACGGGAATCGGCGCGGAGGTCAGCCTTCTCGGCCGTCTGGATCGTCAAATCGAAACGGCCGTCCTGACGGGCCGCCAGGTCATAGCGGCGTCGAGCGAAAATGCCGAGCAGCTCCAGCCGACGGTCGGTCAAGCGCAGCGAACGCAGTTTGAGCTCGGAAGAAGGCGACATCGCCAAGGCTCGATCCATCAACACAGGGTCCAGAATCCCCTCCGGTTCGACTTTCAGTCCCTGAATGCCAGGCTTCCCGACCAGGTTCCAGTACTTGACTGCGGCTTCGAGGTTGCCCTCCAGGTAATAAAGAGAAGCCAGGAAGTTGAAAACGTAAGGATCGGTGTCTCCGACGGAGATCGCCCGGTGCAGGTTCTTGCTCGCCTCGCCATATCTTCTCTGTTTGAATTGAACGCCTGCCAGCTCGATCAGAATTTCGCCGCTTCTCTTTCCTGCCTGTGCGGCTGCCTGTTTCAGTTCGACCTCGGCCTCCGGTAATTGCCCGAGGTGAGCGAGTGCCAGGCCCCGGAGAAAGCGTTGTTGCGAATCGGGGCGCACCAACTCGGCGGTCGCATCGAGGATTTGTTGCCAGTCCCCCCGGTCACGCAGCCCGTAGAGCGTCGCGAGCTTGTGCTGGTCATCCTGAGCGCGCGCCGGGGACAGCGGGAGGATCAGCACGGCGAGCACGAGGACGCGAATGCGCGAGCCGGTCAGGAGGGATGTCATCAAGGCCTTAGCGGGGAGCATTGGGCACGGCCAGAAGGGTCCAGAAATTGGTTTGCTTCCAGGCGGTCAGGAAATCGCTCATATTCATGCTGGAAAGCTTCTTTACTGCAGGGTCGTTAAGCAGAACAAGCTTCTGTCGTTCGTCCAGCCCCACGACGACCGCGTAATGCAGGGAGGAACCTCCGAGCGAGACGATCAACGGCCGGCCTTTGACCAGATGCTCTTTCAGGTCGGGAAGTGTTCCGGTGAAGGCGAAGGCGCGAAAACCCTTCTTCTCCAGGTAGGTCTTCATCCGGGAGGCGGGAATTCCCTTCAACTTCTCGGAGTAGAGCAACGAGAAAATAGACTGAGGGTCATCTGCCGGGACACTGTTCCAGTATTGAAGGATCATGGCCAGGCTGGACGCCCCGCAGCCATCTTTCTGCTGCGGGAAAAAAGGCACGTCCAACCAAATCCCACTTTCATCTCCCGATCTCTGCTGAACCGTGCGGGTCGACAGGCCCATGTCTTGAGCCCCGCACCGAACGGTTATGGCGCAAAGAAGGAACAGTGTTCCCAAGGCGTGCATGACTCGACTAATCGGCCGCCAAGGCGATAATGAGTACGATCGCAACGGCAGCGATGATGATGTACGTGATGTGGGTGCTCGAGAGTCGCCCTGCGGCGAAGTCTTTCTGAAGATCCAGACTCCGAGCGGCCAACTGGCTCAACTCGTGGTCGCTGAGGACAGCCACTTTTTGCTGGATCTTGGCGTAGCTTAGACCTGCCGACTGGATGGCACGCTGGCCAAGCTCTGACTGCAGAAACTGATTAACCGCGGTCGAATCGGCCTGCCTCTGGTGCGAAGCCGTATTCATGGCCGCCTGCAGGTCAGCACTCGAAACGACGTGTCCGGCCATTGCGGTTTGTGAAAAAACCATCAGGGCGACGCAGAACAACGCCAAGCCTGAATTTCTGATTTTTGACCCGAAGGACAACATATTACACTTCCTCCTCAAAGTGTTTCTAACAGGATCGGGAACGGTAAGCGTTCAGGGCGGGGGTTGCTTCCTGACAGCCTATAATTCCACAAATAACCCGTAAGTGATTGGTTGTCAAGGGGTGTCTAGCACCATCCGGGCGCGTTTCGAAAGAAAAAGCGACTCCGATCGCCCGCCTCTGTTGAGAGCGCTTCTTTGGCGGGTTAGAATAAAAAAGTAGTTCGTCGCTCAGTTTCAGCCGTCTCTCTCTCTCTTGCCTCGTCCAAATAGACGCTAAAAACCGAAAGGAGAAGTGTATGTTCGACCGTAGGCAACTATGTGTCGTCTGCCTGACGACCTTCTTCAGTCTAGCCCCGGCCGCCTGGGCCCAGTCTAATCAATCGGATACGACGGGCCAGCCGGATACCGGGACGAGTCAGAGCCAGACGCAGACCAGTTCCGGCCAGACAGGCCAGAACGATCAGTCACACACCGGGATGACCCAGAGTGGGGACATCAACTGGACTGACGCGCGCTACAGCCGAGAAGAGATCATGCAAGTTCAGACGGCGCTGAAAAACAAAGGATTTGATCCCGGACCGGCTGACGGAGTCATGGGAAAGAAGACCAAGACGGCACTCCGGGAATTTCAGAAGCAAAACAACCTGACAGAAGTCGGGGCGATCAATAATGACACCCTGAAAGCGCTTGGAGTCTGGGACGGCCCCCTGGCCAACCAGCGGGCAGCTGCTACGCCAGACACCACCACCGGTCAGGGCGCAATGAGCGGTCAGAGCGGCACCACCAGCGGCCAGAGCACGACCGGAACAGACACCAAGACTGGCCAGGCCGACACGACGACCGGTCAGGAGGGAGATCAGGCTGAGTTGGCGCGCAAGGCCGCTGACGTTCTGAGAGAGATCACCCAGGCTCCGGATAAAGCCATTCCGACTGAACTGCTGGAAGAGGCCAAGGGAATCGCGGTGATTCCGAACGTGATCAAAGGCGCCTTCATCGTCGGTGGACGGTGGGGCGAAGGCCTGATGCTCGGGCGTAGTGCAGATGGAAGCTGGAACAGCAACCCGTCTTTCATCGAGATCAGCGGTGCGAGCGTTGGGTTCCAGGCTGGAGTTGAGTCAACCGACCTGGTTCTGGTTTTCACCAGCAAGGACTCGATTGATGCCCTGCTGGACGGAAAGCTCACACTGGGCGGTGAAGCGGCTATTGCGGCTGGTCCGGTAGGTCGCCAGACAAGCGCGGGCACTGACATAAAAGCGTCCGGGCCCATCTATTCCTACTCTCGGAACAAAGGCGTCTTTGCCGGAGTTTCGCTGGACGGCGCGGTTATTTCCATCGACGACAGCGCTAACCAGAAGGTGTACGGCCAGGGCACGACTGGTACGCAGCTTCTGAAGGGCGAGATGCCGAGCCAGGCGAACGCCCAGGCAACGTCGGTCGTTCAACCGTTCGTAGAGGCGGTCCGAACGAACACTGGAGCCCGGGCCGAGTAGTTCCAGTCAGTCCAAACCAAACCTGGAGGGCCTCCGACCTCCAGGTTTCCCTTTGACACGGACTAACACCGACTAACACGGACAGACACGGACGAATTCTGCCGTGTCCGCGGGTGCCGTGTGTCTCCTGAGTGTCAGTGTGTCAGGATTTCCTCACCCGCGCAGGAGGTCTTCGCGCTCCGCATCACGACTGTATTTCTGGATGGATGAATCGCGGACCATGGCGCCGCACAGAGAAAGGGCAGAGCATATCTGGCGATGGCCCTGGCAAACATCGTTCTTGCGGCCTCTTAGGTTTGGGTTTACCTAAGATCTGATTCAAGCGAACACGATTAGTTTCTTCGGGCCGCGCGGTTTAGGTTCCAGGTTCTCGAGGGACGGGAACCGGGGCGGGCTCCTGCGATCGCCCTCCGCGCGATACGGCGAGGAAGATGGCGTTCAGAAGCGTTTTGGCGAGCCAGACAGAGAAGCCTGCATAAGCGATAAGGAACAGTGCCCAAAAAATCAAGCTCAACATCTCTACTACTCCTTTCGGCCTTACCGAAAGCTTCTAAGCACTCGCCGTGCCAGAATTGCAGCGACCGTAACCTGCTGTCCATCCGAACGATGGACAGGCTGAAAATCGGTCGGCGGGGAAATATTCCACGAAGACGTCCGCCAGAAGTGCGACGCAAATCACCGGTCAGCATGTTTCCTACACAACAAACAGGCTTTTGCCGATATTCGGGTCGCTTTTGGCATGAGACCATCCGTACATCCTTTAATTGAAGGAGACACTAACGCCCATGCTTTGGACGATCGCGGCCTTGCTCCTGATGCTTTGGCTTCTAGGGCTCGTCGGAAACTACACGCTGGGGGGCCTGATTCACGTCCTTCTGTTCTTGGCGGCTATGGTTGTCGTCCTTCGGCTGGTTCAAGGGCGCTCAATCATCTAGACCTCTGTGTCCCGGTGTTCTGTCGCAAGCGGTCGGCGCCTGAAGTTGGTTGCCGACACCACTAAATCGGACCGGCGGGTTCTGACTCCCACCTCCGTCATTGTCGTTCCCGCGCCGGGTCCCAATTCAACAATTTAGGAGTACAACTATGAAAATGGAAAACCTTGAGGATCTTTACATCCACACACTGCAGGACTTGTATAGTGCCGAGGAACAGATCATCGAACATTTGCCCAAGATGACCAAGGCGGTTTCTTCAGAAGAGCTGCGCCGGGCCTTCAACGAACATCTCGAGGAAACCAAGCGTCAAAGGGACCGCCTGGCGGAGCTCTTGGAAGAGCTGGAAAGCGAGCCTGAGGGCGCCAAGTGCAAAGGAATGGAAGGGCTCCTGAAAGAGGGAGACGAGCTGCTGAAAGGGAAAGGGACGGAAAAAGCGGTCCTGGACGCCGCGCTGATTGGCGCTGCGCAGAAAGTCGAGCACTATGAAATCGCCAGCTACGGAACGGCGAGGACTTATGCTCACCAGCTCGGCTATGACGACGCAGCCAAGACGCTGGACCA
>Ga0209593_10001441_pt1 | contig 10220 bp, 5 predicted proteins | sample PPLLaktember2015_3_FD_187260 | JGI IMG/M metagenome (GOLD analysis project Ga0209593, IMG submission 187260) | Freshwater sediment microbial communities from Prairie Pothole Lake near Jamestown, North Dakota, USA - PPLs Lake P7 Core (6) Depth... | ecosystem: Environmental > Aquatic > Freshwater...
CATACTCCGATCCCGGCTTGGGAGGAAGCGCATGCCTTTTTAAGGTTGTCAAAGCCGTCCGGGAACCCTGAATTGAATTGCCATAATGTTCTGTAATCATCCCATCCGTCATCAAACAAAAAGGCGTCCATATGTATATCCCGTCTGACAATCAGACTGTCGGTAAATACCCTGATCCTGTCGAGGCACAGGCTGTCATTCAGGGTTCGGTCCTCCCATGAAAGGTCATACCAGGAATTGTAGTGAAGCAATTGATGATACGGATTTGCCCGTTCCCTTTCCAGGTAACAAAGAAATCCCCTGCGGTTCTGATTTACAGGGGTTACACCCCATACTGAAGCTACCGTAAAGGGAACCCGTGTAACTGGCTCCAGTCTGGGCAGAAAAACCGAGGTATGCTCATTGGTCTGGAGTACCTGGCTCATGGGGTGTTCAATGGCAAAGAACATAGTTTGATGAACCATAGGAGATCCATCGACTGTACCGACCTTTTGAAGCGAAACTGCAGAAGGCATTCTTATCAGCGTAATTTTGGAAATTCTTACCGGTTCATCTGCCCGGAAAGTAAATTCCTGGCGTATATAATTGGATCCCTCCCTGAGAATTACCTTCCAATGGATTTTCAATCCGGATTCCGGGTTTATAAGATCTGCCCCGTAAATCATATCTTCCGGTCTGCCCAAATTATTATTTCCCTTGCGGTCTTCAATTTGCCCTGATCCCGGCTCCGGACTGGTAATTGTGAAATCATCAGATGTGAATGTTTTGCCATTGTGCAATGTCAGTTCAAACAAGGGAGTATTCTCCAGATTCAGTTGTTCGTTTATAACCTTATCCTTAAAACTGACCATTGAGACAATACCCTGGTTGGTTTTAACTGACAGCATGATCACCGAATTTTCAAGTATTATCTGATTTCCCGGCAATTCGGACATCCTGGCCGGACCCGGCGATTTGCCGGGATAGGGGATCTGGGCTTTGGAGACTCCGGTTGAGCAAATCGAACAGATAAGAATAATTATGAAATCCTTTTTCATTTTGTAAATCTATATAAGAATTAAAATAACATCGAACAAGGAACACTGAAGAATATCGAAGGTTTCTCTTCGAAATTCATTATTCGATGTTCCTTGTTCGTTATTTGTTAATGGCTGAAATTTGCCAGATTAGCTTCTGTAATTCTGATGTTACATCTTCACCGACAGAAATGCCGAGGTGGGCAGTTCTTTTGCCGGCAAAGAGCCAATGGCCGCCCAGCTGGCGTTTAATTCACTGATGGAGAATGTGATAAAACCGCTGACATTACCCAGTTTTGTCTTATCCACAGAGAATTCGATGATGTGAAAATCGTTTACATTTTTTATCTCAGAAAAATTGCACGCTTCAGCAAAAGTCGCCTGTTCCTCCCAGGCCCATCCGTGATTGGGGTCCGTGTTAAGGTAGACGCTTCCTCCAGCCGCATTACCTTCGAGCAGGAATTCGGCTCCTGATGCAACCGGCCATTGCCAGGACAGAAATCCTGTTGAGGGATCATTGTCGGAGTTGATGAACATGTCGAATACTTCCAGATTCATTTCAGGGGTTCCTTCAAAATAAAAGTTGATCTTATTTCCATAAGCAAAGACTTTGACCGCTCTTAGTGTTCCTCCCTGGTCCGCTTCATTGGAAAAGGCATAATCCACATATTCCCAGTCCGAAAAATCTCCGTCAATCTTAATATTGGGTCCAAGGATTGTAACGATATCTTCGAAAACACTCTCGGTTTCACCGCTTATCGCTGTTAGCTTAACCGTATAATCTCCCTTTGCTTTAAAAATGTGTACCGGGTTTTTCAGGGAAGACTCTTCTGATCCGTCATTGAATTCCCAACGGTATGACTTGGCATTTGTGGAAAAGTTGGTGAAACTTACTTTAAAACCATCCGGCACATAACTGAACACGGCTTTTAAACCTGAGGATTCCTCATCCTTGCTGCAGGATCCTGTAATTATCTGGAATAGCAGCATAATTGATATAATAGTTGCAAAATTTTTCATTTCTTAAATATTTAATAAGTTAATTTTTTCCGATACGAAGCTGGCATTTCAGGTCATTCATACCACCGTTTTCCTCTGTCCATGTATTCAGATTGGCCAGTCTCACAGAATAGGCGCTTCTGCCTTTCAGATTTTCTGAACGATCTGCAATTTTCAGGTACAGGTTGAAATTGCCTTCGGGAATTCCTGTTAATTTCAAGGTTTCTTCAACTGAAAACTGAACAATGGGTTTGCAATCGCGTAAATCAACGGAAAGACCGACCTCATGAAATTCTCCGGTAATGGCATCCTTTAAAATGAGGCTTGTGTTCTTGAAATTGTATAAGGGGGCATAACCGGCATTTGTGAGATTGATAATCACCTTGATTTCCTGATCCTTTTCCGCAATTTGCGGGATCGTTGCACTCTTTAGAGCCAACCGGTATCCAAGATTCCGTTGAAATTCATCAAAGCAACCTGAAGCCCTCCAGCCATCCACTGTAGGTTCATACCAATCCAGATTCAGATAAGTCCACCGGAGTTGTCTCATGGTGGTCCTGGCATTGGTGCAGCCGGTGGGATAATCATCAGGAACGGGAGGACATGTCTCACCCCCGGTGGGAACATACAGAGCCTCCTGGCTGATATATTCCTTTTCAGCCTGAATATTGACATAAGTACCATAGTCGTCCTCACTGGCCATAAAACAGTCATTGTAGTGTCCTACACGGGCCAGGTTTGATCCTCCAAAGGCCAGATCCCCACTTAAGGGCTCAGCGGTCCCAAATATCTCCTGTTTATACCTGGGCGTTCTCACCTGTACCATAATATCCTTCGGAATGACACTGAGCATTTTCTCCAGTACCTTTGTCTTGTAATAGGTGGTCTCCAGCCCATTGGTGGAACTGTGCCACTCACCCCAGGGACCAATAAAACCAGCCTGGACAAATGCAATGACATCCTGGTTGTCCTCGAACACCGGGCCAAGCTGGTCAAGATGCTGCTCAATGGTTTCATATGGAGCATCTTCCCCGTTTTCGGTATTGTATACATAATCCTGGCCCGTATAAGCAAAGCTCAGAACGCATTTTAATCCGGCATTCCTTACTTTTTGCAGATCCGAACGCATCAGGGAAAGCTCAGCTTCACTCAGTGGTGAATGTTTAAATTTTTCAAAGTAATATATCCTTTGAATAAGGGATACATTTTCATTTTTAAGGGAAGCCAGCCGCAAGGTGTCAAGTCCTTTTCCCTCGGACCCCACACCAAAGAGATGGGTAAATCCTCTTTCCGGATTTGGAAATATTTCACCGGATTGCTCATATTTCAGTTCCCGGGAAGCGTCCAAATCATTCCGCGAATTCTTACAACCCGGAAAACAGGCTGACATCACGGTGAGTAAGAATACCAGTAGTATGCTGATCGTTTTCATATATTACTGGCTGTATCCTTCGTTTTGTAAGAATTTTCCTTTTCCCTCTGCAATCCTGGCCAGGGAAAATGGAAAAAGTACTTTGTGCGGGGCAGTGTACGTACCCGGATGCACAATCTGATTCCGTGACATATATTTTCCATGGCGTATCAGATCCGCACGGTATTGGCCGTTTTCGCACCAGAATTCATGGCTTCTTTCAGTTAAAACCAGGTCATTGAAGTCTTCAAGGGAACTGTAATCAGCCACATCCTTATCCTCAAGTCCTGCTCTCCGCCGGACCACATTCACCAGTTCCATTGCTTCCTCATTGGGTGAACCGAGCGAGTTAGCCAAAGCTTCCGCTTTTGACAAAAGCACATCTGCATACCTGTACAGGATTACATCAACCGTCGACAATGCCGTTGTTCTTAATTCGTCTGCATCAACTTTTAAAGGTATGGGACCGAGGTCCATAACATCGCCTGGATTGCTCCTGTTGTATAATATTCCGTCTGTTCCCGTATATTCAGTTATCAGCATCGTTTTCCGCACATCATTGCTTTCGAAAGTATCATAAAACCACCATGTGCTCTGTACAGTCTGCCATCCTCCCTTGGGAGAATAATTCTGCGGGAGGGAATACATCTGCCAGTCACTTTCACTGGTACCAATATAATCGCAGGGGATAGTCCATATAGGTTCCCTGCTGTTCCTGGCTCCATCCAGTCCCCACATTCCGACATAGTCCGGATCCAGGGAAAAATAATTGTACCCGATTATCTCGTCGGCATATTCCAGGACTTTGTCCCATTGCTTTTCATGCAGGGCAAGACGGATCTGCATCATCCTGGCCAATGCCTTGCTGAATCTGCCATATTCGGCATCCCTGGGAGCGGGCAAATCAACCACCGCAGCTTCAAAATCATCATTGATGAATTTGACCATATCATTATAGGGCATACGGGCTAAAGGTTCCTCAATCAATGGATTTTTAAGAACTTCCAGCGGGGCAATTACAATAGGACCGTACAGGTCAAACAATACATACGCCAGGTAGCCGCGGGCACAGCGTATCTCAGCAATGGACTTCCTCTTGACATCCTCGTTCACCGCATCGGTATTTTGGATCTGATCAATTGTGAGGGTCATCCTGCTGATCTTATTGTAAAAATTGTCATAGAAATAGGTAACACCCTCAACATCTGTCGGAATGTAGTTATGAAGGGACAGTTTCTGCTGGGATCCGTATTTTCCGGTCAGAATTTCCGTTGTACAATCGATCCAAATCAGACCCCTCTCGGATTGTGAATTGATCCCGTCCCACCATGCCGTTCTTATGGGATGATAACAGGCTATTACCATAGCTTCCACATCGGCGGCATTACTCGGAAATATGCTGGGATTAATTTCTGAATAATCCTTATATACCAGATCCTTTGTACAGGATACCAATCCTGTTAACATGAGGACGTATGTAAATATTTTATAAATTTTCATGTCTTTGGAATTAAATCATTTTGATCAATCTGCTTAAAACTTTACGTTCAGGCCAAAGGTATATGTCCTGACATAAGGATACGCTGCCGTATAGGAATCTGTCTCAGGATCCACTCCTTTATAAGGTGTGATAACAAACAGATTATCAGCATCAGCATGCACCGTTACTGAAGCAATGTTTTTCAGCCACTTTTTGGGTATTGTATAGCCGAGCGAAATGTTCTGCAGCCGGATGAACCAGGCATCCTCAAGAAACAGATCTCCACTGCCGTAAGGACTCCAGCCATAGAATGAACCTGGCCTGGTGGTGGATGGATGTTCGGGGGTCCATCTGTTTTTCACACTCCTCAATGCATTATAGCCATAGGTATATAATCCGTCTGCGCTGACACCATAAGCTGTATTGTTCGGGTCTTGCAGATTCCGGCCAAACATCCCGTTGAAATGGAAATTGAGGATGATGTTTTTATAGGTAAAACTGTTTGACAAACCTGCCAGGTAGCTGGGATCAGTTGTGCCGATCAGTTTTGTATCCGCGTCATCGATTATTCCGTCCGGTTCACCCAATTTCAGGAAACGACCGTTCTCATCAACAACCGGATTTCCATTTACATCCCGCTCATATCCATCTATATCCTTGATCTTAACCTGGCCTGGTATTAACTCAGGTTGTGCCGGGACATTTTCACCGATCTGCATGATCCCGTCGGCGATTCGCGAATAATTCGCACGAATGGGATCGTTTTCACTTTCATATACAGTAGGTTTCCAGTCCGGTGCCCTTTCTTTCCATGTATCTTTGAACCTGGATAAATTAAATGTGCTTCTCCATGAAAAGTTGGTATGGTCTATAATACCTGTGCTGAGGGTGAATTCAAAACCCCTGCTTTGGGTTTCACCTATATTTGAGATCAGGGTGTTTATTTCATGATAGGAGTTGATCTTCTTAAAGTCGAGTAAATCGGAAATTACCCGGTTAAAAACATCTATTGAACCTGAGAAAACTCCCCTGAGTAAACTGAAATCAATTCCAAAATTAGATTCTGTGGTGGTTTCCCATTTCAGATCGGGATTTTCAAGACGTGCCATAGATACTGCTATCAGGGGCTGATCATTGCCTGAAACCCAACCCGGATAGGCTGCATATGATGCAAATGCGTTGCTGTTGATGCTTGCATTCCCGGTTTGTCCATACCCGAATCTCAGCTTAAGCTGTGATATAATATCCTTGTACCCTGTAAGAAAATCCTCCTCCGCCACATTCCATCCCAAAGAAAAGGAAGGAAATGTTGCCCATTTGTTATTCCTTGAAAAAACACTTGCGCCATCAGTCCGGATGCTGAATGTAAGCAGATACCGGTCATCGAAATTGTAGAAAATCCGGCCAAAATAGGATGCGATCATGTTTTCGGTCCTCGAAGAACTCTGTGTTTTGGTTCCGGTGCCTGCATTCAGATTATTCCAAAGAAATGCATCAGTGATAAAGTTGGTATTTCCGGCACCGCTGATATTTGTGAGGGTTTTTTGCTGGTTGGCGCCAACCAGAATATTGATCCGGTGATTTTCGAAAAAGGTCTTTGAATAATCAGTTGTGATCTCAATCAGATAATCATTGTTATCAATTTCACTTATGGAGGCTTTGCCGTTTTCCATTGATCCCGCTAGGGTTGTTTTTGGCAGGTAAGTCCATCTGTTGCTCATACCCCGGTCCATACCTGCTTTCAGTTTTATGCTCAGGTCCTTAACAGGGGTTATGTCAAGAAATGTATTGACCAGCATCCTGTCCACACGACCTTTGTCTGCTATGGTCAGCAGGGAATAGGGATTGGGTTGTGTGGCCAGCTGGGGATTGAGCGGATAATTCCCGTCTTCATCAATGGCAAGAATATGAGGGCCCTGCTGCAATGCAGCCCTGATAATACCGGAATTTTCCCACGGACCATCTCCGAGCTGACTGTTGTCATTCAAAATCCTGCTTCCTGTCAGACTCAATCCAAGTTTAATAAAACTGTTGATTTTCTGATCGATGTTTGCCCTGAAAGAATATCGCTTAAGTCCCGAATTTTTAATGATCCCATTGTGGTCGTACAAATTCCCTGAAAGCAGATATTTTGTGGATTCATTTCCGCCGCTTAAGGAAATATTATGTTGCTGTATGGAACCGTTCCGGGTAACCAGTTTGAACCAGTCCGTTCCCCGGCCGACATTGTCAATGGCGTGCTGGGTGTACAATGTATGAAAATCTCCTCCCACCGGGTCAGCCTGCGCTTCTTCCAGGGTCTTGGTTCCGTAGGGATATACTTTATTCTGGAAATTCCAATCTTCCCATGCAGCTTCATTGCGTACCTGCATCCATTCATTGAGGGGTAAAACGTCAAAGGAATTCTCATATTTCTGGAAGGAATAATTGGCGGAATATTCCAGGCGGGGCCTGCCTTCCTTGCCTCTTTTCGTGGTGATAAGAATTACTCCGTTGGCGGCCCTGGCACCGTATATGGCTGTTGAACTTGCATCTTTCAGTACTTCCACAGATTCGATATCATTTGGATTGAACGAATTGAGAATACTGGTTTTTCCCGCGTCATACCTGTTTCCGCTTCCCGGTTGTTCAAGGTCGGAAACAGGAAATCCGTCCACCACGATCAGGGGTGCATTGCTTGCATTGACTGATCCCTGGCCGCGGATGAATATATCCAATCCTCCACCCGGCTGTGCACTGTTCTGCCTGATCAGCAAACCTGCAGCCTTGCCTCCGAGGGCACCGGCGATTGAGGAAATGGATGACAGGGAAACATCATCGGCCTTAACCGAAGAAATGGCTCCCAGAACGTCCCTTTTCCGCATCACGCCATATCCGACGACAACAACTTCTTCAAGATTTCTGATATCAGGTATCAGGGCTATATCGATAATTGACTTTCCCTCAACGGGAATTCTCTCGGTAATATAACCGACGAATGAAAAGGCCAGAATGGCATCATCCGGTACTGATATACTGAATTTTCCGTCCAAATCGGTTACAGTGCCTGAGTTGGTTCCTTCTATAACAACATTAACCCCGGGAAGCGGCTCGCCGGTATTGGCATCTGCAACCCTTCCGGTAATTTTTTGTTGCTGTGGTTCCAAAAGGCCAACCGGGGTTATAACGATTAAATTGTTATCCAATACCTTAAATGTAACTGTAGCTTTCTCAAACAGTGCAAAAAGCACATCCTCAACCTTGCTTTCTTTCATTGATAAGGTTACCATCCGGTCGAGATCAAGAAAATCATCGTTATAAAGGAAATGATATTCGCTTTGCTGTTCAATTTCCCGAAACACTTCCTTTATGGTTTTATCGCTAAAAGACACATTCAGCCTGGTGTTTTGTGAATATACACTGGCTATAGTCTGGAGCGAACCAATTAATAGCAATAAAAACGCGAGTTTCATAGTTAGCAGGTAATTAGTTTTAATCCGGAGTAGATTAAGAAAATCAGGGAATAGTTTTTTTTTCATAAATTTGTTTTGTTAATAGTTAGACATGTGGCGTTCCCGATAGACTCCCCAGTATATCCCGACGCGCATTGTTTGACAATTTAGCAGATTGGGAGAAGTCAGATTCTCCCAATTTTTTTTTAATTCATAGGCAAATGGTTTAAAAGATTTATGGGTTCTTGTCTGTTGATGCTGGTTTTAAAAGATTCTTATCGCTATTTCTCTTTTCATTGTCAATTTTGAAAACAACTTCCCGGTGCTGAACCGAATAATCCAGCGGTACCGTCAATTGAATGGCTTTAAGCACCTGTTCCAGATTCTCTTCCTCAAAAGATCCTGAAAGACTGTAATGCTTTAATTCCTCATCCTTGAATATAATTTTCACGTCGTATAAGCGTTCCAGTATCACTGCAAAATCACCCAGCTTCTGCTTCTTAAATACCCAGCGTTTATCCTTCCAGGATGTATACAATTCCGTATTTATTTTCTTTGATACCTCAATCCTGGCTATTTTGGTTTCTTTACGCTGAGGTTCGGGTAAATTTTCAGTTATTTGTGGACTGACCAGCATTCTTTCGGAGGATTTGTAAAATGAGGCTTTCTGATTGGGTTCGATTAATACTTTTTCTTTTCTGCCACTTTTACCGGTACTTTCAATACTGATCTTACCCTCTACCAGGGTAGTCTCAATAATATCTTCTTCAGGATAAGCTTTTACATTAAATGCAGTTCCCAGGGCTTTAATGGCAAGTCCTGAAGAATAGACCTGAAATGGAATACTCTTATTCCGGGTTACAATAAAATAGGCCTCCCCCTCAAGGAAAATATTCCTGTTTTCCTGATTGTAGTTGCGATGGTATGAGATTTTACTGCCGGCATTCAGCCATATTGTGGTTCCGTCAGAAAGTGTAACGAATGACTTTGCACCGCGCGGGGCTTCAATTACATAGGAATCCCGATCCTGATCCGTTTTGCTGTCAAAAATTACCCGGGAGGCTATTCCACCGATCAGCAAAGCCAAAATCAATGCCGCAGCAACCCTTGGTCCGCGTAACAGGTTACCGCGAGACTTCAGATTATGCGTACCTTCTCCAATGTCCTGGCGGACCAGGTTCCTGTTCCTGAAGCTGAGCCATGATCTTTCATATTGATCACCGGCAGATGGTGCAAAAACAGTTGCTGATAACCAAACTTCCCGTATGTGTTCATAATACTTCTTATTCTCGTCGCTTTGTTGAATCCACTCCCATGCCAAAGCCATATCTGCTTCAGTGGCAGTTCCATCCAGACAATTGATAAGTATCGGATCGATTTCACCGGTATTCATATTTTCTTTTTCAATGAATTAATGTCTCAACAATAGACAACCGGAAAACTGTTTAGGATGACAAGGGGTGTGAGAAAAATGGAAAATAGGCTGTAGGCTGAAGGTTGTAGGCTGTAGGCTGAAAAGAGCGATGATCGTAAATCGTAAATCGTAAACCTGCCTGCCGGCAGGCAGGTCGTAAATCGTAATTCTACCCCATATATTCCTTCAGCTCTTCCCTCAGTCTGGCGAGGGCTCTGGAAATCTGGGTGCGGACGGTATTTACTGAAATGTTCAGTTTTTCGGCAATGGCATCATTCTTAAGGTTATCGTAACGGCTTAACATGAATACCTCCCTGCATTGATGCGGAAGACAGTTTATCGCTTTTTCCAGAACCTGTTCCAGTTCATTTTCCAGAACACGCGACAAGGGATATTCATCGCTTATTATGCTCCCTGAATCATCGGTTGCTGTATGGTACCTGAAATACAGCAGGTATCGCTCCTTTAT
>Ga0209593_10001443_pt1 | contig 10212 bp, 7 predicted proteins | sample PPLLaktember2015_3_FD_187260 | JGI IMG/M metagenome (GOLD analysis project Ga0209593, IMG submission 187260) | Freshwater sediment microbial communities from Prairie Pothole Lake near Jamestown, North Dakota, USA - PPLs Lake P7 Core (6) Depth... | ecosystem: Environmental > Aquatic > Freshwater...
TTTCGAAGCCTGACAGTTTTCGCGGGACAGCCTATGCCGAGCCATATCCGATCGCGCCGGAGATCGAATTAACGCACGCAAACGGGACCAACGTTCGGGTGAGCGCGATGCGCGGCAAGATCGTCATGCTGTTCTTTGGCTACACCTCCTGCCCGGATGTCTGTCCGACCACAATGGCAGAACTTAACCAGGCATTGGAGAAACTTGGCGATCAAGCGGATCAGGTACAAGTCCTGTTTGTGACCGTCGATCCGCAGCGGGATACGCCTGAGCGCGTGCAGGAATACGTCGGTCATTTCAATCCGGGTTTTATCGGGTTAAGCGGATCGGAGTCCGGGCTGGCAAAGGTCTGGAACGATTATGGCGTGTTCCGCGAAATTGTGGAAGGCACATCGGCCGCGGGGTATCTGGTGAACCACACCGCGCGGGTGACAATGATCGACCAGCAGGGCAACCTGCGAGTGTCGTTTGGATTTGATACGCCTGTGGAAAACATTGTCCACGATCTGAAGCTGTTACTCAAGTAAGGTGCCTGGAAGTGGCTTATGGCGAAAGAATAAAATGTATCCTAAAAACTTCGTAATTAAAAGAATCCTGTTTTCTGTTTTGCTTGGACTACTGATCGGTGCGTTGATTAGTGAAGTGCCCTTCCTCTTTTTGCAGGAAACCGCGCGGGCGCCGCGTGAGATCACGTTAACCATCCCGGCCGGTACAGCCGAACAAATTGCGCGCGGGGAACAGCCGCCGTCGATCCCCGAGAATATGACCTTTGTGGTGGGTGACCGGCTTGTGGTCAGGAATGAAGATTCTGTCGATCATAAGCTTGGCCCGCTATGGATCCCTGCAAATTCGTCAGCCCAGTTAGCCCTGGATCAAGAGGAGAGTCTGGCCTACGAATGTACATTTCAGCCAGGCCAATATTTCGGACTTGACGTGCGTGAGCCGCTGACACCCAGCACCAGGATCTATGGCATTGTTTATGTCGCCCTCCCGATGGCGATTTTGATCCTGTTGTATAGCCTTGTTCTCGCTCCCAAGAAAAAAGAAAATGCTCCTGCTTAGGATGTTCCAGCGTAAGTGGCTCCTTGCCACGTTGCTTGTTTTCGCGGGGACAGCATTATGTATCCGCCTCGGCATCTGGCAACTGGACCGGCTCGAGCAGCGCCGCGCCTTCAACGTGCAATTTGAGTCCGCGCGGACGCAGCCTGCACTGGATCTGAACCAGGAGCTGCCTGACGACATCGCCGGGATGGAATGGCGGTCTGTGAAAGTGACCGGAGAGTATGATTTTGCGAATCAGGTTGCAGTAAGGAATCAGTATAACGGTGACCAATACGGATATCACTTGCTGACCCCGCTCCGTTTCGGTCTAGCGGCTATCCTCGTTGATCGCGGCTGGATCCCGGCTGACGACAATTCTGCTCCCGCGGACTGGCGGAAATATGACGAGGCCGGGTCGGTAACCGTGTCGGGACAGATTCGGCTTGGGCGAGCCAAGCCAGCCTTCGGCGGAGTCGCTGACGCGCTGCCTGAAAACGGTGCAAAGCTGGAGGTTTGGAATAACGCCGATTTAACGCGTATTGCCAGTCAAATGCCGTATCCCATTCTGCCCGTTTACATCCAGCCCGAACCGGATGCAAATGACACCGAACCGCCGATTCCGTTCCAGCCGGAAATCGAGTTGACAGAGGGTCCGCATTTTGGGTATGCTTTACAATGGTTTTCGTTCGCGACAATACTATTTGTTGGCTATCCATTCTTTTTGCGAAAACAGGAAACAGGGTCAAAATGAAATACTCGCTGAGATCATCTTTTGCGCGTAAGGTGCTCGTTCTAATTTTTGTCATCCTGGCTCTCACCGTTGTAGGCCGCCTGGTGACGTTGACGGGAGCCTGGGCGTACTGCGAGGGCTTCCCTTTCTGTGTCCCAAATCATCCTCTAGGTTGGCTCAAGCAGACACATATCACTCTGGTGGGAATTGCCTCTGTGTTGATGTTCCTCATTTTTCGCCAGGCATGGCGGGAACAACGTGACCACGCGGTACTTCTGCCATTGACAACGATTCTCGGCGTGATGTTCTTTGGGCAGGTACTCGTCGGAGCCATGCAGGTCATACAATCCTATCCGGCTCATCTTGTTTTCCTGCACACCTTGACCACGATTGCATTGTGGGTCTCACTCCTCCTGCTCGTTTACACATCCGGAATACTTGCTGTCGAAAACAGGGAAGTAGTAAGCCTGAACCCATGGCAGCGTGCAAAGGATTTTTTTGCGCTGTCCAAACCGCTGATCGTTGGGTTGTTATTAATCACCACCTATGGTGGGCTGGTGATTGGAGGAAAAGCCTGGCCATCATTCTCCCTCACCATGTGGACCTTGATCGGTGGCGCGCTGGCAGCCGGCGGCTCGAGCGCATTAAATCAATATATTGACCGTGAACTCGACAAGAACATGCAACGTACCGCGAAGCGCCCTCTCGCGGATGGCCGTCTGACGAATGCAGAGGGGCTGGCGTTTGGGTTGGCACTCTCTTTAATCAGTTATTATGTTTTGGCTTCCTTCGTTAACGGCCTGGCTGCCTTACTCTCACTTGCTGGTATTATTTACTATGTTATTTTATATAGCCTCTGGCTCAAGAAAGCGACTGTGCAGAACATTGTCATTGGCGGCGGGGCAGGAGCAATCCCGCCCCTGGTGGGATATGCCGCGGCAACGGGACAGTTGGACTGGACCGCGTGGATTCTCTTTGCGATCATTTTCATGTGGACGCCGCCTCATTTTTGGGCACTGGCAATTGTCCGCATGAAAGATTATGAGAGGGCGGGAGTGCCGATGCTGCCTGTCGTGCGCGGCGAGATGGAAACCCGCAGACAGATTTTGGTTTACACAATTGAACTGGTGATCGTCACTTTGTTGCTCCCCATTCTCGATCTTGCCGGAAACATCTATCTAATCTCAGCGCTGATTCTCGGCGGCGCATTGATCTATGCTGCCTGGGCCGTGTGGAAAAAAGGTGGTAATAAGGTTGCCTGGCGGATGTACAAGTGGTCAAGTACCTATCTGGTGTTTATTTTCCTGGCGATTATGATTGACGCAGTCTGGTAATGCCCCAAAAAAAGGGATATGCCTCTCGGTGGATAACAAGGAACATATAGGAGATCCCGAAGCATGCACATTCGAAAACTGGACTTTCGTCGAATCCTGATCTATGCTGCGATTCTTTCTTTGTTGATTTACTTTGTTCTTGCATGGGTGGATATGATCGCAGATCACTATGAAAGAACCGGCTCAGACTTTATAGGTTTCTATAGTTTTGGGAGGATATCTGAAACAAGGGGAATTCAACATATTTACGAGATTGAAGCGCAGCAGAAATTGCAGGAAGAAATTGTTGGGCACCCGGTTACACCCATATTTTATACACACGTCCCTCTGACTGTCCCGCTATCAATGCTTGTGGTCGATGAAAACTATGTTGCATCGTTCAAAAGGTGGGCGATCATTTTGCTTTTTATGAACGCACTTAACGTTTATATTCTTGTAAACATGCTGGAGATACAGAAGTTTACAAAAGAGAATCTCGTCATTCTAAGTATCGGCGCCTATTTGTTTGACCCAACATTCAGCGGTTTTATGAACGGCCAGGACACAGCGATTGTGTTGCTGGGAGCCGCTCTATGGGCATCTGGCTTTTTTTCGAAAAAGTACCTCCTGGCAGGTATAGGCTTAAGTCTTACAACTTTACGACCTCAAATCGCCTTGTTTCTTGCAATCCCATTTTTTTTCCGGCATCGCAGGGTCTTTTGGGGCTTTGTCCTTGGAAGTTCAGTATTGGTGGCGATTAGTGTGGGGATGTTGGGTTACGAGGGAACCCTTAAGTTCATAGAAAGCTTGCGATATATCGAAAGCACAGTCTGGCATGAGGCTCATGCTCTGGATATGCCAACGGTCTCCGGCATTATTAGGCGAAGTTTTACAATCTCCAACCCTGAACCTGTAAAAAACCTGGTATGGATAGGCTATGCCCTGGGAATTGTCGGGTTTTCTTTCTTATGGCACAAAAGCCCTGAGATCAATGAGAGACATATCGGTTTATTAGCGACCGTTGGCATCGTTCTGCTCCCCTATGCTCACTATCATGACTTAATCCTATTGCTGGTTCCAATTTTCTGTATCCTGCGAATATATCAAAGGGAAGATGCAATCCATCAGAAATATCTGGCAATTGCTCCTTTGGTTGTTTCCTGGCTCTTTACATTGGGATTTGCCGGGTCGGGTCTTTTTAAGTTCCCGATTGTTTATATGGTTATGCTGTTTTTGATCTATCTGCTTGTTACTATGGGTAAAAGCCGCTGGAGTGTTTCCTCCCCTGCCTCATAGCAGATTCTTGAAAGAATATTACCTGCGTACGAAAATGACGGCCGTTTCATCTTCATACGCGGTCGCCCAATCCGAGGATGTAGAAAGGGTCTCTGCAAGAGAAGTATTGACACGTACGATGGTCCACTGGACATCATACTTTTCCAGGATTTCTCCCCAACCCGGGTTCAATGTAATCACTTGTTCATATTCCCGCGTGAGTGCTTCGCCATAAATATGTGTGTGACCGTCCATGAAAATTTGCTGTCCGGGCCACAATCTCAAAAGTAAATAACCACCCCAGTCGAATTCGTTGAACATGTGTCCATCCTGGGGATGAGTTTTAAGCCAGGAGGTGGCTTCCACTGGAAAGAAACGTGGATCAAAAATATTCCCCTTTCCCGTAGGATCAATTGTTCGTCCAGACCTAAGAAATACAGTCGCAATTAATACGATTGCAAAAATCCAGACCAAGCCGTTTGCCGTTGAATTTATTCTGGAAATATTTTCTTCGATGGCAAGTAATCGGCTTTGGAAGTACTCATTCCGTGTCCACTCCGCGAGTGCCTTTGCCAGGATCGGGGTGGCTATCATTGCGAATAATGGGATCATGCGGCTGGTATAAAGAGCTATTCCTGTAAATGCGATAACCAAAAGAATAGGAGTCCATGGCGTTCTTGCAGTTGAACGTGCAATGCCAACAATGATCAGCAAAAGGATGATAATGAATGGCCAGGTTTCCGGCAGATGGAAATTGGCGGACTGATACTCGGGGATTTTTGATGTGATATATGCGTTACTTCCCAAAGAGGCAATGGCTTCCCAGATCTTCGGACCTGACGGAGAGAAGAACGTCGCAATCAATGAGAGACCACCTGCGAGCAAGAGCGACTTTGCCTTTTGGCTCGTGAACCAGGTTGTTGAGGGATGATCGAGGTAGTCTCCGATCAAATAAATTCCCAGGATGATCATGCCGAGCACGAACATGCCGTGCAGGTTCACCCATACCAACATCACAATTGGTAGTGCCCACCAGGGTCGCGTTTTGTTTTCACTACTTCCTTCCAATAATGTGATCCATATTGCCATTAGCAGGTAGGTGAAGATGTGAGGTCGTGGAAGAACATGGATTTGGCTGGCTCCAACTCCCAGCGCAATGCAGACAAGTGCTGGAAAAAAACTCTTCGACCTGTGTATTGCCTGGCGATAGATGATTCCCCAGGTGAACATAATGACCAACGCGGTCAGCAGGACAATGCCATCCAAGCCAAGCCAGTTGTAGGCTACCGCAAATAGAACCTGCGAAAGCCATTCGTGAGGAAAACTTGGGTGGCCCGTTGTGCGAAAGGAGAAGATGTCGGTGGTGGGGACGCGCTGGGTTTGCAGAATCAGGTTTCCGGTCAGAATGTGGCGCGGCAGGTCGCCGTCGAAGTTCAGGATCCTGGGTCCACTGGCGACGATTCCCCAAAAAATTGCTATCAGCAAAATGTATTCAATTCGTGGGATGAAAAAACGAAGCAATTTCATAAGACTTATGCCACCCAGCCCCACAAAAAGAATTGAGCACTTAAATATAGATTAAGCGAAACGAACGTGTACAGTATCAATCGTCGAATCCATGGATTTTCACCCGCCAAGCCCAGAATGAAGAATGAAGGAAAGAACATCAGCGAATAACGAGACATGGAGATCAGGGGTTGTGTTTCGACGATCCTGATCAAAATGATCAGCAAAGTAACTGCACTGTACAAATTATATTCAAGAGGGATCCTTCGCCAGCCTGCGATAAGCAGAATCATGAAGAGCGTCACGATGCTCCAGTTCAAAGCATCAATGAACGAAAATTTACCTGAGAGAAGGGTTTGGATTGCATACCAGTATGTTTCCCAGGGTGGAACAAGGCGTGCATGCCAGTCAGCTTCTACAAACGGAATGGCTCCGCCTGTGATTTGTCTCGAGCGTAAAAAGAGATAAAACAATCCACCCATGGCGGGCAGCGCCAGGCTAAACCAGTGAATGGGTCTACGCGGGAACGAGCCCTCTTGCCACATTAAGTAGATCATAGGGATGATCAACGCAGCACCTTGTAGCCGCGTGAGAATCGCGCAAAATGCCCAAAACCCTGCCCAGGCCCAGGAACGCTGCCTCATCTGTTGGAAGGAAAGCAGTACCGCGACCAGAAATAGCGATTCCGAATAGACACTGAACAAAAAAAACGAGGTCGGATAGACCAAAAAAAATAGTGTTGACCGCTTTGCGAGAGGATTTCCAGCCCATTGCTGGAAGGTGTCATACAAAAGTTTGATCGCATAGAAAGTAGCCAGATGGGAGATGAATAGACCTGCAAGAAACGCGCTTCCAAATAATGGTTTTAAGAGACGGATCAGTACTGGAAATAATGGAGGAAAATGGTCGTCGCCATCAATGCCTCCATAGCCAGTCTCTGCCACTGAGATGTACCAATTCGCATCGAACCTTTGCCACATGGCCAGCCACGTAACTGGATAAGGCTTGGCATTGTAATAAGAGAAAATTCCAGCTGGCGGGGTTTTTGCTGGCAAAAGCGTAGTCCCTTTATATTGTCCCTCCAGCGCGGTCCCTGTAGTCATATTCCAAATACTTCCTGTTTGTAAGTCCATGGCGGTATCCGGACCTGCGGCGCGAAACGTCAAGGTTTGCCCGTTGATCTCGCGCAGATAAGTGCGGGCCTGGCTGGTCTGTAAATTAAAAACTGTGAGTATCGGCTCACCCGATAAATCAAGGTTTTGAACTGCCAATGGCTGGGCGATGAGAATTGCGCATGACCATAGCCCATAAAACAACCTCACAACAAAAAACGCGATAATTGTAAAGCGCCAGGATTCACCGATTGACTGCCAGCGTTCGATTAGAGTGTTTTTAAAGAGTGCCATTCTTGTCACACGCTAATTGTAAGAAATAACGCGATGAGTGTGATTGACAAAGATGCAAGCTCCATTTTGAATTACTTCACTTGATAGATCTGCAATTCCTGGATGTTGTATCTTAATTCAAGATCATCTGTCGGTTGGAAATCAGGGTTAAGCTGCCGCTCGAATGGTCCATAAACAACCCATTTGACGGGCCTATTTGCCAGTTCTGGCAGTTTCCCCTCGAAGAACGATTGCACTTCTCTCTGCTTGGTTTTGTAGTTTAGTGTTTCCATTTCGTGGCCGAAATAAGCGCGCAGTCCCGCTTTTTGTGCCAGTATTTGAGAAGTTTGCTCTGAAGCAAGAACGAAATCGTTGTATTGGGCATTTTCATGGAACCAGTCAATAGCACGGTCAAGGCTGGCGGGATAATACAGATTTTCGGGATAAGTTTGGAGGTACGCCACTTGACCAACGCCAATCTGTATGGACGAAATGGATGTCAAAAATACAAACAGCACGACCAGAGGAGAGCGCCAGCGCATCATACCTGGACTTCGGCCTGCTGCTGTTTCAAATAGCTTTACCAACCCCGCGGTTGCCAATATTGCTAATGGTATTGTGATGTTTTGCAAAAAACGACGTTGGATGTAGACGGGTGCGTAGGCCAGCAAGAAACCAGCAATGATCCACAAAACTGCGGCCCCTAAAGCGCTCGACCTTGTGCGGAAGGCGGCGATCATCCCGATGACAGCCAGGGGCCAGAAAAATGCGAAGCCCCAGAGATAGTAATCGGGAGGAGGCGAAAGCGTCTGGTTTTGCGCTGTGAACTGACTCCAAAGGGGATCACTGTTTAGCACAACAAAGTTGTAAGCCAGCAAAGGAAGTTGAACGATGGCGATTGCGAACAGTGCCCCAATATCCTCCCTGCGGATCTTTTTGGTATTCCACCAGGAAAATAGTGCTGCCCCCAAAAGGCTTACATCCACAGTGGCAAACGCGATCGGATTCACACATTGCACGAGAATGGCTGTCAACCCAACCCAGGCAATATTTATCCAGTGCGTTTTTTTCAGGAAATCAAGCCAAAGGCTTAATGAAATGCACATTGCAGCTGTCACAAAAGCAAAATGCGGAAAGACCGACAGGCTGAAGAAAACATAGTCATCGATCAGCCAAAAGTCGATTGGAGTAATTTTGCTGGAGGTCCAGTTAAGGATCATTTGCAACCAGCCCAGCCCTGATCCGAGCGCTGCCAGCAGAAATGCGACCCTTGCCCAAAAGATATCTGGAAAGACCCGCTGCATCAGTCTGTATAGCATGAAAAGTGCGAGAATGCCCAGCATCCAGCGCGCCAGGTGAAATGTAAATTCGGAAGCGAGGCCAAGCCATCTGCTGAAATGTCCAAGGGCTATATAAAATAATCGGACATATGCGGAATTGTGCGGCTCTGTCGTGAATCGAAACCGATAAGCCCACTCACCCTGTCCACCGGCCTCCATCATGGCAATGTGAACGGCATAGTCCTGGCTGTCATAGTAAATGCCGCGGAATCGCAGCTCCCGGGTCTCGATTTGATAACCTGCCCACGTAGGAATAGATCCCCAGAGAAGAATTAATACTGAGACAATGGATATCCATAGGAAATCTTTTTTGTTGTCAGCCGTCATGGTTTCTTTGTGTAAAGAAAGACTTGAAGTCCATCCCAGTTTTCTTCCAATTCCAGATTGTATTGAGCATTCAAATATTCGATGTCAGGATGAGTGGAGGATCCGCCCGCTTTGTACTCATCCATGGCGCGCTGATAAATGATATACCAAACGCGATTCGAGTTTCTTGTCGAAGATTGGATGTCTGTTTCTGCCCTGATGCTCAAGACCTGTTGGGTGGCAGGAGCAAGTGTATCCGTGCGGCCCCCCGGCGGATCACCAATAAATGATTGGGGCAGATCGCGGTCAAATAACATGGCTGGAAGCGCACTCAATTTGTTGGAATGCAGGATGACATCCTGAGACTCCATCCGTTGTCGCAGGGACGTATCTAATTCCTTAAAGGGCCCATAGGGGAAATCATCATAAGTGACGTGCTGATAGATCCCCAGGACAGACGAGATGCCGAGCAAGCCAAGCAGAGAATAGCGAGCGATGTTCGAAAGATTCGTTTTGATTATTACCCACGCCAGCCAGATGCAAAAAATTGCTCCGGATGGGAGCAAGGCTCTTTCTATGTAGACTGGTCTCCATTGTGAAAACAAAAACAGGAAAAGCGGTGGCCCAAAGGCAAGGTAAAGAAGCCAGAGTCCATCTTGGATGCCTGTTTGACGCGTATATCTCACGGTTTGGATGAAGCCAATTGCCATAATAATTAGAACAATAAAAAGAGCTACCATTATCAAATTTGCTGGCAGCGGCGTATTTGTTGTGTAGACTAACAGAAGTGTGAATAGTTTTGAAATATCAGGACGTTCGACCCAGTATGCGCTCTGAACCTTTGAGAATTGGGCGGGAAGTTGTAATAGCCACGGAAAGTACAAAATCAACGCGCCAATACCTGCAAGTATGACGGCGCGCAGCGTCTGCCAATCCCTGCGGAAGATCGGTAAAAGCGCAAGAGCGGTCAGGTAAAAGGCGGCTAGGTTGTGTGTGTACTGTGCAAGTGCCGCGCAAATGGAAAAAAGACCCCACCATCTCCAATCCCTTGTTTTCGAGGCGCGCTGATATGTATAGGTTCCAAGCAACAGCCACATTGCAAGGAATGAATACATCCGAATTTCCTGGGCATAATGAATTAAGTATGGAGAAAATGATGCAAAAAGCATGCCAAGGCGCGCAACTTTGGCATCCGATAGTTGTTCCAAAGCAATCAGATAAACCAGGTAAACCGAAACCAGTCCTGCAATGACGGATAATAGTCGCGTCACAACCAGTGATTCACCAAAGACCTTCATCCACAGCCAAAGGAGTGT
>Ga0209593_10001445_pt1 | contig 10207 bp, 8 predicted proteins | sample PPLLaktember2015_3_FD_187260 | JGI IMG/M metagenome (GOLD analysis project Ga0209593, IMG submission 187260) | Freshwater sediment microbial communities from Prairie Pothole Lake near Jamestown, North Dakota, USA - PPLs Lake P7 Core (6) Depth... | ecosystem: Environmental > Aquatic > Freshwater...
TTTCATTCTGACTTCTGACTTCTGACTCCTGACTTCTGACTTCTGCTTTTTTCAACGAATAACTGCTGCTCCCCGATCCGACCATCCACCCGTCTCGAGCCCGCAGCACCGGCGTAACTGAAGGATTGCCATGGCAGCCGCGGTGTCCGGGTCAGGAAGGGGCAAAATCTCAGCCGAGGAGTACCCTTGATAGCCGAGCCGATCCAGCCTTGTCAGCACGCCGCCAAAGTCAATATGCCCGGCCCCCGGGTACCAGCGATTTGAATCCGCCACGTGGACATGCAGCAACCGGTCCCCGGCCGATTCGATACTGGACAGGATGGACGGCTCCTCGATGTTCATATGAAACGTGTCGAGCAACAGCCCGACATTCTCCGCTCCCACCCGGCGCAGAAACCGGAGCGACTCGTCAACCGAATTCAACAGGTTGGTTTCATACCGGTTGATCGGCTCCAGCGCGAGCTTTACCGAACGGTCCGCGGCCGCGCACTCCTCGAGGGCTTGCTGCAGCCAGGTCTCCGCCTGATCGCAAGCCACGCCTTCTACGCGCTTCCCGCGGATCAGGCCAATGATCACGATCGCCTTCAGGCGTGACGCCAGGCTGATATGCGACTTCAGGCGTGCTATGGCCCGGCAGCGGACTTGCGCATCAGGATGTGTCAGCGAGAGCCCCTCCTCGCCGTACGCCTGCCCGGTTCCGAGCGCCGAGACGGGCAGACCGAACTGCGCGAGTAACCGCTCCAGTTCATCCGGATTGATCAGCTCGGGATCGCGCACCGCCAACTCCACGCCGTCGTACCCGAGTCGCTTGATCGTCGCCAGGCTCTCCGGCAGCCTCTCCTTGTACGCCACCGCGGAGAAGGACGCCGGTTGTGTAGAAACAACGATGCTGAATCTCATGGTTTTTACAGGCCCATCTTCTGAATGGCGTAAATAGGCCTCCATCCTTCCGTAAACGGTTCCCGGAGAAACGGTTCCATTTCTTCGGCAGTCCGCATCGTGGTCTTCTCGACCGGCGGTAACTGACCAGCCGGAAAGGCCTCGAGGATATGATCGTGTACCAAGGTCAGGTAGGAGAGAATCGCCGCGATGACCCGCTTTGCTTTCTTGGCCGTCCCGTGGGTCGGCCGCCCAACGATGCCCTCCGGAACCGACGCCAGCTCGATCGGGAAATGTCCCTGTCCCTCCGACCACCGGCTCGGGCGGGCAAAGGGGTCAACCGCTTTGTCGAAATGCCCGTCGGGCAAGAAAGCAGCAACACTGGTCTCCTGCGCCAGGGGCATCTGCACGTACTCGGGGGCCAGAAGCAGCATCACCGAGGTTTCCGCTTCGTCGGCGTGGACGAAATCGTCGTCCCAGTCGCCGCCCCGCTCGCGCGTCCGGAAGAACTCGCGAACTGCCCGGTGCCAGTCGATCACGCGGAAGATGCCGGGCAGGTTCCAGGTCTTTTGCAGCTCCTGGATCGCGGCTTCGAGCAGCCAGCTCTGGCCGTGGTTGTTGACCAGGACCTGTTTCCGAAAGCCGTCGTTCCACAGTCCTACCATGACGTCAATCAGGTTCCGTTTCAGGACCTCGTCCTCGAGGTGAATAGTCCCCGGCATCCCGATATGGTGATGAGGATGTCCCCCGTAATTCAGGGGGGTCCAAACGAGATTGCAGGGCGCTCCCCTCTTCTCCGTAAACCGGCGTACTCCTTCCAGGAGTTGTGTCACCATGAAAGTGTCGAGCGCCGTTACCGTGTGCCGACCATGCTGCTCGGTGGAGCCGACCGGTATGAAGACAATGTCATTTTTTTTGCGGTTTTCAACCACTTTTTGACGGATCGTGGTCTGGACATAACTCCCCGGCTTTGCCAATTCCGACGGCGAAGGGATGGCGTAGTCTGCCAATACCTGATCGATCTCCTCGTCGGAGGCTTCCCAGATCTTCTTCTTAAGGCGTCCTACGGTCGTGTCCTCAAACCACAGATCCGCTCGTTTCGTTGCCAGCCACTGTGCCATATATGCAAGTCCTTTCTACCGCGGATCAACGCGGATATCACGCGGATCGCGCGGAAATTATCCGCGCGATCCGCGTAACATCCGCGCTTATCCGCGGTACTACGACGGAATCAGCGTCACTTTCACTTCCGTCGGGTTGGTGTTCAAGAGCTTCAGGTTTTCTTCCACCTCATCGAGCCCGATTTTCTTGGTGATCACGCAGGAGACATCCATGCCCGTTGCCATCGAGGTGATGACACGAGGGAAGGTGCCGTGCCCGGAATGCCCCTGGGCGCCGACCACTTGCGCACGACGCACCTGGAACACCTCGCCGTTCACCGGGATTCGGTCGTCGGCCCGCGCCACTATGACAACGGTGGAATTCAGTGTCCTGCCCTCCCAGATGATCCTCTCGACGTCCGGCCAGACCACGCTCGGCATCCCCGTCGCTTCCAGGATGAGCTTGGCGCCCATCCCCTTCGTGATCTCCAAAACGGCGTCCGCCGCATTCACTTCCTTCGGATCGATCGCGTGTGTCGCTCCGAGGGCGAGCGCCATCTCGCGGCGCCGGCGAGATGGTTCACTGATGATCACGGCCGCGGCACCCGAGCGCCTCAAGACCGCGCAGGCCAGGATGCCGACCGGCCCGCCGCCGAGGATCACCACATTGTCGCCCGCCCGAATCCCTCCCCCGCGCTCAATTACAGCGTTGTACGCAACCGAGGTCGGCTCTACCAGGCTGCCGAGGAGAAACGCCTTCTCGTCCCCGTAGACGTTGCGCAACTCTTCCAGGCTCCAGACATACCGCCCATCCACCTTGATGTATTTGGCATAGGCGCCATCGATGGAAAAGCCAAGTTCCTGCAGCCGCTCACAATGGTTCGGATACCCGTCCGCGCAAGGCCGGCAGACCGAACACCAGATCATCTCCTCGCTGCAGACTGGCTCGCCGGCCTTGTAGTTCTTTCCGGTCCGTTTGTTGATCGCCAGGGGACCGGCGTCGACCACCTCGCCAGCGAACTCATGGCCCAGAGTGCAAGGGAAAGCGGTAAGGCCGGGATAGAAGATGTAGCCATCCGGTTCCGCCCGGTACATGTGAACGTCGCTACCGCATATCCCGCAGGCTTTGACTTCGATCAGGACCTCGGTCGGCCCCGGCTTGGGAACTTCTTTCTCGACGTATTTGATGCGCGGGTTGCGCCAAACCCTGCTCCCGAGATACGTCAGTTGACCTTCGATATCCTTTGGTCCCAGTCTGAATCCGGGCTTGGGATCCCAGTCAGCGAAAAGACAAGCGGTGTTCATAATAGCTCCTTAAATTGCCCCTGGTTCGCGCCTCAGCTGACGCGCATATCAGAAATCCTTCACATTGACCTGGCTGTTCGTCTTGAGGGAGCAGGTTGCCGCAACCCCAACCCGGAGGCCCTCGATCCCATCGTCCATAGTGATCGAAGGTTCCTTCTGGTCACTGACATTGCTGACGAAATCCGCGAGCTGATCGACGTAAGCCTGACCAAAACGTTCCGGGAAATAAGGGACAACGTCGTGGGTCACGCCGGCCGCCGTCATCACCAGGATCGGATTGTCACGCAGATAACCGACCTTGAGCGTTCCACTCGTTCCCAGCACCTCCGCCCGGATGTCATAACCGTAAACCCCGTTGCGGCTGATATCGATCTGGCCGAGGCAACCGCTTTGGTAGGTGAAGACCATAATTACGTTGTCGGTGTCGCCGACCTGTTTCACCTCCGGATACGCCAGGACCCCGCCAATCGCGAAGACGCTCCCTATCTCGCCCATGTACCAGCGCGCGATGTCGATATCGTGGATCGCCATGTCGAGGATCTGGCCCCCGCTGTTCGCGGGAGCAAGATACTCCAGGCTGGGTCGATAGGGATCGCGAGACGAGCCGCGAAACACGACTGGAGAGCCGATGGCCCCCGACTCAATCTTGGCCTTGCCCGCGCGATAGCCTTTGTCGAACCGCCGCATGAAGCCCATCTGGAACATCCCGCCTGCCTGACTCACGGCGCTCTTCATCTCCCTTGCATCGTCCAGTGACAGAGCCAGCGGCTTCTCGCAGAAGGTCGGCCGGCGAGACTTGGCGGCATCCACCACGACCTCCTTATGGTTAGTCGTCGTTGCGACGACGACGAACGCGTCGATGTCTCGATCCGCGATCAGGTCCCGGTGGCTGGTGTAGCACTTCGATAGGCCATACTTCTGAGCGCAGGCTGAAGCTCGCTCCGGAATCAGGTCCGCCACGGCTATCAGCCTGGCCAGAGGAATCCTGGTCGCCAGGTACTCGGCGTAAATCGATCCCAGTCGTCCCGCGCCGATCAATCCCACGTTTACCCGTGCTTTTTGCATGTCACTTCCCTTCCCGACTTCTCACTTGTATTGGAGCTTCAAAACGCCCGCGTTGGCCACATCGTCCCATCGAAAAACCATGAAATTGCGGGGCTCGCTGTTCATCGCCACCATCATGCCATGGGGGAACCCGGGCCCCAGCGCGCTGGACGTGACCTCGAGACCGTCCGTTCCGTCCGCTCCTCCCCGTACGACCTTGACCACCTCGGAGTGGTCGTGCGGGTTGTTGCGTGCGCCTTCACGGCGGAAAATGCGGTACTCGGTATTGCCGTCCAGCTGATCCGTGCACACGATGTAGCCGGTGCCGTCATCCAAGGCGTAGATGGCAATCCCTTCGCGGTCCTCTTTGAACCCTTCGGTCCCAAATCGAGCCAGTTCCGTAGCAGCCTGGGGATGATCCGGATCGGCATGAAACTTATGGATGCCGTCCAATTCGTCGGCATAATAGATGTAGCCCAGGGCATCGTCCACCGCGACCGCCTCGATTTCCCCGTCGCCGCCGCTGAAGCTGCCGAATTCCCGGACCTTCTGGGCCTTGACTTTGCCGGTGCCATCATCCATCAATTGGTACTGCCACAGGTAACCTTGAGCCGGACCAGTCTTCGGCGCCACGACTGCAGAGACCGCGCCGTCCCGAGGCCGTTTGTAGAGGCTGATCCCCATTGGTTCGGCCGCCTCGCCCTCGCGGCCCTCGAGCACTTTCAACCCTGTTTCGGAACCAACGTCGGTCAGCAGCCCATCCGGGCCGATCGCGAACACGCGCAGCCGGTGCTGCATTCGCTCGGTCAGCACGGCAATGTCAGTCGGCTGCCCCTTGAGCATGAGTCCGTACTCGACGTCGACATTGTTCGGCCGGTCCAGAGGGCCAATGGTCTGCCGGATCTTCCCATCCAGCCCGAAGACAACCAGCGCACCTTCCGGGGCACGGACTTTGTTCGTCCCGAGGATAAGACTGCGCGACGGGTCAGTGGGATTAACGTAGATCGCCGGATCGTCAGCATCGGTGGGCACCTGTGCGGTGCACAAGACGGGGGCCACATCGACCGGCTGTACCGAGGGCAGCGCCGCCAGGCAAAGGAGTAAGAGGAATCCAAGTATCATTGGGCTTTACCTCCTGCAAACGTGTTCATCAAGAGTTCAAAAAAAAGGCAAAGAAACGCAATCCCAGCGGCCGCCGCATGACACCTCTTTGTTTGGATGCCGACCTCGCGCATCACCCAAAGACTGGTCACCCGACTGCCACTGAGACTGTTCACCTTACCCACTTCTCGCCGTGTCACCTGTTACCTTCTTCACTCGTCGCGAACCGCCCTGAAAACTATGCCAACCTAATTTTCTTGTCAAGACTTATTTACACGTGTAAATTGGACGCGCCTTGGAACAAGCAGGCGGAGACGGATGGCTATGAAAGAAACTCTCGAGAAGGCCGCATCTGAGGTTCAGGGCACGCCCGGTGGGCCCTTACCGCCCTCCCGGCGTCGCCCGGTGCTCCGCCGTCTTTCGGGATTCTTCGCGACCGGCGAAGACAAGCCCTTGCTTACTGATCGGGGCGAGATCGATCGGCTGTACCGACGCAACCGCCTGGCCATCATGACGGCGATTACCGTGGGGTACGGGATCGCTTATACCTGCCGTTTGGGTCTGTCGGTCGTGAAGAAGCCGCTGATCGATGGTGGCATCTTCTCCGCCGATGAGTTGGGGCTGATCGGGTCAGGGATCTTCTACGGTTACGCGTTCGGGAAACTGGTGAACGGCTTTCTGGCCGACCACGCGAACATCAGGCGGTTTATGACGGTCGGGATCTTGCTGTCGGCCCTGGTCAATGTCGCCATGGGCTGGTCGACACTGCTCTGGGTGTGGGTGGCCCTTTGGGCCCTTAACGGGTGGTTTCAAGGATTTGGCGCGCCGGCGGGCATGGTATCGCTGTCCCAGTGGTTCAGCAATCGTGAACGAGGCAGGTTTTACGGGATCTGGAGTACGGCACATTCGCTCGGAGAAGGATTGACTTTCATCGGGTCGGCCGCGCTCGTGACCTATTTCGGCTGGCAGGCCGGCTTCGTCGGGCCTGGGCTGTTGTGCGTCGTGCTCGCGATGGTCATGTGGGTCTTCCTGCGGGACCGTCCGCAGACGCTCGGGCTGCCGTCCGTGGCCGATTGGCGGAATGATCGGGCGGAGATCACCCAGGCGCAGAAAGCCCCGCTAAGCACCTGGCATACCCAGCTTTCGATCCTGAGACTGCCTTCCATCTGGATCCTGGCGCTCGCCAGCGCCACGATGTACATGACGCGATACGGGATGAACAGCTGGGGCATGCTCTACCTGCAGGAAGCGAAGGGCTACTCCGACCTGCAGGCGGGCGGGCTGCTCGCGCTTAACCCGCTTGCCGGCATCGCGGGGTGCGCTACGTACGGTTTCGTTTCCGATAAATTGTTCGGAGCGAGACGTCCGCCACTGAACCTGATCTGCGCGGGAATGGAGATCCTGGCCCTATCGATCATGTTCTTCGCGCCGGCAGGCCACCCCGTCCTCCTGGCGGTGGCGTTTCTGATGTACGGGTTCTCGATTAACGGGCTGGTCACTTCACTCGGCGGGCTTTTCGCGGTGGATATCTCCCCGAAAAAAGCGACCGGCGCGGCGATGGGTTTTATCGGGGTCTTCAGTTATGTCGGCGCGGCGATCCAGGAGCGGATCAGCGGCTCGCTGATCCGGCAGGGCACCACCATCGTAGACGGGGTACGGCAATACGATTTTCAGTACGCGATCGTCTTCTGGCTGGCCTGCTCCGTTGTCTCCATGTTTCTGGCAGCTTCCCTGTGGCGGGCGCGCATGCGTGATTAACGAGCGAGGAGAGGGGGAGGGATGGACGGTTCGGTCTATGACGTCGCTTTTGTAGGCAGTTACACGAAAGATAGGGTGATCTCATCCGGGAGGAGTCGAGTCGTCGACGGCGGGGGGTTCAATTACGGCGCGCACGCGGCCGTGCTGATGGGCTTGAGGACGGCTGCGGTCACCCGCCTGGCCGCCGAAGACGTCCACGTGGTCAATACTCTCATCGGCCTGGGGGTCGACGTTTTTCCGACCTACACGCCGACGTCGACGCATTTGACGCTGTACTACCCGACGTCGAACGTGGACACCCGGACGATCACAGTGAAGCAGACGGCCGGGTCATTCACTCCTGAGGAGGTTCGAGGCCAGGAGGCGACCGCTTTCATCATAAACACCACGCTTCGTGGTGAGGCCGGCGAGGACGTCGTCCTCGAATTGAAGAAGAAAAACGTCTTGCTCGCCGGGGACGCGCAAGGATTCATCCGTGCAGTCGCACCGGACGGGACACTGGCTCACGCCCCGTGGCCGGAAAAGAAGCAGGTCTTGGCTCATTTCGACATTCTGAAGACAGATGGTGTGGAGGCCGAAGCGCTTACGGGTTTGAGCGATATCCGCGAAGCTGCGACCGCGTTGGCCGGCTGGGGGCCGAAAGAGATCGTGCTGACTCACCGGGATGGCCTGCTGGTCCTTGCCGAGGGCGTTTTCCACGAGGCGCGCTGGTGTCCAAAAGAACTGATCGGCCGAAGCGGGCGCGGTGACACGTGCCTCGCCTCATACGTCGGAAAACGCCTGAGCGCTTCTCCCAAGGAGGCGACGGTCTGGGCGGCCGCCCTCACCAGCCTCAAAATGGAAGCAGAAGGCCCCATCAAGAGAAGCGTGGCCGACGTCGAGGAGGTCATCCGCAGAAACTATTGACTTGAGGTCCCGGCCGATGCGTTCTTGCCGCCGGAAGGGCGGGTCAGCAGCAGCGAAGGCCTGAAAGGCCGACGACATATTAGCCCAGGGCGCAGCCCTGGGTGACAAGTCAACGGAGGGACCGCAGCCCTCCCAAGGAAATGGGGCCGGAGATGGGGGCAACCAACGGAGATTACTGAAATTGTTGATTTCAGATTTTCATTTCTCAATTTTCAATCGGTACACACGCACGCTGAGAGGTACCAGCATTGAGCATTAATTGGTGACACGCTCGTAAGTCGCCCGTAAATTATTGGAAATAAAGGACGGGAGAGCGGGTCTGGCACCAATTACCAGTCAGAGCCGCAACCGGTCTTCATCCACTTTGGCCAGCACGAGGGTGACGTCGTCCTCGCGCACGCCTAATAGCGCTGTCTGCAGCAGGCGATCGACAAATATCAGCGGGTCCTGGCCGGGATTGGCTCGGACGAAACTCCTCAGGCGGTCGTTTCCGAAGGGTTGCCCGTCACTACTGGTTCCTTCCACCAGGCCATCGGTGTAGAAAAGGATCAAGTCCGCGGCTTCAATCGGGTGGCTAACGTTCTTGTAGACTGCATTTGGGAACGGCCCAAGAAAAAGGCCGTTCTCCGCCAGGTCGAGCAGCTCGCCCGTGCGGCTTTTCCATAACAGGCTGGGCGGGTGACCCGCACCCGCGTACTTCACCGTTCGCTCCACGAGGTCAATATGCGCGCACGCGGCGGTCACGAACTGCCGTTCGAGTCTCCCGTGCAAAATGGCGTTCATCCGAGTCAGCACCTCGGCCGGATCGCTCGCGCAGTCGTTTTGCGCTCCAAACGCCACTTTCAGCATCGAAGCAATCAGTGCAGCCGGTACGCCATGGCCGGAAACATCGGCGACAAGGATGGTCAAGCGCCTGTCGTCGAGGACAAGGAAGTCGTAGAAGTCGCCTGCCACTTCGGTCATCGGCTCATAGCGAGCCGCCATTGCCAGCCCTCGAATGCTCGGCAGGCTTCTCGGGAGAATCGAGTTTTGAATCCGGCGGGCTGTCTCCAGCTCGTATTCAACATTCTTCAGCCGTCTCTCACGCTCCAGCGCACGCTCGGCAGCGAGAGCCCCGAGCGCGATCAGGAGCACAAGAAATCCGAGCGGCTCAGGATCGTAGCCGTAGACCTCGATCTGGAGATTCGCCATAAAAACGGTGGCAAAGAACACTAGAAAGCAGATGACGAGCCACTCCCGGCCGCGCCCGCGGTAACGGTAGAGAATCAACCCGCCGGCAAGCAAAGTGCTGGTGATGACGATGGTGTTGTTGACGAAGTCGGGCGCCCACGGTTCTCTCGCGGCGACAGCCCAGACAATGGCCACAGGTGCAAATACGATCTGCGTGGCGACGACCCAGGTAATCAGGTTCTTCCAACCGGGGCCAATCAACACACGGACGAACAGTCCGCCCGGGATCAGGATCGCGTAGGTCATTACCGCCGAGCACCATTCCGAGACTTCCGCCGGAATCCCGACAGCAAAGCCAAAGATCCCATTGATCACGAGGAGCCTGGCTCCGTACACACCCGCAAACAAACCGAGATAGAGCAGCGTCCTGTCTTTTGCTTTGAGGATCGAGAAGAGCGCGGTCGTGACACCGGCGACCAGGACGACGGTTGCCAGCAACAGGTAGGGCAGTTCGGCGAGCAAGTCCGTGGCAGTCATCGAGCTATTGTTCGAACATTCACGCAGCAAAAGCGTCCGGTAAGCCAAGGCTTTCAGCTGCCGCCCTCAAAGTACTGTCCAGGGTGGCCAGCGGTGCCTGAAGCCGATCGGCAAGCTCCAAGTACGAGGCATCGTATGCCGAGAGGGAGAAGCGGCGAGCAAGCTTCAAGATGCGTGACCGGGAAAGCGTGGCACTGTGATCGAAAGCAGAGACCGGTATCCGCTGGACAAGAGAAAACGCCTCCTCGATCCGCCGCTCCTGGATTCGTCGTCGCCAAGAGGCCGATAAGAGGAGGTTGAGCATCTCATAGATCCACAGTTCAGGCACCGACAGCTCGACTTGACCTCGCAGAGCGTCCTCCAGTAATCGTTCTGTTTTTGTCGAACTCTTGTCGGGCAGGATCCAG
>Ga0209593_10001447_pt1 | contig 10197 bp, 9 predicted proteins | sample PPLLaktember2015_3_FD_187260 | JGI IMG/M metagenome (GOLD analysis project Ga0209593, IMG submission 187260) | Freshwater sediment microbial communities from Prairie Pothole Lake near Jamestown, North Dakota, USA - PPLs Lake P7 Core (6) Depth... | ecosystem: Environmental > Aquatic > Freshwater...
TGAGAAAAAGGACGATAATAATCTCCAGCAGTGTGAAGCCTTGGGGATTCCTTTTCACCCGTTGCCACCTCATTGTGTAAGCACCTCGCCTTTTGCATCACACCGGAATATCGGAGATGCTGAAGATTGCGAGGAGCATGGAAATAACAATAAAACCAATAATCAGTCCCATCAGCAGAATCATAACCGGTTCCAGAATGGACATAAATCTTTTGACGGCCTGATTCAGGCTCTTCTCATAGATGACGGCGACCTTGATCAGCATTTGATGGAGCGTTCCCGTTTCCTCGCCAACCTTGATCATGGAGACCGCCAAAGCCGGGAACATGCCCACACTGGCCAGCGGTTCGGTTATTCCGCGGCCTTCTTTGGCGCCCTTGGATACCGTTTCGAGAGCGCCGGCGATGACTCGATTGCCGATGACCTCTCTGGAATTGTTCAAAGCCTGCAGCAGCGGTACTCCGCCGGCCAGAAGCGTTCCCAGCGTTCTGCAGAATCGGGCCGTTTCCAGTTTTTTGATGACGTCTTCCATGAGCTTAAGTTTTATCCCGTCCCATTGATATCTTCCCTTCTCCGTTGCAATGTATTTTCTAAGCACAAACCATGCTGCAATCATCCCGATGAGCATCATCCATCCATACGATTTCATCATCCCGCTTCCGGCCAGAAGAACTTGCGTAGAAAAAGGAAGCGAACTTCCCAGTTCGGCAAAAATTGTGGAAAATCTGGGCAGGACGAAGGTAAAAAGGATGATGATGGAGATTCCCCCGGTAATCGAGAGAATCAGCGGATAAATCATAGCTGATACAACATGATCTTTCAGCTCCTTTGATGATTCCAGAAAATCACTCAGCCTGCCCAGCACCGTGTCCAGAATGCCGCCTGCTTCACCGGCCCGAACCATGTTCACATAGAGCCGCGGGAAGATATTCGGATGCTTCGAAAGAGCTTCGGAAAAGGACATTCCTTCCCGGATGGATTTGAGCAGCGACTGAACAATTTCTTTCGCCTTGGACTGTTCGGATATTTCGGCGAGAATCTGCAAGCCCCGGTCAAGGGGAAGGCCTGCCGTCAGAAGCGAGGCAAGCTCATTGGTAAATGATACCAGGTCGACTTTCCGGCTTCTGAAACTGATGTTAAAATTGAAACCGTCTTGAGACGGGGCTTTTACTTCCAGGGGAATGACACCCGAGTTTTTGAGTCTTTCGATGGCTGCTTCTTTATCGGCAGCTTCGATGACGCCGTCGGTAATCATCCCGTCCATGGTTGTTGAGCGATAAGCGAAAATGGGCATTTAGTCCTCCTGAGTGACCCGGAATACCTCGCTTAGGGTTGTAATGCCCGCCCGGACCTTAATCATCCCATCCTCCATGATGCTTCTCATTCCCTGCTTTATCGCTGTTTGCCTCAGTTCGTTGGCGTCGGCGCTTTTCAGGATCATCCGACGCAGGTCATCATTCACAGGCAGAAATTCAAAAACACCTGTTCTCCCCCGATAGCCGGTGAAGGCGCACTTTTCGCATCCCTTGCCGCGGTAAAGATCCCCCTCGCCTTCAAGGGCGGATGAGGCAGTATTTCCCGGAACGACAGCCAGTTCATCCTTCTCCTTGCAGTAGGGACAGATAACCCGGACAAGACGCTGTGCCAGAATTCCCCGAATTGTTGAGGAGAGAAGGAAGCTCGGTACCCCGAGATCCAGCAGTCTCGTTATGGCACTGGGCGCGTCGTTGGTATGCAGCGTGGAAAGGACCATGTGACCGGTAAGGGCGGATTGAACGGCCATCTCCGCGGTTTCCAGGTCCCGGATTTCTCCGATCATAATGACATCGGGATCCTGTCTCATGATATGGCGCAGTGTATTGGCAAAGTTGAGACCGATTTGGGGTTTAACCTGTATTTGGTTAATCCCCTTGAGCTGGTATTCTACCGGATCTTCCACGGTGATGATTTTTTTGTCGGGAGAATTTATCTTATCCAGAGCGCCATACAGGGTTGTGGTCTTCCCACTTCCCGTAGGGCCGGTGACCAGGATAATCCCATGGGGTTTGCCGATTAATTTTTGAAATTGTCCGAGGATATCTTCGGGAAAACCAAGAAGGCCCAGGTCGATAACGATGCTTTCTTTATCGAGGATTCTCATGACAACGCTCTCACCGTAAAGGACAGGAATCGTCGAAATGCGCAGGTCGATTTCCTTGTTTGCGACCTTAATACGGATACGGCCGTCCTGCGGAAGTCTCCGTTCGGCAATGTTGAGTTTGGCCATGATCTTTATCCGGGAGACGATAGCCGCCTGAAGTTTCTTGGGAGCGGTCTCGATGTTATGGAGCACACCGTCAATGCGGTAACGGACAATCAGCTTGTCATCAAAAGGTTCGACATGGATATCACTGGCCCTGCTTTCCAGAGCACGGGCGATGATCAGGTTGACCAGTTTGATGATGGGTGCTTCCGATGCCAGATCTTTAAGATGGCCGACATCCTCTCCTTCTTCAGCAGTAAATTCGAATCCTTTTTCTTCAATGTTCTCGATGATCTTATTGATGTCCTGGGTTTCCTGTCCATAATAACGTGCAATGTAATCGTCGATCATCTTTTCGTCGCCTGTGTACACCTGGATATCGGCGTTGAGGGCAATTCCGAGAGCGTCGACGACTTCCCGGCTGGTCGGGTCCACCATAATGATTTTGAGGACATTATTGCTCATCTCCAGGGGGATGATCCGGTTTTCACGGATGAACCTGGAAGATAACCTGTCCAGGACAAGAGGAACCTTGGGAATTTCCTCCATATTAAAGATATGAACAGTCTGACTCATAGAATCATGATACTCCATTTAGAAAAGAAATACGTTTTTGTTAAAACCGGTACAAATCTATTGGTAATATTGTTTCACCTTCCGGGTTCGGTTTCCATAGGGTTTGTGCTTGTTTCAGGCGGCTAAATATCTTAATTGTCTCTTAGAGAATGGATGAATAATGATATTCATCCATTATGATGAAGTACAAACAGGTTACATCTATTGGACAAGCCTGTCTGATCCTCTGTTGATAACGGCGCTGATGAATCCTCTCTTCATTTTCGTTGTCCGCAAACATTTAATCCCACCCTTGAATGCTTGTGTCTTCCCTCAAAAAAATATTGCTGCATACCGTGCAATGAAAACACCGCCCGACTGTTGATCCACGCCACTTGATGCAGCAAGCCAGGCTTGAACAAACTTCCGGCGAAATGAGATCTTCCTGGTAATTATTCGATATCATAGCCAATTGTGAATCAGTCAATGCCTGATCAGGATTAAGGGAATCGCTGAGGTCAAATCAGGTCATGCCCGATAGTAATCCATAACTCTATTTCTTATAACTAATGACAAATTGAACACATTCTGAACCGGATTTTACATTCTTTACGGAATTTTGGTTTCGGCGGTAAGCGAAGATGCTTTTAGACAGACTTAGTCTTTTTCGAAACTTAAAGAGACAGTGGCCAGCTTCTGAAGCGCCTTTTGCACTTGCAGACCCCGACGCACGTTTTGTTTAGAATATCTTTCCCATCAGCATCAATAATTGTGCAGTCAGTATAATCTGCCAACAACAAAAAAGTTTTCTGTAACTCAGGGGGCGGAGCTGTATCAAAGGGTTGCCGGTAAATATTCTCAACAAGCATCGTTATCGGAAATAATTCTCATCCCGAAAAGAGATCACCAGGATGGAGGAAAAAGAAATGGAGTCATCGGAACGGATTAGCCATACCGATGGTTTGTATGAAAAAGGCAAACTATACCATTTGTCTCTCAACGATATTTTAGCCGATCCCAATCAGCCCCGTAAGGTCATGGAAGCCCAGGCGCTGGACGAACTTGCGGCATCCATCGGTAAACACGGCATATTGGAACCCATCCTTTTTCGCAGAAATGAAGACGGCAATCTGATTGTGGTTGCGGGGGAACGGCGGATAGTCGCGGCCAGAAAGGCCGGATTGAGCTCAGTTCCCGCCATATACATCGATGGAAATTATTCCGAAATCGCCCTGGTGGAGAACCTGCTTCGTCAGGATCTGACGGCAGTCGAAGAGGCTGAAGGTTTGCAGCGCCTGATGGACCAGCAGAAATACACCCATGAGCAACTAAGCGGCGTGATCGGCAAAGCGCGTACGACCATTTCTGATATTCTTCTGATCAACCGCCTGCCACAGGAAATCAGGGATGATTGCCGGAGCAACCGCTTCATTTCAAAAAAAATCCTCATTGACATCTCCAGAAAGAAGCAGGAAAGAGCGATGCTCACGGCTTATCACATCTACAAGAATAAGATGCAAAAGGGGAAGCAGACCCGCCGGCATAAGGAAGAGGGGACGGAAGCAGATGAATTTGTCATGGTACATGATCTGGTCAAGAAGACGCTGTCTAAGCTCAACGGCTGTCACATGACTGACTGGGTTAATCAAAACAAAGAAAATTTCGTAAACACACTGATTTGCCTCAAGGATCATATTGAAACATTCCTACCGCCATCGAAGCTGCCATCTCCCGGATTGACAAAAGCAGCGGATAAGGACAAACAAAGATGAAAACACTTCTTCTCATCAAAAGGATGTTGTACGGACTCATTTCCATATGACGCTACAAAGTAAAATAATGGTGCGTACTTCAAAAAAACAGATTATTTTCACGGGCTATGCCGGAGCTCCGGCATCTTATTCCGATTTTTCAGACGATGAAATCGATAAATTATTGTGTTCATGGTTAATTAGCTGATTAAATATAAGAAATCATAATAATTAATATATTAATCGTATTATTTGGTACATATTAATTAATATTAGTAAAATTTATTTTTTATCTGTTTTACAGATCTTAACCTCCATTGTTGAAAGATGATACAACTTCCCCGTGATCGTTTTGAAAAAAATGATAAACTCCGAAACTGCATTGCGATTTAGATCGCATGACTGCTCATCCCTGGAAGGGCGCTCCAAAGAAAGATATCGACGGATTGCCTTATCCTCGCTGACGTCCGGCATGGCGAAATTCATTTCCATCCTGACAGCACTTGTTTCCGTACCCTTAACATTGAAATATCTGGGCGTGGAACGTTATGGTTTATGGATGACGGCCAGTTCGATTATTGTTGTATTGGGGTTCTCCGATCTGGGGATGAGCAGCGGTCTGCTCAACTCCATCGCCAAGGCCCATGGAAATGAAGACAAGCAATCCGCCATTGTATCGGTGTCCAGCACGTTCTATCTGCTGCTGTTGATCGCCATAATCATCACGATTGTGTTTTTTTTAATTTATCCATTCGTTTCCTGGGGGAAGGTTTTCAATGTCAGCTCAAGCCAGGCGTTTAGTGAAGCAGGCCCGGCAATGATGGCACTGATGATTCTGTTTGCCATCAATCTTCCCCTGTCCATTGTTCAGCGTGTTCAGTGGGGTTTTCAAGAAGGTTACGTCAATGACCTGTATCAGATCGGCGGTAATATTCTTGGCCTTTGCGGCATTGTGATAGCGACAAACCTGAAACTTGGCCTTCCCTGGCTGATCATCTTTTTTCTCGGTTTTACGCTGTTATCGACGTTAACAAACTACCTTGTGCAACTTCATTTCAAAAGACGCTGGCTGAGGCCGCAAATCAAGCTGATGAATTTTAAGGTTGCCTGGAAGATTATATCCAATGGCAGCATTATTTTAATCTTAACGATAATGACGTTAATCGGATTTCAAACAGACGCCTTATTTATATCATATTTTCAGGGGGCCTCCGCTGTTGCGGATTATTCCGTCGTTCAAAAATTGAGCACTATTGCCATCCTCTATTGGGCGTTTATCAATGCCCTTTGGCCGGCTTATGGGGAAGCCTTTGCCCGCAATGATCATGCCTGGATTAAAAAAACGATCATACACTCGCTCTGGTTAAGCATCATAGGGGGATTGATTATTGGTGGTGGGCTCTTTCTCCTGGGGAATCAGATCCTCAAAATATGGGTAGGCAATGCGGTAACGGTTGATGGATCACTTTTGCTGGGTTTTGCCGTTTTTGTCTTCGTCAGCGGTCTCATTGGCAGTGTTGCCGTTGTTTATAATGCCGGGCCGATGATTCAGAAGCAAATCATCCCTTTTATTTGCGCGACGCTTTGCGCGATCGGGCTGAAATATTTTATCGCTAAACATGGCGGGGCCAATTACATTATATGGTCAACAACAATCAGCTTTACCTGCTTCTACCTGATTCCCTGTTCCTTCATGTTGATGCGAACCTATTTCAACAATACAAGTCATTAGGATTCCCACATTGCTCTCAAGATTGAAGAATATGACCCGGAGGATAGCAGTCGAAATGCTCATGGCGAGCCATAAGCTGTTGGGCCACGAGCATATTAAAATAAAAATCGGCCCGGACAGTGAATTGCTTGTCCGGATGCAGGACAGATTGGGACGGGCTTTGCTGTTGTATGGATCATTCGAAAAAACGATAACGGATTGCATCCTTTCCCAGCTGGAAGAGGGTATGACGGTCATCGATATCGGGGCAAACATCGGCTACTACACAATTTTGATGGCGCGGGCGGTTGGTGAAAACGGGCGGGTTATTGCTGTTGAACCGAATCCTGTTATGGTCCGCGAATTAACCAGGAACATTGCTATCAATAATATCAAAAATGTTGATATTGAAAGTATTGCCCTGTCCCACGAAAACGGCCAGATCGAATTCTACTGTCCGGAATACGGAGCCGAAAGCCACGGCAGTTTACGACCCAACAGAACATTTCAGATCAATAACACGATTGCCGTACAGACTGAAAGAATTGATGACCTGCTGGCTCGAATTGGCTGTAAAAAAGTCGATTTTGTGAAAATTGATGCAGAAGGAGCGGAATATTCAATATTTAACGGAGGCGACAAGCTCCTGACGCAGATGAAGCCGAGAATAATATTCGAGTGCGCCGAAACCCTCCGCGAAGCCTTCGGCGGCAATGTATTTGATTGTCTCGCCTACATCCATTCCAAAGGATATCAGTTGAGGGAGATCGATTATGGAATGTGGTTAGGACGGCCACTGAACTAACTTTTAGAACAAGATCAATCAGAGAGCGTATTTATGAATCGGGAAGTATTCTTTGCCGGATTAAATAACCCTGTTAACAGGGCTCAACTGATAGCGGACTATTGCAAAGACAAAACCGTTTTGGATCTTGGTTGTGTCAGTCATGTTATAGGAAATACGCAGCGTGCCAATTGGATACATGACAGGATAAAAGAAGTAGCTAAAAAGTTAGTGGGGATTGATTATCTGGCAGACGAGGTTAGTCAACTCAACGCATCCGGCTACAGTGTACTTTGTGCCGATGTCACCAAACCATTTCCTCTACCTGAAAAATTTGATGTTATCGTGGTTGGTAATTTGATCGAACACCTTACAAATTTTGAAGGGTTGTTTGATAATATAGACTGCTGGCTGAATGAGGATGGTGTTATCCTCATCTCCACTGCAAATCCCTTCTACATCGAGCAATATTTCTATTCCGCTTTTAAAAACAATATTCTCATCAACCCGGAGCATACCTGCTGGATTGACCCTGTTGCTTTGGATCAACTGGCAGGAAGATTTCAGTTCGTTACCCGGAAGGTTTATTGGATTAAAGAGAAGTGGCACCTAAAACAGGTTATTTGTCATGGAAAGAATAAGCAGTTTGATATGCTCTCCGGAACATGGACAGTTACCGGAAAGCAAGGTCCGGTAGAACGTCTGATCGCGCCGATTCTTTTTGTATTCTTCAGGATGTTGTGGCCAAAGAAATCTAAAGCAATATCGGTGAAATATGACAAAAAAACTATTAAAGGCCTGCTGTATATACGATTGATGAGCACGATATTTAACTTTTTCTGGTCGTTGTATAAAGTCATCCTTGTTCGTTCTCCCCTGAACCAACATGAATTGTTTGTGTCCGTTTTGAGGAAATGACAACAAGATGAATTCAGAAAAGCAAAAAATTCTTATTACCGGAGCAGCAGGGTATATTGGTTCTGTTGCCGCGTATCTATTGTTGCAAAGGGGATATCGGGTATGTGCTCTTGATAATTTATCGACCGGTCACAAGGCCTCTGTTTTATACTTCAAAGAAAAATATCCGGACAGCTTTTCCTATCATCAGCGCAGCTTGCATGATGCGCTTGATGATATTTTTGCAAAAGAAAAGCCTGGCCTGGTTTTACATTATGCTGGTTCATGCTCGGTAACTGAATCCATGTCTGATCCGGGGAAATATTTTTCCAACAATGTCTGCGGATCGCAAAACCTGCTTCGGGAAATGGATCGGGCCGGTATCAAAAAAATTGTTTTCTCATCAACCTGCGCCGTATACGGAGAATCCCGATACACACCTATCGACGAGCAACATCCGTCAAGTCCCGTAAATCCGTATGGTGTATCCAAATTAATGATAGAAGAAATGATCAACTGGTACGAAAAGTTAAAAGATTTTCGCTATGTCATTTTGCGATATTTCAATGTTTGCGGAGCAAGTGATGATGGAGAAATAGGTGACTCGAAGAAACCGTCTGTGCATTTGATGCAGAATGCCGTGCGTGGGGCACTGGGAATTGAACCCTTCTATCTGACCAGTCCCGAAGTTGATACACCGGACGGGACGCCGATTCGCGATTATGTTAATGTTGTTGATTTAAATGAAGCCCATATCAAAGCTCTGGAATATCTATCCCAAGGCGGCAGAAGTGAGATTCTTAATCTTGGAACAGGCAAAGGAAACTCGGTTCTGGAAATTATAGATGAAGTCCAAAAGGCAGCAGGTAGAAAATTCGACTTACAAAGGACAGAGGCGCGGAAAGGGGAGTACGCTAAAGTATTTGCCGATAATGAAAAAGCAAAAAGGATAATCAACTGGGCACCTGAACATAGTCTGCAGGATTCGGTAAAATCGCTTGTGAAATGGTATACAAAGCATCCGCATGGATGGAAAGAATCGTCAGAGCCGGCCTCATGGCCTGCAATGTCTTGCGGTGGGGGGGCATGAATGTCTCTAGAGCCGCGGCAAATTATCCTGCAAGTCGTTCGCAGCTGTCGAACATGAATTTTATCTGCTAAAAAATATGAATGACAGACTTTGGAAAAAACTAAACAATAAAATCGCGAAAAAGCTGTATGCCCCTGTTCAGGAGAGATGGTATGGACGGCACCAGCGTCTTTATGATCTGGATCTGACATTCAGTGAAGCCGTATCCAGATATCCTGAGCGCAATGCACTTTATGCTTACATGCACCACTATTTTGTGCATAGGCTCCCTCAAGGCATTAAAGATCATCGCACCTATTTTAAACAAAACTTGCGCGGCTTTGGAGAAGATGCGTTTCATGCGATGTGGTGGCTGCTGCTGCGAGAGTATCGTCCCGGTTGCTGTCTGGAAATAGGCGTATACCGCGGGCAGGTCATATCACTTTGGACAATGACCGCCAAATATCTTGACTTTCCCTGCAAAGTAAACGGTATATCCCCCTTTACACCAATAGGTGACGGTGTGAGTGTGTATCGTGAAGATGTTGATTATTTAACAGATACAAAAAAATCTTTCGAGTTCTTCAGGCTTCCGGCGCCAGCGCTTGTGAAAGCTCTTTCTACCGATGCTGAGGCGATGGCGCATGTCGCAAGCCACAAGTGGAATCTGATATACATCGACGGCTGTCATGACTTTGACATTTCATTAAAAGATTATCGTCTTTGTCGTGAGTATCTTGCCTCCGGAGGCCTGCTGGTTCTCGACGACGCCAGTTTAGGAACGTCCTTCCGGCCACCCCTCTTTTCCTTTGCCGGACACCCCGGATCTTCCAGAGTGGCCGCCGAGTTTGCCATGAAAGAAATGAAGTATGTCGGCGCCGTAGGACATAATAATATATTTCAGAAAAATTAAATGGATGGAAATAAACCAACCTCCTGCCTCTTTATGATATTCAGGGCATCCCGCCTGAAATATCCGTATATGCATAACAGGACAATCCATGAATAAAACAAGAATCCGTTTTATAGCAAATTTTCCGCTGAGCATCGTTTACGGGGGATTTGAACAACAATGCGTCCGGACTTGTCTATCGTTGAAATCCATCGGTGCCGATGCTGATCTTTTGGACTGGCATGATGCGACCCAGAATAATTATATTCTTCATTTATTTGCACCGGATCCGATGT
>Ga0209593_10001448_pt1 | contig 10197 bp, 5 predicted proteins | sample PPLLaktember2015_3_FD_187260 | JGI IMG/M metagenome (GOLD analysis project Ga0209593, IMG submission 187260) | Freshwater sediment microbial communities from Prairie Pothole Lake near Jamestown, North Dakota, USA - PPLs Lake P7 Core (6) Depth... | ecosystem: Environmental > Aquatic > Freshwater...
ATAATAAAACCCGTCCGTGACGGGCCGACTACAGCCCCCTGGATTTGAATTTAACTCGAATATTAGTCTTAACTTAGCGGCATTCGGGACAGTCAAAAATGCCACACAATTTTTTTCACTTCCTTTACGGTTGCACAAAATAATTTTTAATATTATAATTACCCGTGAAGTTCGGAGCAATAATGGACACACTGGATTTACTTAAAACTATCGAAAGAGGCGAAGACAGCAAACACCAATTTAAACTTGCCCTGAAAGATTCAAAACAATTGGCCGACGAAATGGTGGCTTTCACCAATTCCCAGGGTGGGACAATAATCATCGGGGTGGGCAACAGCGGGAAAATCTGCGGCCTCACCAATACGGAAATCGAAAAAATAAACCAGCATATTTCCAATGCCGCCACAAATAGTGTCAGACCTGCAATCAATGTCATGACGGAAAACGTTGAAATCGGAGAGAAAAAAATAATTCTCGTTCATGTCAACGAAGGGATTAACAAACCTTATTGTAACAATGAAGGTGTTTTCTGGGTTAAGAACGGTTCGGACAAACGCAAAGTTACATCCCCCGAAGAGTTGCAGCGATTATTTCAAAGCAGTGGGAAAATATACGCGGATGAAGGTATAATCGAGGGCTCAGCCCTGGAAGATATCGATCTCTACCGCTTTGATGAATATTTCCAGAAAGTATACAAACGGGATTTTAAAGAATTAGACCATTCGCTGCCGTCACTATTGGAAAAATTGAACCTGGCGAAAAATGGAAAACTCAATCTTGCGGGTTTAATGCTTTTTGGAAAATACCCTTCCAGGTTTCGGCCTGCTTTTATTATTAAAGCCGTAAGCTTTTTTGGAAATGATCCCACCCACAGGGATTACCGGGACAGCGAAGATATCGAAGGTGTCCTTGAGGTTCAATTCAAAGAAGGCATGGCTTTTTTACTGCGGAACTTAAAAAAAACACAGCAAGGGCAGCCGGTTAACAGCCTGGGTATCCTGGAAGTATCACAAATCGCCCTCGAAGAAATCCTTCAAAATGCTATTATTCATCGGGATTATTTCAAAAATGCTCCCATACGGATATTTATTTTCGATAATAGGATTGAAATGGTCAGCCCGGGTAAGTTGCCCAATAGTTTAACCGTGGAAAATATTAAATTCGGTAATTCGGCGATCCGAAATGCGTTTATTGCTTCATTTGCGACGAAAATACTTCCTTACAGGGGCCTGGGTTTGGGAATATTGAATGCAATGAAGGAGCAACCCAATATTGAATTTTTCAACGATGGGGACGGGGATCAATTTAAAGTGGTGATTCCCAGGCCGGAAGAACAGCACCACACAGTGGGATGAATGGATGTGCCGCGATATCTTGGGATATGAGAAAAATCTCTTTTGGGTTCCGGCTTGACCGGGTTATGTACTAAATATGTACTAAATACAAAAGGGGACAGTCAAGAATGCCACTAAGTTAAGGTTATTTTTGTGCTATAGGGGCGTGTCGGTGCCTTTGAAATGATGAATGATGATTTGGTAAGAGAAGCGCGAGGTGAAAGTAGGGGCGTGTTCTAATCACGCCCCAGAAATAGAGGATATTCCGGCAATGCAATAATAAAACCCGTCCGTGACGGGCCGACTACAGCCCCCTGGATTTGAATTTAACTCGAATATTAGTCTTAACTTAGCAGCATTCGGGACAGGCAAGAAACCGGAATAAAGAACTACATGGAGGCAGACACTCACCTATAATACTTTAGTTGTATTTTAGCAGTGAAAGATAATACCGAAAATATAACTTTCGCGTCATTGCATTTTAAAATAGAATGATATATGATTTAACCGGTTCAGCAAAAAGAAAACGCTAATTTCTTCACATCCTGCAAATGTCAACGATAACAATCAAATAAAAACCGACAGGTTATTTTAAAGGAGTAAAAATGAAACACCGACAGGTATTACTTTTATTAGTAACCATTTTAGTGTTTGGAGGATACGGATGGATTCATGCCCTGGAGAAAGAGAAACCGGGGACAACTACCTGCGACTTAGGCGCAGAAATGATCACCTATGAAATCACAAAACAAATCGATTTGGAAACGGTTCGAGTTAAAATTACAGGGAAAGTCAAAAACCTGGGAAATATCGATTTCCACTGCACAGGCAATCAAACCATCGCTCGACTGTCCGAAGGGTTTCGCACACCGGAGAACACGTTTCGGGTTGTGCTGGAGAAAAAAATTCATTCGCTGGGTGTGAATGAGTTTTTCCTCCTGGAATATGAGCGGGATTGGGACATCGCAGACCTGGATAAATTCGACGGCCAGCCTTATTATCGATTGGAAATCAAATATTCGCCGGATATATTGCAGGACAACAATACGAATAACGACGATAGTGTTGCAAAAAACAATAAAAGAGACCGGACCAGCAAAGAACTGCGCCGGATATGGGAAGCAAATTTTAAAAAGGGAAGCGGTATAGACCCCCAGATCATCGAAAGGGTCGAAGTAGTGGCCAAGAGAATCCCTGAAGAACCGTTTAAAACCGACCGTTCGGTATCGATTTTAGCGAAGGAAACGATAGAAGAGCAGCCCCCGAGGACTGTTCCCGAAGCGCTTTTCGATGCGCCCGGTGCTTTTGTCCAACAAACCAATGCCGGCGGCGGATCTCCTATTATCCGCGGGATGGCGGGCCCGCAAGTATTGATTGCAGTGGATGGAATCCGGTTTAACAATTCCCTTTACAGGACCGGCCCGGTTCAATATTTAAACCTCATCGATCCCTTTTCGGTGGATCAAATCGAAGTGCTCCGGGGTCCGGGTTCAGTGATGTACGGTTCGGATGCGATGGGTGGGGTGATCCAGTTGAACTCCCGCTCCCCTCAATTTTCAACCGCCAATAAAAATAAATCCTTTAATATCGGTGGGAACGTACTCTCCCGTTACCAATCTTCGAATAAAGGCAACACGATTCACGGGAACGTCTCGGCGGGTTATAAGGATTGGTCTTTCGTGGGCGGCGTGAGTTATAAGAATTTCAAGGATTTACGCGGGGGTAAAGGAGTCGGGCTCCAGGCTTACAGCGGATACGATAACATATCCTGGATGGGGAAAGCGAACCACCGATTTTCGAAAGGATTTTTAAAGGATTGGGATTTCACCCTGGGTTATATGTATTCGTTTATCGATGACGCGGGGCGAACGGACAAACTGTACGATCAATACTCCTTGCAAATATACGACAACAAAGATCACCTGGTCTATGGAAGACTTAATACTATATTTCCTTCCATGTCCACGAAAGGAAATATCACGGTTTCCTATCAAGATTTTTTCGAAATAAAAGACACTCATAAAGTAAAGAATGATTACCAAACAGTAACGAAAACAACGCGGGACAAAACCGGTGCGGGGACACTGGGTCTCGACCTCAATATGTCGACTCAAATCAGGCAGGATGTACTGCACATCAATTGGGGGGGCATGTATTACAAGGATTTCATTTCCGCCGGTCGATTCACCAACACCCCGGGTTCGGGTTGGTTAAAAGTGAATGACCAGGATTACCCGGATGGGTCCACATTTGCCAATTATGGTTTTTATACTTTAATGGAATGGGATCCGGTTCATTCGGAATCCGGGGATATATTCCGGGTCAGCGGTGGGTGGCGTTTGCACGGGGTATCGGCCCTTGTCCCGGGAAGAGGGAACCTACCGGCAGTGGATTTTGCTTTTTCCGGTCATGTGTTCTTATTCAGCCTTCAGTATCTCACTTCCGATGTATTTAATATGTCTCTATCATTTTCCCAGGGTTTTCGTGCACCCAATATGAATGAATCGGCCATGCTGGGCGATACGGGACAGTTTTTTCATATTCCCAACCAGGCCTTAAGACCTGAAAACTCCAACACACTGGAATTCATGACGCGCGGCCGCATCGGTACTTTTATTATATCCTGGACCGGGTATGTTTCTTTCCTGGAAGACTTTATCAAACGGGATGTTGCGTTGTGGGAAGGGAAAAATAAAATCGATGGAAAAGATGTCGTCCATAATGTGAATGCAGGTAAAGGTATTTTATGGGGAACAGAAGGCAATTTTCTCCTGGGTATTCCCGGGAATTGGTCGTTTTCCGGGAACTTGACTTATACCTGGGGAGAAGAAAAGATAAACAATGGGAAGGATGTACCTTTAACACGTATTCCCCCGCTTTTCGGGCAATTGAAAATCCGTTACGATATAATGAAACGGGGGAATTTTCAAGGGTTTATCGAAAGTTACTTACGCGCGGCCGCCAAGCAAACCCGTTTGTCTGCGGAAGATTTGAAAGACAGCCGCATACCCAAAGGAGGAACGCCGGGATGGTGGACCTTGAATTTCCGGGCCGGTTTATCCATGTGGAATCACCTCCGTTGGAATTTGAGCTTTGAAAATGTTTTCAATAAAAAATACAAATACCATGGGTCCGGGATTTACAACCCGGGGTCCAGTCTTGTTTTAACCCTGGAAGTTTTTTAACCATAACGATTACCGAGACGCCCCACCTTTTTGTAAAAAGGTGGGGCCCAAAAATTTTTGAAAAGAGAAACAGGCAGTTTGGAAGCAGACTGTAAGCCGGGTTCTGTCGAGAAGAATCATTTATCTTGGCAATTAATCGCTTAATTGCTCCAGCAGCTAACCCAAAGGTATCGGCCCGGGCAAGCCTCAAGCACCTTTAATTTAGCCTTGCTCCGGATGGGGTTTGCCTCAGTCCGTTTTGTCGCCAAACCGGACGGTGAGCTCTTACCTCACCTTTTCACCTTTTCCCGTAGAAATCGTCGACTTCCACGGGTAGTCTATTCTCTGTGGCACTATCCTTACTCACCTTTTGTCGGTGAACAGTTCCTATTGGGAACCATCCTGCCCTGCGGAGCCCGGACTTTCCTCTCCATCGGCTATTCATCTTCCGAATGGAGCGATTCTTCATCTGCTTCCGAACCACCAGGTAAGATTATATCATAAGATTCGATTTTTTTATATAAATTACTGCGGGGCAAATCGATTTCCCGTGCTGTTCGGGCTATATTAAAATTAAACTGTTTAAGTTTTTCCTCGATAAAGATTTTCTCGGATTCTTTTTTGAAGTCTTTCCATAAAGCGATGGAGCCGAATGAAAAGGCGGCTTTTTTTTCCAATACTTGCATATTTTCGGGTAGATCGAGTTCCCGGATTACATTATCCATACTCATAATTAATAGTCTTTCTACCAGGTTTCGCAGTTCTCGAACATTCCCTTTCCATTCGTATTGTTTAAAAATATCGATAACGCGGGGAGAAAACGTTTTGGGTTTGAAATTATTTTCTTCGGAAAAGTAGTTGATAAAATGATCGATCAGGATGGGGATATCTTCGGTACGTTCTTTTAAAGCGGGCGATCGAAGGGGAACCACATTCAACCGGAAAAAGAGGTCTTCGCGAAAGGCTCCTTTCCGGATTTCTTCTTTTAAATCTTTATTGGTGGCAGCAATAACTCGAACGTCTACTTTCCGGATTTCCGGGGAGCCGACCCGTTGGATTTCGCCCTCTTCCAGGACGCGCAGAACTTTAGCCTGGGCTTTTAAGCTGAGGTCTCCGACTTCATCCAGGAAAATAGTTCCGTTGTGGGCATTTTCGAATTTGCCGATTTTTTTTTCGTAAGCGCCGGTGAAAGAACCTTTTTCGTGGCCGAACAATTCGCTTTCGATCAATTCGTCCGGTATAGCGGCGCAATTGACCTGGACGAATTTTCGTTTATTCCGGGATGAGTTCATAAAAATACTCCGGGCGATCAGTTCTTTGCCTGTGCCGCTGTCGCCGGTGATCAGTACGATTGAATTGGTTTTGGCCACTTTATTGACGGTAAGTCTCAATTCCTGCATTTTAGAGGAGTTGCCGATCAATTGGTATTTTCTTTCGCTAATGGTTTTGAGGGTGTAATTTTCTTTCAGCAGGTTGATTTTTTCCGAAGCATTTCGGATGGTTAAAATGAGTTTATCGCGGGCGATCGGTTTTTCAAGGAAATCGAAGGCGCCCAGGCGTGAGGCTTCCACGGCTTCTTCGATCCCGGAGTGCCCGGAAATCATGATAATTTCCGAAAAGGGATTCAGTTCTTTCAGGTTTCGAAGGACTTCCAAACCGTTGAAACCCGGCATTTTGACGTCCAGGAGGACGATATCCGGGTTGATTAGTTTAAAGAGGTCGATCCCGTCGAGACCGCTCCCGGCGGTTTCTACTTTATAATTCTCATAAGTGAGAACCATCTTGATGGACTCGAGAATATTTTTTTCGTCATCGATGACCAGTATTTTAATATCTTCCATGCATAATTTATACCAGATTATAATGGATTTTGCAATCCCTTGGGGGAAAAAATATGGAAACGGGGAACGAAGGATGAAATGTGAAAGGCATCCGCACAGTACGCAGATTAACCCGGATTATCATTAAATGAAAAGGATAAAATACCTCACTGAATTATCAAGTAGTTTAAAATTACTACTTCATAATTAAAAAAAACTGCCGATAAACAAATGGTAGAATAAATAAAAAATATTAAAAATCAAAAAAAAGGTGGCTCCCCATGATAATACAAGATCATAATATCCGGATGTCCAGTAGTCATTCGTTAATCACCCATCACGAAACGAGTGAAGACCTGGAAGCCTGGCAAGGAAACAACCGGGTTCGCATTTCCGGTAAAAGCAGCGAAACCCAGGCTAACGCGCAACTGTGGAAAAATCCCAGCGACCTCGTCGACATCTCCAAAGAGGCACTGGATAAAATCAGGATTTCTATCCCCAACTCCCCCACTCCCACCAAAATTCCCACTATCTTCGATGTCTCGGATACGACAAAAACTTCCCTAATGGACGACGAAGACAGCTACATTCCTTTCTCCCTCCGCCTCGCACAAATGCTGCTGGAAAAGATTTTCGGTATTAAAATCGATTTAATAGATCCCAACCGGGAGTCCACCGATGCGGGAAATGCAACCGCAGCAGCGCAAGAGGGTCAAACCCAACAACCTCAAGCCCAGGGCTGGGGACTCAGGTATACCTACAATGAACTCAAATATGAAAAAGAAATGGCCAAATTTTCCGCAGAAGGCGAAATAACTACAGGAGACGGCAAAAAAATCAACTTCAACATGAATATGGAAATGTCCAGGGAAAAACTGGAACAAGTCCACGTCGAAATCAAAGCAGGCGACGCGCTGATCGACCCGCTTGCACTTAACCTCGACGGCATGGGCGTTCGTTTAACCGATCAAAAATTCCAATTCGATCTCAATTCCGACGGTACACCCGAAACCATTTCTTTCCTCACCCAGGGCTCCGCGTTCCTGGTCCTGGATAAAAATCAAAACGGCCTTGTGGATGACGGCAGCGAGCTTTTCGGACCTTCCACCGACAACGGTTTCAATGAACTGCAAACCTATGACCAGGACCAGAACGAGTGGATCGATGAAAAAGACCCCATTTTTTACCAACTTAACCTCTGGACCAAAGACGCCAACGGCATCGATTCCTTACTCCCTATCCAACAATTCGATATCGGTGCCATCTACACAAAAAGCACCCAAACTCCCCTAAACCTGGACAGCGGACAATTGAAAGAAACCGGTCTTTATTTAACGGAAGACGGAAACGTCCACGCGATACAAGAAGTGGAATTAGCGACCTAACACACTACATCATTTAACCGACATAAAAAGATGCAGAGACGCAGGATCCTGCGTCTCTACATGTTTAACAAACTTTAGGTTCGAAAAATTCCACCTATTGAAATACCTCGTCTACTTTAATAATCGTGATATCTTCCGCTTTAACCTTCAACGGGAATACTTCGATTAACTTATCTTCTTTCAAAACCTCATCCGGTTTTGGGGTTCTATAAGTAATCGGTGAAGGGACATTGTTGATGAGGTCATTTTTCAATTTTTCCGCGTCGCTGGTAACAAAGACAATTTTAATATTATTGTATTGCCAATATTTCTTGATGGCCAGGTTCACTTTTTCCAGGGTCAGGGCATCGATATTTTTCCTGAAATTATCCAGGTAGCTCTCGTTTAAACCGTAAATCGTGTCGTCGATTTTATAACCCAACCGCTGTTCGTTGGATGCAGCGAAATTGAGATAGTACTTGGCGAGGAACTTCCGGGTCAATTCGAAACCCTCTTTGGATAGACCGTTGTCCACCACGGATTTTAATTCCCTCAGTGCCGCTCTCAAGGCAAATAGCCGTTTATCGTTTTCTACAGGCCGGATCCAGATTTCAAAAACCTGGGGGTTCTTATAAATATTGGTAGGAGGAAACGATCGGCGTCCGCCTTCAGGGAAATCTTCAATATACGAATAATCCCCGTAATTCATCCCGCGGGCTTCGCGGATGACCTGGTAGAGGTGTGAAGAGGAGTTGCGGTGCTCACCCATCCAGGAATTAGCCAGGAACAAGGCGTGGAAATCGGGGTCTTTTCTCATCAACGGGATTGGAAAACCCATATGGATACCGGTTGAATCGCCGGGTTTTTCAACGATTAAAACTTTAATCCCGGGAATCGCACCAGGGGCTGCTGCGGGTTTTGTCGGGTTTTCACTGGCCGGCAGCTTACCGAAATCTGCGCTAATATCTTTTAAAATAGTATCCGGGAAATTACCGCTCAATCCGACGATCAAATTATCCCGGGTAAAATTGGCTTTATAAAATTTCTTTACATCATCGACGGTAATTTTCTCAAGATCGGAAACGATTCCGCGGATGTTTTTTTCATAAGGTGTACCGCTGTAGACAAAAGCTTTGAAAACCGCTCTTCCCAACTCTTCGTCGGAGCTGTAACGGAGGGTATTTTTCAAGAAGTTGATGTTTTCCGATTTGATTCTCTGGAAATCTTCTTCGAAGAAACCGGGTTCTAACAAAGCTTCTTTGAAAAGAGTATAAAAGCTTTTCAAGTTGTCGATGTGGGTAGTGCCTGCGAAAGTGATATATTCACGATCTACCCGGACATTGTAACCGCTGGCCAGGGGGTACAATTTTTTAAGGATGGCTTGATAGGAATTCTTTTGAGTTCCACCTTCTCCCAGTAATTGAGAAGCCAGGTAAGCCAGGCCGTTTTTACCCTGGGGATCATCCATAGACCCGGTGTGAAAAAGGAACTTAAAAGAGATCAGGGGTTCAGAGGCAATTTTAAAGGGAATGATTTTAACCAGGTTATTTCCCATGCCGTCTGCCGAAAGGCTATTATCTTTTTTGCCACAACCGCTGCCACTTAAACTTAAAATAAGAGCAACCGTTAAAACCGAAAAAAGAAATAAAAGACTATTCTTTCTCATTTTTCTTCTCCTACCAATAGAATTTCAGTTTTTCGATTATCGATAAGGTATTTTACAGCCGCTTTTTGGATATCGAGAGGAGTTACTTTCTCCAGGGTTTGATAATATTGATCGACGGCATCGATATCGCCGCTTATCGCGATGATGCGCGGCAGAGAACCGGCAATCTGCGCAGTACCCGACAGTCTATTCAAAAAAGAATATTTCAGGTTGTTTTTCAGATCGTCCAGTTTTGCTTTATCCATGGGTTGTTCCTGGTATTTTTTGATGGCTTTATCGATGGCCTGTCGGACATAATCGACGTCATCGATTTTTTTTATGACGGCGAAAATGGAATTGAGAGACGGATCGCGGTTAAAACCGAAATCTGCCCCCAGGCTCTCGACTTTTTGTTCTTCCAGGACCAGGCGGGTGTAAATTTCGCTGGTTTCGCCGAAAATCACATCGCCGAGGATGCTTAAAGCAGCATATTCGGTGGATTCCGGGGCGTAAGCAAGGCCTTTGTACCCCATAGTCAGGAGAGGGAGAGTTTTCCCTTTAAACAGGATTTTCTTAGTCTTAGGAGCTTTTTGTTCCGGTTCGGGAATGATTTTTGGAGCGACATAACCTTTTGCCCATTTCGAATAGTATTTCTCAGCCAGTTTAAAAACACTATCCGGTACAACATCGCCGCAAACGAGCAAGACCACGTTTTCCGGTCGGTAATACCGGTTATGAAAACTAATACTGTATTGATACATCGTCGGCATGGCTTTGACATCCGCTTCAAATCCCATTGTAGTATGTTCGTACGTATGGGAATCGAACGCAGTTTCTAATAAAGCCTCTTCCAAAAGAAAATATGGGCTG
>Ga0209593_10001449_pt1 | contig 10194 bp, 6 predicted proteins | sample PPLLaktember2015_3_FD_187260 | JGI IMG/M metagenome (GOLD analysis project Ga0209593, IMG submission 187260) | Freshwater sediment microbial communities from Prairie Pothole Lake near Jamestown, North Dakota, USA - PPLs Lake P7 Core (6) Depth... | ecosystem: Environmental > Aquatic > Freshwater...
CCAAGAAAATTTCCTTAACGGTCAGCCGCTGCATGAGAAAGAATTATCAATTATCAATTATCAATTATCAATTAACAATGAAAACAAAAAAGGGGACAGTCAAGAAAATTTCCTTAACGGTCAGCCGCTGCATGAGAAAGAATTATCAATTATCAATTATCAATTATCAATTAACAATGAAAACAAAAAAGGGGACAGTCAAGAAAATTTTCCAATACCCTCGGAGTCAGACACTACCCGGAACATTGCACAATATAACGGCACTGCAAACGCCCCCACACGCAGTGTGGAAAAAGGGGACAGTCAAGAAAATTTTCCCCATTGGACCTACATCCCCAATTGGAAAATCTCCATGTTACCGGTCAAAGGAACCGACGAAAACGCCTATAAACCGGACAATCCATTAACCTGGCTGGTCTTCGGCGAAGCAGAAGGCTTAACCACGCAGGTCGTTCGCGTACTCCAACGACAGGAGCAGCGGGTGGTCCGGGTGATCGCCGGTCCCGGTTTCTCCTGGAGTAAAACTGCGGGCGTCGTAGAAATAACGGCGAATCCCAGCCAGGAAGAGCAGTTCGGTTTAATGATGGACACGCTGCAAACCCTTCTCATGATCCCGGACCGCGTGGTTCATATGTGGGGAGTTATCGACAACACCGGTGAAATGAAAGGCAGGAACAACGGGTGGTTTTCCGAAATCCGCCACCGCGTCTTCGATTCCCTGGTTTTCCTGGCCAAAGCATGGGGACGAAAAGGAATCGATAAGCCTATCCAACTAACCGCAGTGACATCCCACATGCAAGGCGTTTACGGCTCCGATGCGCTGTACCCGGAAAAAGCATTGGTGCTCGGACTGGTTCGGACGATCCCCAAAGAGTACCCGCAGATTTCCTGCAGGAGTATCGATTTCGAATTGGAAACCATGGATTTAATCAATAAGAAATCCAATTGGCCCTGGGAACAGACCGCCTCCCGTTTGTGGCGAGAAATAACCTCAGGGTCTGCGGATGTTGTCGTGGTTTACCGGGGGATTAACCGCCTCGTTCCATCCTTCGATCCCCATCCGCTCCCGGATCCCGGTTCGATGAAAACGATCCCCCGCCTCAGGCCCAAAGGCGTTTATATGATTACCGGCGGCCTCGGCGGCATCGGTTTGACTTTGGCCCGGTTCCTGGCTGAAACCGTACAAGCTCGCCTCCTTCTCCTCGACCGCGCGGCGATTCCTCCCCGCGAAGAATGGGAGCAGCGAATGAGTTTGCAATCGAGTGCGACCCCCCCGACCCAAAACAATGAAGATCGAATCAACTCGAAAATCAAATCCCTGGTTGAAATGGAAAACCTGGGGGCCGAAATAATGGTTCGAAACGCCGACGTGTCCGACTTACATCAAATGAGGGGCGTTTTAAATGAAGTGGAAAACAAATGGGGCCCGGTCAACGGTATTATCCATGCCGCAGGTATCGTGATGGGCGGTTTAATCCAGCAAATCTCCCTTCGCCAAATCCAGGAGGGTTTTTCTTCCAAAGTTTACGGCACCCTCGCCCTGGATGAACTGGTTCGCGAACGCTGGATTGAAAATACCATAACGTCATCAACATCATCGCCCCTCGATTTCTTCATCCTCTGTTCATCTCTCAATACCCTGGCCGGCGTGATGGGAGAAGCCATCTATTGTTCCGCGAATGCCTACCTCGACGCATACGCGCATTATGCCTCCGCTAAATATTCCTTTTTTACCCATGCGGTTAATTGGGACGCATGGCAGAACGTGGGGTTCGCCGAAGAAGTCCACAAACAATGGTTGAATACTTTAATAAATACCGGCGGCGGGAGCCCGGTGGACGAGCTCTTCAAACATGGAATAAAACCGGAGCAAGGTGTCGAAATCTTTAAACGAATCCTCTGCGCCGGTACTCCCCAAATCGCGGTTTCCACCATTCCCCTGGAAGAAAAATTCAAGAAATCCGCCGGCCTGGAAACCATGCTGCTTAAACCGATAACGGCTCCCAAACTTTCAAAGTCTCGATACCCCCGGCCGGAACTGAGCATACCCTACACGCCGCCTTTTAATGAAACTGAAAAACAATTGTGCGAAACCTGGGAGCGTTTCCTGGGCATCGACCATGTGGGCATCCACGATAACTTTTTCGATTTGGGCGCCACCTCCCTGGGTATTATCCAGGTTACGGCCATCATCAACGAAACGATGGGTAAAAGTAAAACCATTGCAGCTCCCACTTTATATGCGTTTCCCACTATCGCCGAACTGGCCCGCCACTTGAACCCGGATCCGGTTTCAACTCAAACCGTTGAAGAATCCGGGAAGTACCTGGACCCGGAATCCCTTAAAGAAGGAAAAAACCGTTTGGCCCAACGAAAGCAGCGGCTTTCACAGGAGTACTTTCAATGACCGGTCTTGAAATTGCAGTAATCGGCATGGCCGGGAAGTTCCCCGGCGCTCCGGATATCGATCGCTTCTGGGAAAACCTGGTTGAAGGAAGAGAATCTTTGACTTTTTTCACGGATGAAGAGTTGAAAAGCCTCGGCGTGGAGCCGTCGTTAATCCGTAATCCCAATTATGTGAAAGCTTCTTCCATCATGGACCGCGTCGAGTGTTTCGATGCCCCGTTTTTTGGGTATACCCCCCGTGAAGCCGAGTTGATGGCGCCCCAGGTTCGAATTTTCCACGAGGTTACCTGGCAGGCCCTCGAAGATGCCGGGATCGTTCCCCAGTCGTATCCTGCGCCCATCGGTCTTTATGCCGGCAGTTCCACCAGTGCCCATTGGGAAGCCCTCGCGTTTTTATCCGGCAAGCGCGCTGCTTTCGGCGATTTTGCCACCAACTTACTGGCAGACAAAGACCAACTGTGCACTCGCATTTCATACAATTTGAATTTGCGCGGTCCCTCGTTCGCCGTTTCCACTGCGTGTTCCACTTCCCTTGTGGCCATCCATCTCGCGTGCCAGGGTTTATTGAGCGGCGAATGCCGGGTTGCAGCAGCCGGAGGTATTACCGTGACCCTGCCCCGCAACTATGGGTATTTATACCAGGAAGGAAGCATATTATCCCCGGACGCCCACTGCCGCGCATTCGATGCCAAAGCGGAAGGCTCTATCCTGGGTGAAGGCGCAGGCGTGGTTATTCTCAAACCTTTGGAAGAAGCGATTAACGACCGGGATCATATTTACGCGGTTATTAAAGGCTCAGCCATCAACAACGACGGGAGCGGTAAAGTGGGGTATACAGCGCCCGGGGTCAAAGGCCAGGCCAATGTGATCCGTGCGGCGCTGCACGCGGCGGAAGTGGAACCGGGTTCCATCGGTTATATCGAAACCCACGGAACGGGGACGCGCATGGGCGACCCGATCGAATTCAACGCGCTTAAAATGGCTTTTAACACGGATAAAAAACAATTCTGCCGCATCGGGTCGGTTAAAACCAACGTGGGGCACTTAGTTCATGCCGCAGGAGTCACGGGGTTCATCAAAGCGGTTTTATCGCTTTATTATAAAAAAATTCCGCCTTCGCTTTTTTTCGAGACACCGAATCCCGCGATGGATATCGATAGCAGCCCGTTTATGGTGAATAAAGATTTATATGAGTGGAAATGCACCGGGGGCTATCCGCGCCGCGCAGGTGTGAGCTCCTTCGGAATCGGGGGAACCAACGCCCATGTGATCCTGGAAGAAGCGCCGGGAAACGGGAGAGCCGCTTCTTCGATTCCATCTACTCCTCAACCCCATTTATTCCTGCTTTCCGCCAAGACCCAAACCGCCCTGGAACGAATGTCCGGGAACTTCGTGGAATTTATTCAAACCCATCCTCAAATGGATTTAAGCGATGCGGCTTACACCTTGCAAACCGGTCGAATGGCGTTTCCGGTTCGACGCGCTGCGGTTTGTTCCTCCATCGATGAAATCGCAGACGCTTTCTCTTCCTCTTCCTCTTCTTCGACCGGTAAAGCGCGCATTTCCAACGCCAAGGAAGAAAAGAAGACCATTGTATTTATGTTTGCCGGTCTCGGTTCCCAATATGCCCGCATGGCGTCCGGTTTATACCATTCCCAGCCCCTATTCCGGGATACTTTCCACCAATGCGCCCACCTTTTTCATTCATTAACCGAGATCGATATCAAGGAACTCCTCTACCCCTCCCCTACTTCTCCAAACATCGATGAAGCAAGCCTGCATTTTTTCGAGAACGGCCAGCTTGTGGTTTTTGCCGTCGAGTATGCCCTCGCTAAACTCCTCATTTCCTGGGGGATTACCCCTCACATGATGACCGGGTACAGTTTCGGCGAATACACAGCCGCGTGCATCTCCGGCGTTCTCTCCCTGGAAGATACGGTTAAACTCATTGCCGCGCGGGGCCGCTTGATTCGCACTGTTTCCAGGGGCGTCATGATGAGTGTGCCTTTACCGGCGTCGGAAACCGAACCGCTGTTGACGGGGGAAATCTCTTTATCCATCGACAACGGGCCCTCCTGTATCGTTTCCGGTCCGGTCGAAGCGCTGGGGGATTTTCAACAGGTCCTCAAATCCAAACACCTGCTCGCCATGACGCTTCCCAATTCCCACGCCCTCCACTCCCGCATGATGGATCCCATTTTACCGGAATTGGAAGCGGTTTTAAAAACATTAACCTTCAATAAACCCCTGATCCCGTATATTTCCAATGTAACCGGCAAGCCCATTACGAATGAAGAAGCGTGTGATCCGGGTTACTGGTGTCGGCATTTGAGAGAAACGGTCCGGTTTGCGGCGGGTGTGGAATACCTCATGCAGCAGCCGGACCCGATTTTCCTGGAGATCGGACCGGGGCGTGATTTAAGTGTGCTCCTGGTGCGTCGAAAAGAAGAGAACTCCACGCCCAAAGCGGTGACTTTCATTCGTCCCCAGGCGCAGGACATCCCGGATGAGCGTTTTTTCTTAATGCAATTGGGCCGTGCGTGGACGTACGGCGTTCCCATCGATCGGGTCGCTTTCAACCGTGGAAAAGAACTTTACCGGGTCTCGCTGCCCCCTTATTCTTTCGAAGCCCGGCCTTACTGGATCGACGGCGTTTCCATTTCGATTTCCATCGGTGCAGGAGGTTCCGGGAACGGCATCATGCTGCCCAATGCGTTACCGGGTAAAAAAAGAAACAGCGACGCTTCACTCTCTCTCGATTCATCGCTATCCCCTACTCCATCACCGGACGGAGACCGCCCCGAACTCAGTTCCGATTACGTTCCACCCACCGACGACCTCGAAAAACAAACCCTAGCCATCTGGCAGGATTGTTTCGGTATTCAACGCATCGGTATCGATGATGATTTTTTCGAGCTGGGCGGCGATTCACTTCTCGCCACCACCATGATTTCCCGGCTGCATCCTGCGGCCGGTGTTCCCATTCCTTTGGCCGAAGTGTTCAAACTCCCCACCATTCGAAAGTTGGCCGCTTACGTTCGAAGCAAGGGGGATATGTTCGGAAACCTCGATGTATCCACTTTAAAAAATCTCATCTTTTTAAAAGGCAGTACCTCCCCACAATCGCCCATTCTTTTTTGTATTCATGATATCGGCGGCGATGTCGAAGGTTACCTCGAATTGTGCAATACCCTTCAAACCGATTTCAATTATTGGGGAGTCCGGGCAGACCGCATCCAACATTTCACCCCCGTGAACCTCACCGTACAGCAGCTAGCGGAAACGTATTTAAACCAGGTCAGGCAGTTACAACCCCGTGGGCCTTATTATTTACTCGGTTGGTCGTTCGGCGGTTTTGTCGCGTTTGAAATGGCCCGGCTGTTGGAACAACTCCAGGAGAAAGTCGCGTTTTTGGGGGTTGTCGATGCGTTTGTTTTCGAAGAAGGCATCGCCCATGCCTCGCATGATCCTGATTTACCATCAGTTTTGTCAGAACCTTTTTGTAAAAAGGTTCCGACACCTCCAAAAACTTTTGATAATATTCATAATCAAGAGTTTTCGGAAGGTCCAGGAAACCATTTTGCAAAAGGGTTTCCTGGTCGTCGAAGACAAAACAGCCCGCGGATTTCGGACGATTTTTCCATCGAATCCGAACGCCGATGGCTTCAAGAGTACCTCACATTCGTAGACAGCGAAACCCGTGGAAAAATCGAGAAAGCGGAAGATATAACGGAGTTATGGCCGATCCTGGTTGGGTATCTTGAATCCGGTCGTTTCGATATTCGGCAATTAAAGCAAATTCTCCCGCAGAATATGGCGATGATTGTTCCCAATTTCGACAGGCTCAAGCCGTCGGAGTTGATTTTCAATTTGAACATGCTTCGGACGTTTAACCGGGCTTTGGATGTTTTTGAGCCCACCGGGACTGTCGCTGTGCCCATTCATTTCTTCAAGGCCGCGGAAATGTTGTGGAAAGTTCGAACCGATGGGTGGAAAACGTACAGTACCAGGGCCGTGGAATTTTATGAAATCCCCGGTACACACTTCTCGATTTTCGCGCAGCCGCATGTCGCCGGTTTAGCTGAAGCATTGGAAAAAGCATGGGGAGACCTTCGGTGACCAGGAACCTTTTTATAAAAAGGTTCCTGGACCTCCAAAAATTTTCGATTATGGTCCCCCACGCTGTGGGGCGGCACTGCGAGCCGGTGTTGGTTTACGGCTGCTTCGCAGCCTTAGATAACGGAAAACGGTGAACGGAAAACGGTGAACGGAAAACGAATTCAATTATCAATTATCAATTATCAATTAACAATTTCGAAAAGAAAAGGAGAAAAGATACTATGAATAATGAAAGCAGCAGCAATATGAACAAGCAGTCGGATCGCCGGGAGTTTTTGAAATTATTGACCGGCGGTTCTCTTTTATGTTTTGGATGTGCGTTTTTAAGCGGGTCGCCCCAGAAAGTGGTTTCATCCCCGGTGGATCAGAATCCCGAGAAATTCAAAGAGGATTCGAAGATGAGTATGGAGAAAGTTTTTAATTTCACGTGGGAGCAGATCACGTTGAAGTTGTTTCTCCTGGCGGAGATTATGAGTAAGGATATCGGTCGGGAGAAGTTTTTGGAGTATTTGAATGCAGCCGGGCGTAAATCCGGGGAGATCGATGCTCAGGATTATGCAAAGAAACTGGGGAAGAATGATTTCGTGTCTTTCACGGATGAGTTAAGGAAGCCGGATTATATGGTGAATCATATATTGACGTATGATGTATTGAAGGACACGGATAAAGAGTTTGAAGTGAGGATTAAGGAGTGTTTATGGGCGAAGACGTTTCGGAAGCATGGAGCGGAGGATATAGGGAAAGCGATGTTTTGTAACCGGGATTTTACCACGGCGTCGGCTTTCAACCCAAAAATTAAATTAATCCGGGATAAGACGATGATGCAGGGGTGTGATCATTGCAATCACCGTTGGATTTTGGAGGATTGATAATTGAATTCGTTTTCCGTTCATCGTTTTCCGTTATCTAAGGCTGCGAAGCAGCCGTAAACCAACACCGGCTCGCAGTGCCACAACTTCCGTTCCGCATTCAGCAATCAGCATTCTGCACTATCTTTTCTGTGGACTGTGTGGACCATGTGGACGGTGTGGACGGGCAGGCATTACTTTGATGTATGGGCCAGGCATGTCCAGCCCCTTGAAAATTTTTTCTTTTCCAGCAAAATTGAAAAACTATCGGTAGTATTGTATAATAAAACAGGAGGCAAAAGCCAATGCAAGTAGTAAAAGCGATATTCGATGGGTATGACATTAAACCGATTGAACCTATGAAAATAAAAAAAGGAAAAAAAACCGAAGTATTGGTCATTTTCCCAAACGATACTGAAAAAATAGGACCAGTTGAAGCCAGGAAATTACTAAGGGGCTCTGGAAAAGGCGAAAATCTCACAGAACGATTATTGAAATATCGGGCAGATGATTCAAAAAAGTTTAGTTTTAAGTATATAAAATAGCCGGAGAATATTCATATGTCTGTTCAAACTAAAGAGCATGTTTTTTCGCTGATTCAAGAGCATGAATCCGGCATAAAATCATTTGGAGTCAGGCGACTTGGAATTTTCGGTTCTTTTGTCCGAAACCAGCAGGATGAGGGGAGCGATATAGACATTTTAGTTGAATTTGAGCCTCAGCAAAAGACTTTTGATAATTTCATCCACCTGTCGTTTTTCCTTGAGAAAGTGTTCGAAAGGTGTGTAGATATTGTCACACCGGAAGCATTGAGTCCTTATATGGGCCCTGGTATTTTTAAGGATGTAGAATATGTCCCCCTCAACAATTGAGCATCTCCGGCATATACTAGATGAAACGGATTATTTGATGAGGAGCGCCATCGGTTTAACTCTCGAAGATTTTAAGGGGAATGATACTTTAAAGCGTGCATTTGTTCGAAGAAACAAAAAAAGGGTCAGTCACCCCACTACGTGGGGATTTATTATGGCGACAAGCGCCATCCGGCGGCTTCCTTAATTGTCAGCCGCTGCATGAAGAAAGAATTAACAATTATCAATTATCAATGAACAATGAAAACAAAAAAGGGGACAGTCACCCCACTACGTGGGGATTTATTATGGCGACAAGCGCCATCCGGCGGCTTCCTTAACGGTCAGCCGCTGCATGAGAAAGAATTATCAATTAACAATTATCAATTAACAATGAAAACAAAAAAGGGGACAGGCAAGAAAAAACAAAAAAGGGGACAGGCAAGAAAAAACAAAAAAGGGGACAGGCAAGAAAAAACATTCCATTGGTATAGAGTTAATAATGGGGTGGGTTAGAATATCCTTCCGAAATCGAATTCGATCCGACAGGGTCCCAGGTCGAAGCCCATCTTTCCTTGATTAAAATCGCTTTCTTCGCCGTATTTTCCTGGATTCTTTTCGGTTTGCAAGGAGAAAACGGATGCGCTTTTGGTTTCCGGGTCTACGATGCAATAGTATTTTACCCCGGCTTGTTCATACAGCCGGTATTTAAGAATCCTGTCTTTTTTTGAAGAAGAAGGGGAGAGGACTTCGAAAACAATTACCGGTGTGACTTCCAACCTGGTTTCCCCGGTTTTATCCGGGTTGCCGCAGACCGCGAGAACATCCGGTTGGATGATTGTATCGTTAGTAATCGGCCAATCGACCGGCAGGAGTGCTTCGCATTTTTTGCATTGTTGGAGGAGGTTGGTTAATTGCCAGAAGATTTTGCCGGCTATTTTTTGATGGATAATAGTTGGAGCAGGGGTCATGGCGTAGGGGATTCCGTGGATTAATTCCCATTTTCCTTCCCATTGGGTATAATCGTCATAAGTATAATGAGGTAAGTCTTCGTTGGTTAAAAGTACTGTGCTCATCATTTACTCCTTCTATTTTATTTTGGCATTTTTTTTTAATATTGTCAAGATTATTTTCACAAAAAGATATTTTTAATTGAAAATTGTTAATTAAAAATCGATAATTGGTTGCTGCCGGTCGATAATTGGTTGCCTGCGCTTTCTTAACGGTCAGCCGCTGCATGAGAAAGAATTATCAATTATCAATTATCAATTATCAATTAACAATGAAAACAAAAAAGGGGTCAGTCACCCCACTACGTGGGGATTTATTATGGCGGCAAGCGCCATCACGAGAGACTATTGGCAAGGATTGGTTGGATAGGCAGAGTGGGCAGGGAATATGGACTGTCTGGACAGTATGGACCGTATGGACGAGGGCCGAATTCGTGAGATCGTGCGAAACCGTTAGATTTTTTGCAATGGACAGAGACCGCATTCGAAACGTTGTCAAAAACGGGTACATTCAAAAAAAATTGCAAGGAAAATTTTTATAGAGTTTGAAGGTTAGTGAGACTTCAAGGATGATGCCGGTGGATGAATCACTTCTTTCATTTTTTTTTGGAGAGTGACGAGCTGGTAGGGTTTCTGGATAAAACCGCTTATTTCCTTGTTTTTAAAGCGTTTCGAGATTTCTTGTTCGCTGTATCCGCTGGACATGATAATCGGGATGTCTTCCCGGATGCGGCGCAATTCGATAAAAGTCTCTTCTCCATCCATATTGGGCATGGTGAGGTCGAGGATAATACAGGCGATGTGTTCTCCCGTTGAAGAAGAGAGGGCATTTTCTTTAAGGATTTTTAGAGCATCGGGGCCGTTAGCAGCGGTAATAACGTTGAACCCGATCGCTTCCAGCATCTCTTTGCCTGTTTCCAGGACGAAAGTTTCGTCATCCACCAGTAAAACAATCCCGTC
>Ga0209593_10001453_pt1 | contig 10167 bp, 9 predicted proteins | sample PPLLaktember2015_3_FD_187260 | JGI IMG/M metagenome (GOLD analysis project Ga0209593, IMG submission 187260) | Freshwater sediment microbial communities from Prairie Pothole Lake near Jamestown, North Dakota, USA - PPLs Lake P7 Core (6) Depth... | ecosystem: Environmental > Aquatic > Freshwater...
TGTCCTCGGGCAGCAGCGGCGGGATCCACTGGCTTCTCACACGCATCTTCAATCGACCGCTTGGCGTCTGGGGAGAATGGGTCGCCCTGCGGTACCTGCGCCGGCAGGGATGGGACATCGTCGCGCGAAATTGGAAGGGCAAGAGAGGCGAGCTGGATCTCGTCGCCTTCGAGGACCAATTCCTGGTGTTTGTCGAAGTGAAGACGAGGCAGGTGCCGTCGGCTCTCACACCGGAGGATCAGATCACCAAAAAGAAGGAGATGATGCTCGACTCGCTGATCTCGGAATTCACTATGCGTTACGAAGTCTTCGACTGTCCTACGAGACTCGACGTCATCGCCATCGAAACCAGGGACATGGTCAGGTACCAGCTCAGGCACTACGTGGCGTGGGACGAGCAGTGAGATCCAGACGGGGCCTTAGCCCATCTCACTCAGGACTCGCCGGATAATCTGGATGCCCTGCATCAGCTCTTCTTCGTTGATGTTGAGCGCCGTGCGGAAGCGGACCGACCGCTCCCCACAGCCCAGCAGGACCAGGCGTTGCTCAAACAACTTTTTCCGGAACTGATTGCGGAACTCGGCCGTCGGCAAATCGAAGGCGCAGAGCAGGCCCAGTCCGCGCGGGTTCATTACCCGGTCCGGGAACTCCTGGTGGAGCTTCTGCAGCTCGCAGAGCAGGATCTGCCCCATTTGCTTTGTATTGTCCAGGAGCCGCTCATCCCGGTAGATCTCGAGGTAATGCCTGCAGCGGACCATGTCGACCAAGTTGCCGCCCCAAGTGGAATTGACCCGGCTCGGAATCCGGAAGACGTGATCGGGGACCTCATCAAGACGCGCGCTCGCCATGATTCCGCAGACCTGCGTCTTCTTCCCGAAAGTAATGATGTCGGGTTCGACGTAGTATTCGCCGGCCCACATGCGGCCGGAGCCGCCAAAGCCGGTCTGAACCTCATCGTGGATCAACAGGATTTCGTGCTCGTCACATATCTGGCGGAGAGCGCGGTGGAATTCCGGACGAAAATGGTTGTCGCCTCCTTCGCCTTGAATCGGCTCAATGATCAGACACGCAATATCCTCTTCACGACCGGCGATCGCTGACCGGATCTCGTCGAGCGCCTGACGCTCCAGCCCCTCGACGTGGCGCAGATTCTCCCCCTCGAGCGGGAAGGTGCACTTTGGGTTAGTGATCCGCGGCCAGCTGAACTTCGGGAAATATTGGGTCTTGCGCGGGTCGGCGGTGTTGGTCAGCGAGAGGGTGTAACCCGATCGGCCGTGGAACGCCTGTTGAAAATGGATGACCTGGTAGCCCTTTTCCTCCTTGACACCACGCATGAAGTTCTTCCGGACCTTCCAGTCAAACGCGGTCTTCAGCGCGTTCTCAACCGCCAGCGCGCCGCCTTCGATGAAGAACAGGTACTTCATGAAATCCGGCTTCGCTTCCCGGGCGAAGACGTCGACGAAATCGGCAAGCTCCCGCGAATAGACGTCCGAATTGGAAGGCTTTTGAACGGCGACAGTCCCCAGCTCGTGAACGGTCTTTTCGTCGGTCAGGCGAGGGTGATTCAGACCCACCGGATTGGTCGCGTAAAAGGAGAAGAAATCCAGGAAGTATTGCTGCCGCTTGGCGTCAAAAAGATGTACGCCGCTGCTTCGTTCCAGATCGAGCACGAGATCCAAGCCATCGGCCACCATGTACCTCGAGATTACCTGTCTGACTGCCTCCGCGCTCGTCCTCATATAACTCGTTTCCATCTTGTTCCTTCTTTCGTATCTTCCAATGCCACTCCTCTAGCGGCGAGCAGTTGCCGGATTTCATCGGCGCGTTTGAAGTCGCGTCGCGAACGCGCCTCGCGCCTCTCATCGATCAGACGGGCCACATCTTGATCCTCCAGCTGCTGTTCCTCCAGCTGGAAGACGTCAAAAACCTGGTTGGCCGCAGCCAGGAACTCCAGGATCTCGTCCCGATTTTGCGGACCCACCTGGTTGTGCTCCAGCAGCGGATTGGTCTCCCTGACGAGCTCGAAAACCGCGGCCAGTGCCACTGACGTGTTCAGATCGTCGGCAAGGCCGGCCTCGAACTCCTCGCGTGCCTGTTTCGTCCTCTGCGTCAGTTCCGGATTGGCCGGCGCACTGTCCGGCACTTCCCGCAGCCGGATAACGAAGTCATTGACCCGCTGGAGCGCGGCGGTCGCTTGCTCCAGGCCGTCCAGCGTAAAGTTCAACTGTTTGCGGTAGTGCACCGAAGCCAGCAGATACCGGATGGCCAGAGGGTTGTAGCCCTTTTCGAGCAGGTCCCGCAGGGTGTAGTAATTCCCCAGCGACTTGGACATCTTCTGACCGTTGACCATCAGGAATTCGCAGTGGAGCCACCGATTTGCGAAAGTGTGCCCGGTGGCCGCTTCACTCTGGGCAATCTCGTTCTCGTGATGCGGGAAAACCAGATCCGCCCCGCCGCAATGGATGTCAAACGTCGAACCTAGATGCTGCATGCTCATCGCCGAGCACTCGATGTGCCACCCCGGCCGCCCCGGACCGAGAGGAGTATCCCAGAACGCCTCGCCCGGCTTACGTGCTTTCCAGAGGACGAAGTCGCGAGGGTTTTCTTTGTCGTACCTGTCGCTGTCGATTCGACCCACCGCCTCACCCTGGCGCTTCTCAAGGTGGGCCAGCTTCCCGTACTCGGGGAAGCGGTCAATACGAAAGTACGTGGAGCCCTCGCTCTCGTAGGTGAAGCCTTTTTCTCTCAGTTTCATGATCAATTCAACCATCGCCTCAATGTGCTCGGTCGGACGAGGCATGATCTCCGGCTGCTGAATTCCCAGAGTCTTCATGTCCTCTAAAAAGGCATTTGCGTAGATCGCGGTGTACTCTCCGAGACTCATGTTCGCGGCCGTCGACTTGGCGATGATGTTGTCGTCGACGTCAGTGATGTTCATGGCATGCGTCAGGCGAAACCCGAAGTACTTGATCGCCCGGCGCAGGAGGTCGAACTGGACAAAGGTGCGGAAGTTGCCGATATGCGCGTAGTCGTGAACCGTCGGGCCGCACGTATACATCCGTATTTCGTCGTCGCGCAGCGGAACGAGGTCTTCAACCCGTTGAGTCAATGTGTTGTACAGTTTCAGCATGATAGGTGCCCGAAACCAGTGATATTAGCCCAAACCGGTTGCCGGTTACCAGTTACCGGTAAAAGGTCCCAGGCCAACGGATAACACGGATAACGCGAATTGGATTCGTGTGATCCGTGTTATTCGTTGGCCTGACCCGTAACCTCAACCAAATACAGATTGCCTTGGTGCCGGATCAGGCGAGCCCGGAAGCCGTCCTGCAAATCCTGCCATCCGGACTCCTGCGTCAGGATCAGATACCTGTCCTGCGGATGGGATGCAAAGTAGGACCGGAGGGTTTGGCGATCAAGCAGAGCCTCCGGCGTCGCACTGTAATTAGTGTAATACAGAGCCGTATGGTGAAAGTATCGATAGAGGATAAGCGGCCACTCGGGCGAAACCGAGGAGCGCGCCACCCGGCTGAGGTCACGGGCGGAGTGATAGTCGTCCACCACCGGCGCAGCCAGCCAATAGGCAAAGGCCGCAAAGAGGGTGAGCGCCGCCAACATCGCCATGAAGACCGCGTGGAGTCGACGGCTCCAGTAGTAATAGAGACCACCCACCAAACCGAGTAACAAAGGCGCGGCCAGCAAACCGCCCAGCCACCCGGAGTCATACACCCGGTGAAAGCCCAGCACGAGAGCCACGCAGACCAGCAGGCCGACGGCCGACAACGCCACCAATTCCCGTCTCAGCCAACGGCGAGCGGTGACGTCATCTACCAGCAGCCTTTCCCATTCCATCGCTACTAAAACAGCAAGCGGCGGAAGCACTGGCAGGATGTAGCCGGCCAGCTTGCTGCTGCTCCCCGAAAAGAAGAAAAAGGGAACGACAAACCAGACCCAGAGGAATACTTCCTCGCGTTGCAAGCGAAGCGCGGAGGCTCGGTTACGGATCATCCGTGCAGCCGAAGAGAAGAGGAAGAAAACCCAAGGGAAAAAGCCTATGAGCAGGACCGGTACGAAGTACCAGAAAGGCTGGACATGGTGATGAATCGAGGTCAGAAACCGGGCGAGGTTGTGATTGAGCCAGAAGGTCGCCACAAAGTCCGGCCCGTTTCTCAACCACACGAGTCCATACCAGGGGACAGCGATGGCGAGGAACGCGAGCAAACCCACGAGCGTCTGTTTCCAGGTCCAGGGATAGGCTTGGGTCAAAAACCCATAAATGACGAATATTCCCCCGAAGATGATCAAGGCGACCGGGCCCTTGGCCAGTACGGCAAGGCCCAATGCCGCGCCTGCACCCAGTGCCAATTCAAACGAAAGCCCGCGAGATGCTTCATGGGCGGCCACGATGGCCACCGTCAGCGCAGCCAGCAGCGGCATGTCCGTGCTCGCAGCACGACCGTAAACGAAGAAAAGCGGAGATGTCATCAGGATGAGAAACGCGTGCCAGCCGGGCCGGGGGCCGGAAACTGCTCCGGCCATAAGAGCGGTGGCGAGCCCGGCGATGAGTGCACAGAACGCGAGGGGCAGACGAGCGCTCCACTCACTCACGCCCAGGAACTTGAAGCTGGCGGACTCGATCCAAAACAACAGAGGAGGCTTTTCCAGCCAGGGACGTCCTTGCAGAGTGGGAGTCACGTAGTCACGGCGGTCGTTCATCTCCTCGGCAATTCGGGCGTAGCGGGGTTCATCCGCACCCACAAAAGCAAGATTTCCGAGTTTATAGAAAAGAACGAGGTAGACAACCGCGACGACGAACAAGAAGGTCAGCCAACGTTCTGACACGCAGGCATTTTAGCAGTTTCGGGGGGAAAGCGGATGCCAGACGCTGAGCGGGCAACACGGATGGCACGAATCAGATTCGTGCCATCCGTGTTATTCGTTGGCCCCAATGAGTCCGGCTTTTGTAATTCGCCGGAGGCGTGGAGCGATGGCTCCACACCTCCGAGGTCAGCCGTCAGCTGTCAGCTTGCTTTTAGTACATTCCGCCCATGTCGCCGCCGCCATGCGGCATCGGGGATTTGTCCTTATCGGTCTCAGGCAGTTCGGTCACCAGAGCCTCGGTGGTCAGAAGCAGGCTCGCAATCGAGGCTGCATTCTGCATGGCAGTCCGGGCCACCATGGTCGGGTCAATGACACCCGCTTCCACGAGATCTTCGAACTTCTCGGTTTCGGCGTTGAAGCCAAAGGCGACGTTCTTGTTTTCCTTGATCTTCCCGACGACCACGGCACCCTCGAAACCCGCGTTGCCAGCGATCTGGCGAAGCGGCTCCTCCAAGGCGCGGCGCACGATGGTGACGCCGACCTGCTCGTCGTCATCGTCGAAAGTCAGGCCTTCAAGAGACATTCCGGCCCGCAGATAAGCCACACCGCCGCCGGGGACGATGCCTTCTTCGGCTGCGGCCTTGGTCGCATGCATGGCATCCTCGACCCGCGCCTTCTTCTCTTTGAGCTCCGTTTCGGTAGCGGCACCGACCTTGATTACCGCAACGCCGCCGACCAGCTTGGCCAACCGCTCCTGGAGCTTCTCGCGGTCATAGTCGGAAGTCGTTTCTTCGATCTGGGTGCGGATCTGCTTCACCCGGCCGGCGATGTCTTCCGGCTTTCCCGCACCTTCGATAATGGTGGTGTTGTCTTTGTCGATCGTGATCTTCTTGGCCCGGCCGAGATCGTTCAGGCTCACGTTTTCCAACTTGATCCCGAGATCTTCGGAGATCACTTTGCCGCCGGTCAGGATGGAGATGTCTTCGAGCATAGCTTTGCGGCGGTCGCCGAACCCGGGGGCCTTAACGGCCGCGGCGGACAATGTGCCGCGCAGCTTGTTGACAACCAGGGTCGCCAGGGCTTCGCCCTCCACGTCCTCGGCTACAATCAGGAACGGACGGCCCGACTTGGCCACCTGCTCGAGCAATGGCAGCAGGTCCTTCATCGAGCTGATTTTCTTCTCGTGGAGCAGGATGTAGGCGTCATCCAGAGAAACCTCCATCCGCTCGGGGTCGGTCACGAAGTAAGCTGATAGATAGCCACGGTCGAACTGCATCCCCTCGACCACTTCAAGGGAGGTCTCGATGGATTTGGCTTCCTCGACAGTGATGACGCCGTCCTTGCCGACTTTCTTCATGGCTTCGGCGATGAGCTGTCCGATCGTCTTGTCATTGTTGGCCGAAATAGCGCCGACCTGAGCAATCATCTCGCCCTTGATGTCCTTCGACAGGTTCTTAAGTTCCTCGATGGCCTTGGCAATCGCTTTGTCGATGCCGCGCTTTACGCCCATCGGGTTGGCACCCGCGGCCACGTTTCTCACGCCTTCGCGGATAATCGCCTGAGCCAGTACGGTGGCAGTGGTGGTGCCGTCGCCGGCCACGTCACTGGTCTTGCTCGCCACTTCGCGCAGCATGGCAGCGCCCACTTTTTCCAGGCCTTCCAATTCGATTTCCTTTGCGACCGTCACGCCGTCTTTGGTCACGACGGGCGACCCGAACTTCTTCTCGAGAACGACGTTACGGCCCCTGGGTCCCAGAGTGATTTTGACCGCATCCGCTAGCTTGTTGACTCCCCGCAAGAGGTAGCGTCGGGCCTCCTCGCCTGAAGTAATCTGTTTTGCTGGCATATGAATTCTCTCCTTTTTGTACGGATTCGTGGTTTAAAGACGTGGTTGCCGCGAATTAAGCCAATCTCGCCCTTAGCGAGACTGCATTGGTTCGCGGGTTCGCTTACTTGCCGAGGATTCCCAACACGTCGTCCTCACGCATGATGAGGAATTCTTCGCCGTCGAGCTTGACCTCGGTCCCGGAGTACTTGCCGAAAAGGATTCGGTCGCCTTTCTTGACCGACATCCCCAGCTTCTGACCGCTTTCCAGGACTTTGCCGTCTCCAACAGCGATAACTTCGCCTTCCTGAGGTTTTTCTTTGGCAGTATCAGGGATGACGATGCCCCCCCGGATTTCCTCCTGGGTAGTCTCGATCCTCTTTACCAGAATACGATCATGTAACGGTTTGATGTTCATATCGGTCACTCCTTCCTTAGTGTTTTAGGATTTTGGCGATGGCCCCGCACCGCTTGCGTTCAGGGCCCGAGTATTAGCACTCAGTCCTGGTGAGTGCTAATATAATGCCCAACTGCTGGTCTGTCAAGTCGGTTTTCATCCCGCTCATCCCGCGGATAGACGTGGAGAAAGCAGACGCGGAAGGACACCGAAAGACTTCCCTTTTGCCGCATAACTCCATTACAATGCCAGCTTGTCCGTTCGGGGGAGAGGCTGGAAAAACGGACTTCACATTCCAGGACAAGCACGCGGGCCCGGCTCTTCTCTCTCAGATTATCGGTCGCGACTAACACCAGTACGAACATCTGTGGATGAGTATTGCCTATGAAAACTCTGGACTTGCCCGGTATCACCAAGGTCAATCGCGGTAAGGTGCGCGAGATCTTCCAGATCGACCGCGGCCATCTCTTGATTGTCGCCACGGACCGCATCTCCGCCTTCGACGTGGTGCTTCCCAACACGATTCCAAACAAGGGAAAAGTGTTGAACCAGATTTCCGCCTTCTGGTTTAAGCAGGTCGAGCATATTGTTCCGAACCATGTAGTCTCCGCTCGGGTGGACGAGTTTCCGGAGACGCTTCGGCCGTTCCGCGATGCATTGCAGGGACGGTCCATGCTGGTTCGACGCTGCCAGCCTCTGCCGGTCGAGTGTGTTGTCCGCGGTTATCTTGCCGGATCGGGGTGGAAGGAATACCGGGAGACGGGGGCGATTTGCGGAATTCAGCTTCCGCCCGGTCTCCGTGAGGCGGACGAGCTGCCAGAGCCGATCTTCACGCCCTCAACGAAGGCTGTTACCGGTCACGACGAGAATATCCCGTTTGCCCGTGTAGTGGAACTGCTGGGGACGGAAACCGCCCGCGCCATCCGGGACTTTACGCTGGCGATTTACGGATGGGCGCGCGAATACGCCCGGCAGCGGGGAATCATTATCTGTGACACCAAGTTCGAGTTCGGCTACGAGGACTCCAAGCTTCTGCTGATCGACGAAGTGCTCACTCCGGATTCCTCCCGATTCTGGCCGGCCGATCGCTACGAACCGGGCGGGCCGCAGCCCTCGTTCGACAAGCAGTTCATCCGCGATTACCTGGAAACCCTCGACTGGGACAAAACTCCGCCTGGACCGGAGTTGCCGAAAGAGATCGTCATGGCGACATCTCGTCGGTATGTGGAAGCATTCAGGCGGCTGACGGGCGAGGATCTGAAGGTGTAAGGGGTGACAAGGTGACAAGGTGAGAGAGGGTGAATCTCAGTGGCGGTTGCCCGATCCGCGGCCCTGAAACACAGTGGTTGCGTTGACTCTTTCGGAGTGCGGTGTCAAGGCCACCGCACTCCGAAAGAGTCAACGCAACCACTGTGTTTCAGGGCCGCGGATCGGGCAACCGCCACTGAGATTCACCTGTCACCTTGTCACCTTGTCAGGCTTAGGTTATGAACCTTCTCGACATCATGGCGTTTGCCATAATCGGGATTTCGATTTGGGGAGCGATCGCCAAGGGCCTGATCGTCGAATTGTTTTCGCTGGCGAGCGTGATTCTCGGTTTTGTCCTGGCGTGCCTTTACTACGATGTCCTGGACGTCTTCTTCCTCAAGATAGTGTCCCCGTCCCGGGCCGGTTTCGTGGCATTTATTGTTATCTTCGTAGGGCTGATCATCATCGGGACCGTTGCGGGCGCCCTGGCGAGCCGCGCCGCCAAAAAGCTTCATCTGAGGTGGATGGACCGTCTTCTGGGCGCCTTTTTCGGGCTGGTCCGCGGGTGGCTCGTCGTTTCGATTGTATTCCTTTCGTTTGCGGCTTTTGGGGTCCAACGGGGAAACATGCTTCACTCGCGCACGGCTCCAGTTTTTCTCGACAGCGCCCGGCTGATTGTTTTCTGGGTACCCCGGGACTTGAAAGCTAAATTCACTGAAGGATATTGGAAGGCTTTTCAGCTCTGGATGGGACACGAGAAATGAAAGAACAAACCGACTCCAACCCGACCATGCGGACAATTCTCGAAGGTGTCATCAAGGAGATGGTGGCAAAAGGCATCTACTGGCCTGAAGCGGCCGCCGAATTTGAAAAGCTCTTCATAATGGAGGCGCTGCGCCGCAGCCACGGCAATCTCGGGAAGGCGGCCACAACGCTAGGCGTGCATCGGAACACTGTTTCTAAGAAGATGAAAGAGTTCGGGATCGAAAAAGGACACCGGGGAGAAATCTGTGCGGAGGCGATCCCGATCAAGCGCGCCGTTTAGCATCCGTGCCCTCGGTTTTTATGGATCCAAAATGGTTGGTGTGGGCGAAGCAGTTGCAGGCGATTGCCCAGAATGGACTGACCTACTCCCAGAATGCGTTTGACACCGAGCGCTACGACGCGGTGCGCCGGGTCTGTGCCGAGATTCTCGCCACCGCCACCGGCCTGCCTTCCGGCCAGTTCATGGAGCTTTACGCGCGCGAAGAAGGGTATGCAACGCCGAAAGTCGATGTCCGCGGAGTGGTCTTCCGCCAGGACGACGGCTCGATCCTGCTGGTGAAGGAACGGATGGACGGACGCTGGACGATACCGGGCGGCTGGGCAGATCCGGGCCAATCACCGCAGGAAAACGTCGCGCGCGAGGTGTTCGAGGAGTCCGGTTTCAAGACTCGGGTCGTGAAACTGCTCGCCGTGTATGACCGAAGCAAGCATCCTCATTCCCCGCTGTTCCCCTTCCACGTCTACAAGATGTTCTTCCATTGCGAGATCGTCGGGGGCGAGGCGACCGCGAACGAAGAGATTTCAGAGATCGGATTCTTTGCGGCTGAGCACCTTCCCGAACTTTCGATAGGAAGAATCACTTCCGCCCAGATCGCCAGAATGTTCGAGCACCGCCTGCATCCGGATTGGCCCACGGAGTTTGATTAAACCGCGGTTGAATTTCAGCGGCGAGTTGTATCGAGACCCCTCGCCTCTTTGATTCCAGCGGGCTAAGAACGCGTGACAGCCGAAGGGGACGGCCGCTGGGAGCGCAGGCGTCCCGCCTGCACTGGGGCCGCAGGCGTCTCGCCTGCGATGCACAATCGACCCTGCATCGCAGGCGAGACGCCTG
>Ga0209593_10001454_pt1 | contig 10167 bp, 8 predicted proteins | sample PPLLaktember2015_3_FD_187260 | JGI IMG/M metagenome (GOLD analysis project Ga0209593, IMG submission 187260) | Freshwater sediment microbial communities from Prairie Pothole Lake near Jamestown, North Dakota, USA - PPLs Lake P7 Core (6) Depth... | ecosystem: Environmental > Aquatic > Freshwater...
CTCTGCAACAGGACTTAAAAACTGTTTAATAAATTGTCGCGCTTTTGCTACAGACATTGCGTTTGGATCGTAGTCATTCATGCAGCTTGGGTCAGAAATCAGTTGTGAAATGGTGGTGGGGTTTGTCATTTTGGGTTGATTCTTTTAAGAATGAAATTTGCAATCTCTTTAATATTGTTCAAGTCCAGCACTGGCAACTCTGGTTTTGTTTCAAGTTTAACATCACAGGCAACTGCTACAATGTTAGCGTCGCCAACCCATAATCGGGGCCCACCTAAACTTGGTCTGTACACTTCAATTTTTGGGATGTTTGCGGTTTTAAAACCTTCCACTAAAATTAAATCAGCATAATCCGGGTTAATGAGCTGAATTAACGACTCTAAATCGGCTTCGTCCGGTGGGGTGGGTGTACGCTGCATTTCTGTCATCAATGCCCAGCGATTGCTGGATGCGATTAGGGTTTGTACTGCACCGGCCTCACGAATTTTATAACTATCTTTGCCAGGGTGGTCAATATCAAACTGGTGATGTGCGTGTTTGATTACCGAAACACGAATGTTACGTTTGCGCAGTTCAGTAATAAGTCCGTTAATCAGTGTGGTTTTGCCAGTGTTGCTGCAAGCGGCACAGATGCCTAAGATTGGTATGGTTTTAGGCATGATTAAGTTTGGCTTCAAGTCTTGCTATATCTTCTGGTGTATTTAAATTGATAAACGCATCACTACAGCCGCTAAAGTCTACGTTTACGTATTTCAGGCTTTTCTGCCAATCGCTGACTTTTCTGCCGCCTTGCTGAAGGAAGTCATTCAGACTTGGCAGTACGGATCTTTTACATAGGCAAAACACAGGGTGGGTATTGCCATCACTAATGGCTACCGCAATTTCTGCGTTATGTTGAACCAGTGCTGTTTCCAGTTGTTTGGCTAGGTTCAGAGGCAGCAGAGGAGTGTCGCAGGGTACCGTGAGTAAGTAGTCATTTTGAGCATGTTTAAGTCCCAGCTGCATGCCGGCGAGCGGCCCTGCAAAGTCTGCGACTTCATCTTGCAGCACAGGGTAACCAAACGCCTTATATGCATCAGTTTCGCGGTTGGCATTAATGATGATTTCATCTACCTGCGGTGCTAAACGGGCGACAACATGGGCAATAAGCGGTTTCTGGTTAAATGGTACAAGGCCTTTATCCATTCCGCCCATGCGCGTGGCGCGGCCGCCTGCGAGAATAATTGCTGAAATTGGCATGGCTACCCGCCTGTGTGCGACATAAACCGGATGATGGCTGGTTCTGTTCGGCGTAGATCAAAATCGTGACCTTTTGGTTTAACGGACATGCTGTCTAGAATGGCGCTTATCACCGCTGCGTCGTCACTCGGGTATTGCCGCAGTAGCGGCATCAGGTCGATTTTATCTTCCTGCCCCAGGCATAAAAACAGTTCGCCCTTGCAGGTGATGCGCACACGATTGCAGCTTTCACAAAAGTTATGGCTATGCGGTGAAATAAAGCCGATCTTGGTTTGTGTATCTGCTACTTGCCAATAGCGCGCTGGGCCGCCTGTTTGGTGCGTACTGGAAGTGAGCGTGTACTTACTTTGAAGTGATTTAAGTGTATCAGCATTACTCACGAATGTAGACGCGCGGGCATGATCCACGTCACCTAACGGCATTTCTTCAATGAATGAAATATCAATCGCCTGCTGGACGGCGAATTCAACTAAAGAGTGTGCCTCGTCATCATTCATGCCGCGCATCAATACGGTGTTGAGTTTGATATTTTCAAGGCCTGCCAGTTTTGCTGCCTGTATGCCGTTAAGTACTTTTTCCAGCTCGCCGGTACGTGTGATAGATTTGAAGCGTTCGCTATCCAGGCTATCCAGGCTGATATTGATGCGTTTGACGCCGGCCTTTTTTAAATCCTGCGCGTATTTTTCCAATTGGCTGCCGTTGGTAGTAAGTACTAACTCTTTCAAGTCTTCCAGTTTGCCGATTTCGTCAAATAGCCATAATGCATTTTTGCGGACCAGGGGCTCGCCGCCGGTGATGCGTACTTTAGTGACGCCCAGGCTCACAAAAATTCTGACCAGTCGCGCACATTCTTCAAGACTTAACACTTCGTCGCGCGGCAAAAAGGTCATATTTTCCGCCATGCAATAAACACATCGAAAATCGCAGCGGTCAGTAATCGATAGGCGGATGTAATCTACCCGCCGACCAAATTTGTCTATGAGTTGTTTAGGGAATCCTTGCACAGAATTAGGCACTTTTTCAATCATTACTTGTCAGATTGGTTAGCAATAAACAAGTGTATTATACTAACAATATCACCATACCATGTTAGTCGTTCTGGAGAGAGTAGCTTGTTAGGTTCACACACAACACATGATGTTAATGCCTCTATAGATGCGTTAATCACTCAGTATCAACATCAACCGGGCGCACTATTACCGTTACTACATGCCATCCAGGATAGCGTAGGGTACGTGCCGGAGTCTTCTTATGCACAAATATCTAAAGCTTTGAGTCTGTCTGTAGCTGAAGTGCATGGCGTTGTGACGTTCTATCATCATTTTCGTTCACACAAACCTGGCCGCCATATCATGCAGATCTGCCGCGCTGAATCCTGTCAGGCAATGGGATCTGAAGCATTGGAAGCACATGCAAAAAAATGCTTGAATGTTGATTACCACCAAACCACTGCAGATGAGGCTATTACATTGGAGCCGGTATATTGTTTGGGTAACTGTGCGCTATCGCCTTCTGTGATGATGGATGATGAAATTTACGGGCGCGTATCCCCAGCAGATTTAGATGCTTTGATTGCGGAGGTAAAAGCTTAATGGCTACTAAAATCTATATTCCCCGCGATTCCAGTGCGCTGGCTGTTGGCGCTGAAAAAGTGGCTGCTGCCGTGGCAGCCGAGGCAAAAGCGCGTGGTCTGAACATTGAAATTATCCGCAATGGTTCGCGCGGGCTTTATTGGCTTGAAACCATGGTGGAGGTGGCCACGGAAAACGGTCGCGTCGCCTATGGCCCGGTAAAAGTAAAAGATGTGGCTTCATTGTTTGATGCAGATTTTATTCACGGTAAGTCTCATGCTTTAAATTTGGGTTTAACCGATGAGATTGACTGGCTTAAAAAACAGCAGCGCTTAACATTTGCACGGGTGGGTATTACAGATCCGGTGTCACTGGATGATTACCTCGCGCATGATGGCTATAAGGGTTTGAAAAATGCGCTTAAATTATCCGGTGCGGATATTGTAAAAGCAGTGACCGATTCCGGCCTGCGTGGCCGCGGCGGCGCTGCATTCCCAACCGGTATTAAGTGGAACACAGTGTTGGGCTGTGAGGCTGATCAAAAATATATCGTTTGTAATGCAGATGAGGGCGACTCCGGTACCTATTCTGACCGCATGATCATGGAAGGCGACCCGTTCGTGCTGATAGAAGGCATGACCATAGCCGGTGTTGCGGTTGGTGCAACGCAGGGCTATATCTATGTGCGCTCGGAATACCCGCATGCCTTGGCTACACTTAATGCAGCGATAGAGGTTGCCAATAAAGCCAGTTATTTGGGCAGCAATGTTTTGGGTAGCGGCAAGGTGTTTCATCTGGAAGTCCGCCGCGCTGCGGGCGCTTACGTTTGCGGTGAGGAGACTTCACTGCTGGAAAGCCTGGAAGGTAAACGCGGTCTGGTGCGCTTTAAACCGCCGCTGCCAGCTATTGAAGGTTTGTTTGGCAAGCCAACCGTGGTGAATAACGTTATTTCTCTGGCAACCGTGCCGATTATTCTGGATAAAGGTGCGCAGTATTATGCGAATTACGGCATGGGGCGCTCACGCGGCACACTGCCGATTCAGTTGGCAGGCAACCTTAAACGCAATGGTTTGGTAGAGTTAGCGTTTGGTGCTACTTTACGTGAACTGCTGTATGACTTTGGCGGAGGTTCTTTCACCGGCAAACCAATCCGTGCCGTACAGGTTGGCGGTCCGCTAGGGGCATACTTGCCTGAGAGCCAGTTTGATACGCCGCTCGATTATGAAGAGTTTGCCAAGTTATGGGCAGTGCTGGGTCATGGTGGCATAGTCGCCTTCGACGATACGGTTGATATGGCAAAGATGGCGCGTTATGCGTTTGAATTCTGTGCAGTTGAATCATGCGGCAAATGCACGCCATGCCGCATTGGCTCAACTCGTGGGGTAGAGGTGATTGATAAAATTACTGCCAACAAAGGTAAACCCGAGCACGTTAATAGTATTCAATTAGTACGCGATTTAAGTGACACCATGCTCAATGGCTCGCTATGCGCACTGGGCGGTATGACCCCGTATCCGGTGTTAAGTGCGCTCAATCATTTTCCAGAAGACTTTGGTGTTTCATCAGGTGGCCTTTCATCAGAAACCAAAGTGGGCTAGTGGCAGGTTAAGGATAAATTTATGGACGAGATCAAATATAATCCAAAAACGGATTACGGTACCCCGCAAAGCCAGTCAACCAAGCAAATCACGCTTACTGTGGACGATAGGCAGGTAACCGTGCCAGATGGCGTCACTATTATGCACGCAGCGGCAGTTGCAGGCGTGATGGTGCCGAAACTATGTGCAACAGATAGCCTGGAGCCATTTGGTTCATGCCGGCTGTGTCTGGTGGAAATTGAAGGCCGCCGCGGCTATCCGGCTTCATGCACTACACCCGTTGCCGAGGGACTCGTTGTACATACGCAAACTCCCAAGCTGGCCGATATCCGGCGCGGCACGATGGAGCTTTATATTTCAGACCATCCGCTTGATTGCTTGACCTGTGCCGCCAATGGTGACTGTGAACTGCAGGACATGGCAGGGGCTGTAGGTTTGCGCGAAGTGCGTTATGGTTATGATGGTGAGAATCATCTTAAAGCAGCTAAAGATGAGAGCAATCCTTATTTCACCTTTGATCCAAGCAAATGTATCGTCTGTTCACGTTGCGTGCGTGCCTGTGAAGAAACACAAGGTACCTTTGCACTGACTATTTCCGGCCGCGGTTTTGACTCTAAAGTTTCAGCCGGTAACAAGGACTTCATGGATTCTGAATGCGTATCCTGCGGTGCCTGTGTACAGGCTTGTCCTACCGCTACCTTGATGGAAAAGTCAGTGATTCAGGCCGGCACGCCCGAGCATAGCGTCACCACGACCTGTGCATATTGCGGTGTCGGTTGCAGCTTTGATGCTGAAATGAAAGGTGAGGAAGTCGTACGCATGACGCCAAGCAAGCATGGTGGCGCCAACCACGGCCATTCCTGTGTAAAAGGGCGTTTTGCCTGGGGCTATGCAACCCATAAAGACCGCATAACAACACCGATGATACGCAAGAGCATCAACGATCCATGGCAACAAGTGGGTTGGGACGAGGCTATCAGCTATGCCGCAAGCGAACTCAGCCGCATTCAAAAGCAATATGGCAAAGATGCCATTGGCGGCATTACGTCATCACGCTGTACCAATGAGGAAGTTTACGTCACACAGAAACTCATTCGCGCAGTATTCGGTGTCAATAATGTAGATACCTGCGCGCGTGTTTGCCATAGCCCAACCGGTTATGGTTTGAAACAAACCTTGGGTGAGTCCGCCGGCACACAGACATTTGATTCTGTGATGCAATCTGACGTGATTCTTATTATCGGCGCCAATCCGACGGATGGGCACCCGGTATTTGCTTCGCAAATGAAGCGTCGTTTACGTGCAGGTGCCAAATTAATCATTGCTGACCCACGTGCGATTGATCTGGTTGCTAACTCACCGCATATCCGTGCTGATTATCACTTGAAATTGCGCCCCGGTACTAATGTGGCTTTGGTTTCTGCTTTGGCGCACGTGATTGTGACTGAAGGGCTGGTGCAGGAAGCGTTTGTTAAAGAGCGCTGCGAGTGGGATTCATTTGTCGCATGGCGTGACTTTGTAGCTAAACCAGAAAACTCACCTGAAACATTGGCTAGTGAAATCGGTGTTAAAGCCGAAGATATCCGTGCGGCGGCAAGACTATATGCAACAGGCGGTAATGCAGCGATTTACTATGGCTTAGGTGTGACTGAGCACAGCCAAGGTTCTACCACCGTGATGGGTATCGCTAACCTGGCAATGGCAACGGCAAATATTGGCCGTGAAGGCGTGGGTGTTAATCCATTGCGCGGACAAAATAATGTACAGGGTTCTTGCGATATGGGCTCTATGCCGCACGAATTTCCAGGTTATCGCCATGTGGCGGACGATGCGACGCGTGAATTGTTTGAATCTGCCTGGGGCAGGCCGTTAAGTAGTGAACCCGGCTTGCGTATTCCCAATATGCTGGATCAAGCAGCTGAGGGCAGTTTCAAGGGCTTGTACTGTGTGGGTGAGGATATTGTACAGTCAGACCCAAACACCCAGCATGTTACGCACGCGCTTAAAAACATGGAGTGCGTGATCGTGCAAGACTTGTTCCTGAACGAGACCGCGATGTATGCGCACGTGTTCTTCCCGGGAGCATCATTCCTGGAGAAAAATGGCACGTTTACCAATGCCGAGCGCCGTATTTCACCGGTGCGCCGTGTAATGAAACCTAAAAATGGTTATGAAGACTGGGAGGTAACCACTAAATTATCCGAGGCTTTAGGTTACCCGATGAACTACAAGCATGCCTCAGACATCATGGATGAAATTGCGCGTTTGACGCCGACGTTCCATGGCGTAAGTTTCAAAAAACTGGATGAGATGGGCAGCATTCAGTGGCCATGTAATGACGAGCATCCGAATGGCACGCCGATTATGCATATCGGGGAGTTCGTGCGTGGAAAAGGCAAGTTCTTTATTACGCAATACGTACCGACTACCGAGAAAGTGAATACGAAGTTCCCGCTGATACTGACTACAGGGCGTATCCTGTCGCAATATAACGTGGGTGCACAAACGCGCAGAACACAGAATACAGCCTGGCATCCCGAGGATATACTGGAAATTCATCCGCATGATGCTGAAGATCGCGGAATAAAAGAGGGCGACTGGGTGGGTATTGCTAGCCGTGCGGGTGAAACCGTGCTGCGCGCAAAAATTACAGAGCGCGTACAGGTAGGCGTGGTTTATACGACTTTCCATCATCCGGAATCCGGTGCTAATGTGATTACGACCGATAACTCGGATTGGGCTACGAACTGTCCGGAATACAAAGTGACTGCAGTACAAGTGTCACGCGTGAACCAGTTATCAGATTGGCAAAAGCATTACAAAACCTTTAGTGAAGCACAGATTGCTTTTGCCGGCAGAAAAGTAGAAGCCTCTAAAGTTGGATAAAAATCCGGCGTCATCTTATATACTAGATGTGCCATTGAGTACTTTTGAAGTCACTCAATGGCGAGATGGTGCCCCATTGCAAACGCAGGATTGTCTGGCAGAAGAGACGCCGGTCGCACTGATTTACAACGGTGTTTCACATGCGGTGATGCTGGCTACCGCACAGGATCTGGAAGACTTTGCACTAGGTTTCTCGTTGTCTGAAGGAATTGTGCAAAGTGCCAGCGAGCTTTACAGCATTGAAGTTCAGGTGCAGGCGAATGGTATCGAGTTGCATTGCGAGATTGCCAGCGAGCGTTTCGTGCAGTTGAAAGAGCGCCGCCGCACTTTGGCAGGCAAGACTGGCTGCGGCTTATGTGGCGCCGAGAGTCTGGAACAGGCCGTGCGTTACCCGAAACCATTACTGTCCGACGCTGTGTTTGCAGCAAAAAGTATTGAACGTGGTTTGCAGGTGATACAGTCGCAGCAGATGATGCAGCAAAAGACTGGTGCCACGCATGCCAGTGCTTATGTGCTGGCTGATGGCACCGTGAGTGTGGTGCGCGAAGATGTAGGTAGGCACAATGCACTGGATAAGCTCATTGGTGCGTTGGAAAAAATGCGGACGGAGCAAGGGCAACTGGCGACAGGTTTTGTAATTACCACCAGCCGAGCAAGTTTCGAGATGGTGCAGAAGACAGCCAGTGCCGGCATCTGTATGTTAGTGGCAGTTTCTGCGCCTACAGGTTTGGCAGTACGTATAGCAGAGCAATGTGGCTTGGCCTTGGTTGGTTTTGCCAGAGAAAATCGGTACGTGGTGTATTGCCACGGTGAAAGAATTTTGAATCAGTAAGTGAAAAAACTATATGAGACCTTTTCACGGATAGACGAGCGTAGTAAAGACAAGGCAAAAATTGACGAAAACTTTAGTTTCAGTGCAGGGTAATATGTGAAGCATGTTAGCCGTAACTAAAAACCGGAGTTTATGCGGTATAAATGAGGATTTTGAGTCAATTTTTAACGCCGTATTTACAAGCGCAGACATTCGTGTGAAGGTCTCTATATAAATAGAAGAACTGGAAAAAATGGATATTCAACGCTTAATTTCAATGGCTAACCAGATTGGTGATTTTTACGAATCATACCCTGACCAAAGCCATGCCCAGCAGGACATTGCCGGGCATCTAAACCGATTTTGGGCATTGCCCATGCGTAAGCAAATTGCGCAGTATGTGCATGAGCAGGGCGGTAAAGGTTTGCATCAACAAGTGCAGACTGCGATTAAGGCATACTTGCAGGTGTAAGTACCCGCCAGATTCCGTAGCTTTACTTCGTTATGAGAATATATGGTTTTGAAATTATACGGTTTCGAAAATATACGCTTTTTAAAATGACTGGCGCTGGAACAGTCTGAATTTTTCTTTCCTATCGGCCAAGCGTTTCCCGCTCCAGACCAGCTTCCATTCATCGCCAGGCTGCATTTTGGTTGTGCCGCGTTCGTCCTGAATCAGGTAAAAATTACAGTCGAGTAATTGTGTGGTTTCAAAAGGCCGCAAATTAATGTCGGTATAATAGTGCACTAACATGCGTTGTGACTGTCCGACATTCAGACTATTGATGCAATAGGTATTGGCAGGCAACGCTTTGTACATGCCTGTGAAAACTGGCTCATAACTTTTAGCTGCATCAATCCATGGTAGCCAAAGTGTCATTAATAAACCCCAGCCAAATGTCATGCCAACTGCCCAGTTAGTCACGGTGGATCGATTGCTTTGCTTAGCGCGTACACAAGTGAATAACCAGATTGCAGTAATTAAAATCGCAAAAAGCAGCATTACCCAATGAAAGTCAGTTGCATTTGATCCTGATAAGAATTGCATGCGTTCTTTGATCTTAGCCGGGTGGCCAGTCATCATGGCTATCCAGCCAAGCCATATTAAGAAGCCAATCAAGCCAAATAGCATAATGCCAAACCAATTTAAAGCTGATGCAGCTCCACGTTTTAGATACTCTACACTGCCGGCACCCAGTGCAACCAATGGCAATAATAACGGCATGGCATTGATGTCTTTAGATGATGCGCCAAAGCCCAGAAAAAACAGGGTGCTAGCAAAGAAAATAATAATAAGCTGAAATTTGGGTTTTGAAACGAGATGGTGCCGATGACGCCACAGCCCCCACATTGCTAAAGGCAGAGCAGGCCAGGCATACCAAATCAGGATGCGAATGAAATAAAGATGGTTTTGTTGGTTAAATCCATTGAGGCTGGTCTGTAGCCATTGATTAAACAATATTGGCTTTTGCAGGTAGAGCAATATCAGCCAGATTGCTATTAAAGGACTGGCAATGGCAAGGGCAGTGACTAGAACTTTAGAATAACTTATGGTGCGCCAGGCTTTAAAAACTAATGGCAGTAATAGTGCGGTGCCGATTAAAATAAAAGGTACCATTAAGCCATCTGACAAAAATCCTACGCTGAGTGCAATGCCTAGTAAACCGCTGGCACGCCACGGGCGGCGTTTAGAAAGAGCTAGTGCATAAAACCCTGTGGCAGCACTGGCTAAGCTGGCAATTTCAGTATTCAGGCTATGTGCATTCATGACTAAGCCTATGGTGCCTATCATGATAAACGTGGCGTGGCGGCCAACACCACGCGCCCATAGCTCGCGACTAGTCATGCCAACCATCAGCAAGACTATCGCCATCCAGACTGCATTGATTGATCTTGCTCCGTCATGCAAGCTGAATAGCGGACTTAGCAGTTTTGCACTAGCTGCCGCAGTTAAATAATAGAGTGGCGGCAATTCCAGTTTAGATTCGCCAGCGGCTAATGGCGCAATTAAACTTCCGCCCTCAATAATACCTTTAACGATAGTAATGCTGGTGGCCTCAAG
>Ga0209593_10001455_pt1 | contig 10166 bp, 7 predicted proteins | sample PPLLaktember2015_3_FD_187260 | JGI IMG/M metagenome (GOLD analysis project Ga0209593, IMG submission 187260) | Freshwater sediment microbial communities from Prairie Pothole Lake near Jamestown, North Dakota, USA - PPLs Lake P7 Core (6) Depth... | ecosystem: Environmental > Aquatic > Freshwater...
TCGCAAAGCGGCCGCCGTCCAGCGGCACCAGCGGACGCAGTTCCGGCGGCAGCACCGGCAGCACCTCGAGGATCATCCACTCGGGCTTGATGCCCGAACGCTGGAACCCCTCGAGCACCTTCAGGCGCTTGGCGAACTTCTTGATCTTGGCTTCGGATCCGGTCTCGGCCAGGTCCTTGCGCAGCGTCTCGATCTCGCGATTGACGTCGATGCCGCGCAGCAGTTCGCGGATAGCCTCCGCGCCCATCAGCGCGCGGAAGTCGTCGCCGTACTCCTCGGTCTTGGCGATGAAGTCGTCCTCGGTCATCAGCTGCCCCTTCTTCAGGGGCGTGAAGCCGGGGTCGACCACGCAGTAGGCCTCGAAGTACAGCACGCGCTCGATGTCGCGCAGCGTCATGTCGAGCACCATCCCCATGCGGGACGGCAGGCTCTTCAGGAACCAGATGTGCGCGGTCGGGCTGGCCAGCTCGATGTGGCCCATGCGCTCGCGCCGCACCTTGGCCAGCGTCACCTCGACGCCGCACTTCTCGCAGATCACGCCGCGGTGCTTGAGGCGCTTGTACTTCCCGCACAGGCACTCGTAGTCCTTGATCGGGCCGAAGATCTTTGCGCAGAACAGGCCGTCCCGCTCCGGCTTGAACGTGCGGTAGTTGATCGTCTCGGGCTTCTTGACCTCGCCGAACGACCACGAACGGATCTTGTCCGGCGACGCGATGCCGATCTTGATGGCATCGAACTGCTCTTCCTGCTGGACCTGTTTGAACAGGTCGAGTAGCGCTTTCATGCGTGCTCCTCAGTGTTCCTGGGCGTCAATGGCTCGCGTGGTCTTCCGATCAGATGCGCTCGAGATCGATGTCGATCCCCAGCGATCTGATCTCCTTCACGAGCACGTTGAAGGACTCCGGCATGCCGGCGTCGATCACGTGATCGCCCTTGACGATGTTCTCGTAGACCTTGGTGCGGCCCTGCACGTCGTCCGACTTCACGGTCAGCATCTCCTGCAGCACGTACGACGCTCCGTAGGCCTCGAGGGCCCAGACCTCCATCTCGCCGAAGCGCTGACCGCCGAACTGCGCCTTGCCGCCCAGCGGCTGCTGGGTGACAAGCGAGTACGGCCCGGTCGAGCGCGCGTGCATCTTGTCGTCGACCAGGTGGTGCAGCTTCAGCACGTGCATGTAGCCCACCGTGACGGGGCGCTCGAATGCCTCGCCGGTGCGGCCGTCGAACAGGCGTGCCTGCGTCTTGCTGTCGGTCAGCTGCGCGCGCGCGGCCACTTCCTGCGGGTAGGCCAGGTCGAGCATGGCGTGGATCTCCTTTTCGGCCGCGCCGTCGAACACCGGCGTGGCGAACGGGACGCCGTCCTTGAGGTGCCCGGCGAGCTGGACGATCTCGTCCTCGGACAGGGCGTCGATCTCCTCCGGCTTGCCCGAACGGTTGTATAGCTCCTTGAGGAACGCGCGCAGCTGCGTGGCCTTGGCGTTCGTCGCCATCTCCCCGATGCGCTGGCCCAGGCCCTTTGCGGCCCAGCCGAGGTGCGTCTCGAGGATCTGGCCGACGTTCATCCGCGACGGCACGCCGAGCGGGTTCAGCACGATGTCGGCCGGCGTTCCATCCGCCATGTACGGCATGTCCTCGACCGGCACGATGCGCGACACGACGCCCTTGTTGCCGTGGCGGCCGGCCATCTTGTCGCCCGGCTGCAGGCGGCGCTTCACGGCCAGGTACACCTTGACCATCTTCAGCACGCCCGGCGGCAGTTCGTCGCCCTGCGTGAGCTTCTTCTTCTTGTCCTCGAAGGCCTGGTCGAACTGCTTGCGCTTCAGCTCGATCGAGTCCTTCAGCGACTCGAGCTGCGCTGCGGCCTCGTCGTCCGACAGGCGGATCTCGAACCAGTGGTACTTCTCGAGCGACTCGAGATAGTCCCTGGTGATCACCGTGCCCTTCGCGATCTTGCGCGGGCCGCCGGTGGCTTCCTTCTTCAGCAGCAGTCGTTCGATCCGCTGGAACGCGTCGCCTTCGACGATGCGCAACTGGTCGTTCAGGTCCTGGCGGTACCTCTTCAGCGCATCGTCGATGATCTGCTGGGCGCGCTTGTCGCGAACGATGCCTTCGCGCGTGAACACCTGGACGTCGATCACCGTGCCGCTCATGCCCGACGGCACGCGCAGCGAGGTGTCCTTCACGTCGGAGGCCTTCTCGCCGAAGATCGCGCGCAGCAGCTTCTCTTCCGGCGTCAGCTGGGTCTCGCCCTTCGGCGTGACCTTGCCGACCAGCACGTCCCCGGCGTTGACCTCGGCGCCGATGTAGACGATGCCCGAGTCGTCGAGCCGCGCGAGCTGGTTCTCCGACAGGTTGCTGATGTCCCGCGTGATCTCCTCGGGGCCGAGCTTCGTGTCGCGCGCGACGACGTTGAGCTCCTCGATGTGGATCGACGTGTAGCGGTCGTCGGCGACGACGCGCTCGCTGATCAGGATCGAGTCCTCGAAGTTGTAGCCGTTCCACGGCATGAACGCGACCAGCATGTTCTGGCCGAGCGCCAGCTCGCCGAGGTCGGTCGACGCGCCGTCGGCGATCACGTCGCCCTTGGCGATGACGTCGCCCCTCTTGACGATCGGCGTCTGGTTGATGTTCGTGTTCTGGTTGGAGCGCGTGTACTTGGTCAGGTTGTAGATGTCGACGCCGACCTCGCCCGCGACGTTCTCGCGGTCGTCGACGCGCACCACGATGCGGTTGGCGTCGACGTAGTCGACCATGCCGCCGCGCAGGGCCTGCACGGTCGTGCCCGAGTCCACGGCCACCGTGCGCTCCACGCCGGTGCCGACGAAGGGCTTCTCCGGGCGCAGGCAGGGCACGGCCTGGCGCTGCATGTTCGAGCCCATCAGCGCGCGGTTGGCGTCATCGTGCTCGAGGAACGGGATCAGGGAAGCCGCCACGGAGACGATCTGCGACGGCGCGATGTCCATGTACTGGACCCGCTCGGGCGACATCAGCACGAACTCGCCGTTCTCGCGGCAGCTCACCAGCTCGTCGACGAACCGGCCGGACTTGTCGAGCGGCGCGTTCGCCTGCGCGATCACGTACTTGCCTTCCTCGATGGCCGACAGGTAGGAGATGTCGGTCGTGACGTGACCCTTTTCGACCTTCCGATAGGGCGTCTCGAGGAACCCGTACTCGTTCAGCTGGGCGTACAGCGCCATCGAGTTGATCAGGCCGATGTTCGGGCCCTCGGGCGTCTCGATCGGGCAGACACGCCCGTAGTGCGTCGGGTGCACGTCGCGCACCTCGAAGCCGGCGCGCTCGCGCGTCAGGCCGCCCGGTCCGAGGGCGGAGACGCGGCGCTTGTGCGTGATCTCCGACAGCGGGTTGGTCTGGTCCATGAACTGCGACAGCTGCGAGGAACCGAAGAACTCGCGGATGGACGCGCTGATCGGCTTGCTGTTGATCAGGTCGTGCGGCATCAGGTTCTCGGTTTCGGCCTGGCCGAGGCGCTCCTTGACGGCGCGCTCGACGCGGACGAGGCCCGCGCGGAACTGGTTCTCGGCCAGTTCGCCCACCACGCGCACGCGGCGGTTGCCCAGGTGGTCGATGTCGTCGATCTCGCCGCGACCGTTGCGCAGCTCGACGAGGATCTTCATCGTGTCGACGATGTCCTCGTGGTTGAGCGTCATCGGGCCGGTGATCTCCGGTCGCCCGAAGCGGCTGTTGACCTTCATGCGGCCGACGCGCGACAGGTCGTACGTCTCGTCATCGAAGAACAGGCGGCGGAACAGCGTCTCGACCGCGTCTTCCGTCGGCGGCTCGCCGGGACGCATCATGCGGTAGATCGCGATGCGCGCCGCCAGCTGGTCGCCGGTCTCGTCGATGCGCAGCGTGTTGGAGATGAACGGGCCCTGGTCGAGGTCGTTCGTGTAGATCGTGCGGATGTCCTTCACGTTGGCCAGGCGCAGCTTCTTCAGCGTGTCCTCGGTCAGCTCGTCGTTGGCATTGGCGACGATCTCGCCCGTCTCCGGGTCGACCACGTTCAGCGCCAGCACGCGGCCGAGCACGTAGTCCTCGGTCACGGCGATGCGCGTCATGCCAGCCGCCTCCATGTCGCGGATGTGCTTGGCGTTGATCCGCTTGTCCTTGGCGACGATCACCTTGCCCGTCTTGTCGGTGATGTCGAAGCGCGCGATCTCGCCGCGCAGCCGCTCGGGCACGAGCTCCATGAAGCCGCCGTCGTCGGCCAGCGCGAACGTGTCGAAGCGGAAGAAGTGCGCCAGGATCTGCTCCGGCGACAGGCCGATGGCCTTCAGCAGGATGGTCGCCGGCATCTTGCGGCGACGGTCGACGCGGAAGTACAGGATGTCCTTCGGGTCGAACTCGAAGTCCAGCCACGAGCCGCGGTAGGGAATGACGCGGGCCGAGAACAGCAGCTTGCCGGACGAGTGCGTCTTGCCGCGGTCGTGCTCGAAGAACACGCCCGGCGAACGGTGCAGCTGGCTGACGATGACGCGCTCGGTGCCGTTGATGACGAACGAGCCGGTGGTCGTCATGAGCGGGATCTCGCCCATGTAGACCTCCTGCTCCTTCACCTCCTTGACGGTCGGCTTGCTGGCCTCGCGGTCCATGATGACCAGGCGCACCTTCGCGCGCAACGGAGACGCGTAGGTCAGGCCACGCTGCTGGCACTCCTTGACGTCGAAGGGCGGCTCGCCGAGGTTGTAGCTCACGAACTCCAGCCGCGCCATGCCGTTGTGGCTGGAGATCGGGAAGATCGACGAGAACGCGGCCTGCAGGCCGTGAGGCTCCCGCTTGCTGGGGCCGACTTCGGCCTGCAGGAAGTGGGTGTACGACTCGAGCTGCGTGGCGAGCAGGAAAGGCACCGACAGCACGCTTGGCCGCTTGGCAAAGCTTTTCCGGATGCGCTTCTTTTCAGTGAACGAGTACGGCATGGACGCTCCGTTCAGACGCGAGGAGAGAGAAAACTACAAACCGAAACGAGGGAGGCGAGGACGACAAAGGCCACCGCGGGCGCAGCGTCTGCTGTCGCCCGGGCGGCGTAGGTGTGTCCCGCGGGTTCTCTCATCAAGGGAAGACTTTGATCTGGAGACCGGATCTCCAGGTCGAAGGCCTCCCGGCCCTCTCTCAAGTCGCCGGCGAAGCCTTGGCTCGCCGGCGCACCTGAGTTCATTACTTGACTTCGACCTTCGCGCCTGCTTCTTCCAGCTTCTTCCTGGCGGCGTCGGCGTCGACCTTGTTGACGGCTTCCTTGACGGGCTTCGGCGCGCCGTCGACCAGGTCCTTGGCCTCCTTGAGGCCCAGGCCGGTCAGTTCGCGCACAGCCTTGATCACGTTCACCTTGTTTGCGCCCACTTCGGCGAGGATGACGTTGAACTCGGTCTGCTCTTCAGCAGCCGGCGCGGCGGCGCCAGCCGCCGGGGCCGCCACGGCGACGGCGGCCGCAGCCGCCGATACGCCGAACTTCTCTTCCATCATCTTGATCAGTTCGCTGATCTCGAGGACTGATTTCGCCGCGATCGCGTCGAGGATTTCCTGGTTCGAAAGTGCCATTGCTAAGACTCCTGGTACGTAGTGTCGGTTTCAATAAAGTCGGATGTGGATCAGGCGGCTGCCGTTTCCTTCGCGTCGCGCACCGCTGCGAGCGTGCGCACGAACCGCGCGGGCACTTCGTTCAAGGTGCGAACGAATTGCGCGATCGGGGCCTGCATCGTGGCCATCAGCGTCGCCAGCAGTTCATCACGGCTCGGCATCGTCGCCAGCGCCTTGACGCCCTTTTCGTCCATGACGAAATTGGCCATCGCGCCGCCCTTGACGACTAGCTTGTCGTGATCCTTGGCAAAGCTGGAAAGCACCTTGGCAGCCGCGACCGGGTCCGCGGAAAACCCGTACACCAGCGGTCCGACGAGCTTGTCGGACAGACCGGCAAACGGAGTCCCGTTCACGGCGCGACGTGCCAACGTGTTCTTCAGCACACGAAGCTGGACACCCTGGCTGCGCGCCTGCTTGCGCAACTTGGTGACCGCATCCACATCCAGTCCACGGTATTCGGCGACCACGATCGTCTGGGCCTTCGCCACTAGGGCGCTGACCTCCTTGACCATGGCGGCCTTCTCTTGCCGATTGAGACTCACTGAACTGGCTCCATCAAAAAGTGCTTCGCGGGATTGCTAGGCACCGGTTCGACTGCACCGGCGTCCGAAGCGAAACACTGACGGGCGTTCCTGAAACCGACGCACTTCAATGCTTTCTCCGGGGCCGCCGTCTGCGCTGGATTCCGTCGGCGGTTCGCCCTGCCCGAGCGCAGGCGAGGACGAACACGAGCGGTGATTAAGGAGGGCGGGTTCGCTGCGTTCCTGCGCACGCTCACGCGCGGCACCCGTCCTCATCCAGCGGTCTTTGACAGCAGCGCGCCCGTTTCGCCCGGCGCCTGTTCCCGCCGCTCGACGCGGCGCGCAGCCCAAAGCCCTTGTGACCCGGTCGCCGCCGGGTCGAAATCCTCTTGTCTAGCCGTGCAGCGTGCCGGTGTCCACCCGCACGCCAATGCCCATCGTCGACGACACCGCGACCTTGCGCAGGAACACGCCCTTGGCCGTCGCCGGCTTGGACTTGTTCAGCGCGTCGATCAGCGCCGTCAGGTTGGTGTTCAGCCGCTCGACGTCGAACGACGCGCGGCCGATCGACGCATGAATGATTCCCGCCTTGTCGGCGCGGAACTGCACCTGGCCGGCCTTGGCGTTCTTGACCGCCTGGACGACGTCCGGCGTCACCGTGCCGACCTTCGGGTTCGGCATCAGGCCGCGCGGGCCCAGGATCTGGCCCAGGCCGCCGACCACGCGCATCGCGTCCGGGGACGCGATCACGACGTCGAACTCCATGAAGCCTTCCTTGATGCGCGCCGCCAGGTCGTCGAAACCGACGACATCGGCGCCAGCGGCCCTGGCCTCGTCGGCCTTCGCGCCCTGCGCAAACACGGCGACACGCTTGGTCTTGCCGGATCCGGCCGGCAGCACGACCGAGCCCCGCACCGCCTGGTCGGACTTCTTGGCGTCGATGCCGAGTTGCACCGACACGTCGACGGACTCGTCGAACTTGGCGGTCGCGCAATCCTTCACCAGCTTCAGCGCATCCGTGGCCGGATACACCTTCTGGGTGTCGACCTTCTTGCGGATCGCCTGTGTGCGTTTCGAGAGCTTCGCCATTTACAGGCCCTCCACCGTGATGCCCATCGAACGGGCGCTGCCTGCGATCGTGCGCACCGCGGCGTCCAGGTCGGCGGCGGTGAGGTCCGGCATCTTGGTCTTGGCGATCTCCTCGGCCTGCGCGCGGGTGATCCTGCCCACCTTGTCGGTGTGCGGCCGCGCCGAGCCCTTGTCGATCTTCGCCGCCTTCTTGATCAGCACCGTGGCCGGCGGCGTCTTCATCACGAACGTGAAGCTCTTGTCCGCGAAGGCCGTGATGACCACGGGGATCGGCAGGCCCGGTTCCACGCCCTGCGTCTGGGCGTTGAAAGCCTTGCAGAACTCCATGATGTTCAGGCCGCGCTGACCGAGCGCGGGACCGATCGGGGGCGACGGATTCGCCTTCCCGGCCGGCACTTGCAGCTTGATAAAGCCGACGATCTTCTTCGCCATGCTGGCTCCTGTGGGTTCAGACGCCACGCGATTCGACGCGCGGCTCCCCGGTTACTGCGACCCTGCCTCTGACTTCGCGTTCTGCACCGGGTCGCGCCGCGCAGACCGCCGCTCAACTTTCTGGCTCCGGCCGCCCGCTCCGCGGGCTTAACCGCTACGCGGTTAGCCTTCACCGAAAGGTCTAGGTTCGCACTGCGAACCTAGACCTTTTCAACCTGTCCGAACTCGAGTTCCACCGGGGTCGAGCGACCGAAGATGGTCACCGACACGCGCAGGCGGCTCTTCTCGTAGTTCACTTCCTCGACGTTGCCGTTGAAGTCGGTGAACGGACCGTCCTTCACGCGCACCATCTCGCCCACCTCGAACAAGGTCTTCGGGCGCGGCTTCTCGACGCCTTCCTGCATCTGAGCCATGATCTTGTCGACCTCCTTCTGGGAGATCGGCGCCGGACGCGTGCCGCTGCCACCGACGAAGCCGGTGACCTTCGGCGTGCTCTTCACGAGGTGCCACGCCTCGTCGGTCAGTTCCATCTCGACCAGCACGTAGCCCGGGAAGAAGCGGCGCTCGGAAATGGACTTCTGGCCGCCCTTGACCTCGACCACTTCCTCGGTCGGGACCATGATCCGGCCGAACTGCGCCTGCAGTCCCGCACGGTTGATGCGCTCCTGCAGCGCGCGCGCAACGCTCTTCTCCATGCCCGAGTAGGCGTGGACCACGTACCAGCGCTTGGTGTTCGAGCCCGTGGAGATTTCCGTCGTCGTCATTCGGCCCTCCTCAGCGCCAGCCCAGCAGCAGGTCGTACAGGAACCACTCGAGGCCCTTGTCGACCACGAACAGCAGGATCGCCATGATCACGACGAATGCGAACACGATGCCGGTCGTCGTCATCGTCTCCTTGCGGCTCGGCCACACCACGCGCCTGGTTTCCTCGTACGACTCGCGGCCGTAGGCGATGAAGCGCTTGCCCGATTGGGAGAACCAGGCCACCACCAGCGCCAAGGCGAGTCCGCCGATCAGCACCCCGACGCGCGCCAGCGTCGGCTGGTCGGTGAGGAAGGTGAAGCCCAGCACGCCAGCGGCCGCGGCAAGCACGGCCAGCGCCACGAGGACGATGTCCATCTTGCTGCTCACGGTTTCGACGTTCTGCGTTGTCATGTCGTTCCTGTCGGCGATGCGACCCTTCGCATCGCACGCGCCGTCAGCCGGCGCGGTTAAGTGGCAGGGGCAGAGGGAATCGAACCCCCAACCTTCGGTTTTGGAGACCGACGCTCTGCCAGTTGAGCTATACCCCTACCGTCACTGGCAGGACGCAGCCGGCCGGCCGCGTCCCGTGTCAGCTCCTTACTTGATGATCTTGGCGACGACGCCGGCGCCGACGGTGCGGCCGCCCTCGCGCACGGCGAAGCGCAGGCCCTCTTCCATCGCGATCGGCGCAATCAGCGCCACCGTCATCTGGATGTTGTCGCCCGGCATCACCATCTCCGTGCCCGCCGGCAGCTGGATCGAGCCGGTCACGTCCGTCGTGCGGAAGTAAAACTGCGGCCGGTACCCGTTGAAAAACGGCGTGTGACGGCCACCCTCCTCCTTCGACAGCACGTACACCTCGGCCGTGAAGTCCGTGTGCGGCGTGATCGAGCCCGGCTTGGCCAGCACCTGGCCACGCTCCACCTCCTCACGCTTCGTGCCCCGCAGCAGCACCCCGACGTTGTCGCCCGCCTGCCCCTGGTCCAGCAGCTTGCGGAACATCTCCACGCCCGTGCACGTCGTCTTCATCGTCGGCTTGATCCCGACAATCTCGATCTCGTCGCCCACCTTCACGATGCCGCGCTCGATCCGCCCCGTCACCACCGTGCCACGGCCAGAAATCGAAAACACGTCCTCCACCGGCATCAGGAACGCCCCGTCAATCGCACGCTCCGGCGTCGGGATGTAGCTGTCCAGCGCATCGGCCAGCTTCATGATCGACTGCTCGCCCAGCTCGCCCTTGTCACCCTCCAGCGCCAGCTTCGCCGAACCCTTCACGATCGGAATGTCGTCGCCCGGAAAGTCATACTTGCCCAGCAGCTCGCGCACTTCCATCTCGACGAGCTCCAGCAGCTCCGCATCGTCGACCATGTCCACCTTGTTCATGTACACCACGATGTACGGAACACCCACCTGGCGCGCCAGCAAAATGTGCTCGCGCGTCTGCGGCATCGGACCGTCGGCCGCGCTCACCACCAGAATCGCGCCGTCCATCTGCGCCGCACCCGTGATCATGTTCTTCACATAGTCCGCGTGCCCCGGACAGTCCACGTGCGCATAGTGCCGCTGGCTCGTCTCGTACTCCACGTGCGCCGTGTTGATCGTGATCCCGCGCGCCTTCTCCTCCGGCGCCGCATCAATCTGGTCGTAGGCCTTCGCCTCTCCACCAAACTTCGACGCCAGAACCATCGTGATCGCCGCCGTCAGCGTCGTCTTCCCATGATCCACGTGTCCAATCGTCCCAACATTCACGTGCGGCTTCGTACGCTCAAACTTGCCCTTGGCCAT
>Ga0209593_10001459_pt1 | contig 10160 bp, 6 predicted proteins | sample PPLLaktember2015_3_FD_187260 | JGI IMG/M metagenome (GOLD analysis project Ga0209593, IMG submission 187260) | Freshwater sediment microbial communities from Prairie Pothole Lake near Jamestown, North Dakota, USA - PPLs Lake P7 Core (6) Depth... | ecosystem: Environmental > Aquatic > Freshwater...
GCAACTGCTGTCGCTCCAGAGGCCGAACCTTTCGGGCCTGTATCAGGCCAAGCCGGGTTTCACGCTCGGAACTCTCTCAGGAGGCTTTCCTGCCCACTTGTCCGCCTGGTCAATCAGCTGGTGCAGCGCATCCTCATGTACGTCCAAGGCCGGGTCGCCGTGCCCGACCCCGAGAATTGATGGACGGAATCCGCACAGCCTGCGAATTGAGTTGGAGTGCTCCTGGGGATTCAGGTTAAAGGCGGGCCATCCGGGAGTGAGTTTCGGCCAGGTGGCCACGATGTCTCCGGTGATCATCAGCCGTCGTTCCGGCCAGAAGAAGGACAGGTGCCCCGGCGTGTGTCCCGGCGTGCGGACAACAACCAGGGGGCCGATCTGTTCGCCATCCTGTAAATAGCTGTCAACCGGGCAGGCAGGGTGCTTGTCCAGATGGAGGAAGAGGCCGAGCTGTAACGGAAGCGTGCGAAATGGATACCGCGGCCAGGGACTGATGCCCTGCGGCCGGCGCTGGCCGGCAATCAGGTCGGCCTCCCACTCGTGAGCGTAAACGGGAACGCCGGTCATCCGCTTCAGTGTGGCCAGCCCGCCGACGTGCGAACGATGACAGTGGGTGATTATGATCCGTTTCAGATCCTCGGTCTTTCGGCCGATCTGTTTGATCTGGGCCAGAACGAGTCGAGCATCGGTTTCAAACAAGGTGTCGACGAGCGTCAATTCGTGCCCGTCGTCCAGCAGAAACGCTCGAACCTTCCCGCCCTTCCAGTTCCCCATGCTGTAGACGCCTGGAGCGATTTCCATGGTGTTTCCTCCGGTAAAGATTTGCAGAGCCGTGCACTGGACGAACACGGACTGACACGGACCAACACGGACGAACACGGACCACCGGGGTCGTCCGTGCTGGTCCCGTGTCTGTCCGTGTCCGTCCGTGTCAGTCCTATGTCGCTGAAGGCCCGATCACCTGGCCTTCGGTCGTACTGGGGGCTGGAAGCGGGGCGCTCGCCCGCCGCCGTGCTGCCTCCTGCCGCCAGTAATAGTAGGCGAGCAGTATTGCCGCGACGCCAACGACCGCGCCGAACTGCCAGCGATTAGCCCGGGCCGGGTCGTAACCGGGGAAGGTCACCGCCCAGAATACGAACATGGAAAACCCGAAGAGCAGGAGCAGCTGCACGCCGAGTTTCACCTCGGCCCAATCAGAGCGCAGGTACAGGGAGGCGGCCCACAGTGCGCACAGCGCCGGCCAGGCGGCCATGATGCGGGCGTCAAAAGGATCCACGGCCCAAGGCCACCGGATGTCCGCGAATTCCGGGTTGATGAAGAGTATCCCCGCGACGGTGATCCCCACCATGTAGATCCCGGTCAGCGTCCATTTCAGGCCTGGAAAAATGGCGCCGCCCGATCGCTCCGGAGACAATGACGTCCGGCTCTCAGAGCCGCGCGGTTCCCGAAGGACCAGAAGCAAGGGTTCTACGATGTACGCGATCACCCAGACGTGGGCTAGCAGGCCCTGGGTCTTCCAGCTCATCTCATCCACGTGCCAGAACGTCGCAAGAAAAATGACCCCGAGAAAGGCGTAATTGCCCCACACCAGGGCCCGCAGGCGATACCAGTGCTTTTCGCGCCAGATCGCGTACCCGAGCACGGCGCGCAGGATGAAGGCTGTGGCCAGAAAGGCGGCCGTTAAAGCGGATCTGACCGGCCAGGCAAAGGCCGCTCCCCCGCCGGGGAAAAGCAGCCAGACGACAAAGAAAGTCGCCAAAAGGCACTGGACGACGCCGATGCTGTTGAGGAAACGAGGCTTTGGGAACATGGACACCCCCCGAAAAAGGTAAAGGCGTGAATGATCGCGCCCCGCTCGGGGCGGGATCCTGCGGCAATTATACACCAAAGTTAAATAAAGTGGATTTGTTAACGAAATTGGCTATACAATCGATCAACAACGGTTCCCGGCCGCACCAGCAACCGGGTCTCAACCTCATCACAGGTCCTGTCAGATTGTTCCGGAGGAGTGGCTCGTATGGATGGCAGTTCCAGCAGTCCCGGGAAGCTGATTTTGTCTCACCCCGGGAAACCCGACCAGGAATTTGTGCTGCGAGACGGGACGCTGATTCTGGGACGAGCCCAGATCAGCGACATCGTGATTCCCGACACCAGAATATCCCGCTCTCACGCCAGCCTCGAGTGCTCGCAAGGCTCATGTCTCCTTAAGGACCTCGGCTCTGTCAACGGCACCTGGGTAAACGGCCATCGGGTTACTGAAGTGCGGCTCAAACACGGCGATTCGCTGGCCGTGGGTGACAGCATGCTCCGCTTTGAGGTCATGCAGGAAGACCCCAGTCCCGAACTGAGCATGACGGCCATAGCTCCGGATTTCGACGGCGGGGAGGATCAGGAGAGCGGTTCTCTGCCCATTGAAGTCACCAACACACGTGAGCCTCGTCTGGTGATCCACACACCGAACGGGACGAGCGAAGTGGCCCTCAAAGACGGTCTCGTTCAACTGGGCAGGGACCCCAGGAATGAAGTCGTGCTGAATACGGCTGAATCCTCCCGGCGACACGCTGTGATCGAACGGCGGAACGATTCGTTTTTCATCCGGGATTTAGGCAGCACCAATGGGACCTGGGTCCGGGGGCAGAGAGTCACCGAGCAAGTGCTCGAGGACGGAGACACCATCCGAGTCGGCCGGGTGCGAATGGTCTTCAAGAAGGGATTTGTCCCGGAAGAGCTGACGATGCTGGGTGGTTTCGGCGACTTGCCGAGCCCCTCGAGCCTGGCGAGCCAGAGGCCGGTGATTATCGTCCCGGGTTTGATGGGTTCTGAGCTGTGGCTGGGGAGCGAGAAGGTCTGGCCCAATCCCAAATATCTCCTGACGAATCCCGAGATCGCCTGCCTGCCCGATCAATGCGGGCTCGAAGCGAAGTGCCTGGTCAGTGAAGTGGTGGTTGTGCCCAACGTGGTCAAGATGGCTCAGTACAACCGGCTGACCGAGCATCTGGAAGAAGCCCTGGGGTACGAACGGGGGAAGAATCTGCTGGAGTTTCCATACGATTGGCGGCTCGACAACCGGATTTCGGCCCGTAAGCTCGGGGCGGCGATTGAAGCCTGGCAGGAGCGTAGTCCCGAAGCCCGGGGGCCGATCACGCTCATCGCGCACAGCCTCGGGTGCCTTGTCAGCCGGTACTACGTCGATTGCCTGGGCGGAAGTGCGAAGGTCAAGCGGATCATCTTCCTGGGAGGGCCGCATTACGGCGTTCCGAAGGCGGTTCCCTCCCTCATGAGGGGGCCGGACATTCTTCCTTTCGGGTTAATGAACGAGCGCATCCGGCGGGTCCTTTGTACTTTCCCTACGACCTATCAGATCCTGCCGACCTACCCCTGCGTGGTGGACCGTAAGGGTCGAAAGGTGAATGTGCTTACCGAAGACGGTTGGTTGTCGACATCGCAACGTCAGCTCCTGCGTGATGCCGATCATTTTCGCCGGGAGCTCGGCCCGCACTGTTCGGTTCCTTCCGTCTCGATCTTCGGCTACGGGATAAAGACGATAACCGAGATGGCCATCCGGGATGAGGAGGAGGGCGTCTGGAAGAAGGCCGACATCCTTTTCGAGGCCAAGGGAGACTCGGCGATTCCGGAGCGAAGTACCGTGCTCGAAGGATCGGAGATCCATCCGGTCAGGCAATACCACGGTTCGCTCTACGTCGATAACGACGTGAAAATGCGTTTGAAAGTGGAGTTGCTCCGTGGCTAGAAAAACAAGAGCGGTCGTTGTCGTGACGTTTGGAGCGCTGGCACTTGCCTCCGGCGTCTGCCGCGCTGCCGAGGAGGCGGCGCCCCAACCCCTGGAACTCGCCGCGGCCTTGCAGCAGGCTGTCGAAAACAACCCGTCCATTGTCCGGCTTCGCCTGGAAGGGGCGAAGCTGGCGGAGACTCTTGCTGCGGTCAGAACCCGCCGCTTGCCCGGCTTCCAGGTGAATGTGCTCGCCTCCCAGCAGCTCCGTGATGTGGATTTCCTGTTCCGGCGAGGAGTTTTCGGGGCGTTACCCGGAATCGGCCCGGTTCCGGCTGCGGACGCCAGTATCGTGACGGGCAAGGTACCGACGGCGCTCATCAACGCGCAGATCGTTCAACCCTTGTCGCAGCAGCACGTGATTGGGTTGAACCTGCGGCAGATCGAGCTTCAGATGCAGGCCAACGAGGAGAAGCTGAAAGCCGAGCGCCAGAAGGTAGCTTCGGAGGTCAAGAAGGCGTACTACGGGGTACTTCTCGCGCAGAATGGGTTGACGGCGACCCGGCAGGGAATCGAGTTGTATCGCGAGATCCACCGGGTAACTCAGGAGCACGTGGTCCAAAAAGTCGCGTTGCAGTCCGACCGTCTGGATGTCGAGACCCGGCAGGCGAAGACCGAATATGACGCGCTGGTCTTGGAAGATCAGCTGGCGATCCAGAAGCAGCAGCTGAACCTGCTTCTCGGCCGGGCGATTGACACCCCGTTTTCGGTAACTCCGGTAGGCGAAGTCGGACGGGAAGTGGTTGAGCTGGCCGAATTGCGCAGACGTGCACTCGAGCAACGCCCGGAGATAAGGGAAGCCGACATACGGACCCGGCAGGCCGAGATGGACCGGCGAATCAAGCGAGCTGAGCGAATCCCGGAGGTGGGTCTGGCTCTGAGTTATTTCTCCCCCCTTAACTTCAACGAGATGCTGCCGACTCATGTGACCAGCGTGGGACTGCTCTTCAAGTGGGATGTGTACGACTGGGGACGCAGAAAAAGAGAACTGGCGGAGAAGGGCCTGACGATCGAACAGGCGAGAACCGGCGTCGAAGAAGCGCGCAGCATGGTGCTGATCGACGTGGAGGCTAAGTACCGGAAACTCCAGCAGACGAAACAACTCCTCCGGATCGCCCAGTTGGGGAGAGAACGGGCCAACGAGAACGTACGGGTCGCGTCAAACAAATATCGGCAGGAGTTCGCGCTCCTGAAGGATGTGCTCCAGGCGCAGACTGACCTCGAGCAGGCGCGCTTCCAGCAGGAGCAGGCACTCCTCGCCTACTGGACGGCTCGGGCGGACCTGGAGAAGGCTGTTGGAGAGGAAAAATGAGTAAACACGTGTTGGGGCTTCTGGCCGCGCTTTTGTTGGTTTCGGTGTCTGCAGGCTGCCAAAAAGCGGAGGCCGATCAGGAGAAGAGGCCGGTGCCGGTGAACGTGCAGCCGGTCGAGCTGCAAACTCCGGATCGAGGCGCGCGTTATACGGCGTCCATTGTTCCGGCATCCCAGGTGGAAGTCAGCTTCAGGGTGCCCGGGTACTTGACGGGACTCCATTCGGTGCCCGGAGTGGATGGACAATGGCGGCCCCTGCAAGCCGGCGACCTTGTGAGCCGGGGAACGGAATTAGCTCGGCTGCGCCCGGACGAATACACGGTAAAAGTCGAGCAGGCCCAGGCTCAGGTGTCCGAGGTCCGGTCCGCGCTGGCGACGGCTGAGGCGCAACTGCGAGAGGCGAAAGCCGCGCTGGCACGCTCCGAGCAGGAATTTACGAGAGCCAGGAACCTGTTCGAAACCGCGAGCATCACGAAGCGCGACTATGAGGCGGCCGAGACGCAGCGGGAGGTCAGCCAGGCTCGCGTCGCGGCGATTGAGTCGCAGATCCAGGCGGTCCAGGCGAAGTCCGGCGGGGCCCAGGCACTCGTGCGAGAGGCGGAACTGGCGCAGGACGATACCCTGCTCGTTGCCCCGTTGAGTGGAACGGTTATAAAGCGACTGGTTGAAGTCGGGAGTTTTGTAGCGCCGGGACGGCCGGCTTTCATCCTCGCAGATACCAGCTCCCTGCGGGCCGTTTTCGGCATCCCGGACATCGATCTGCCTATGCTGCGCCTGGGGACCGACGTTTCTCTCACAGCTGATGCGCTGCCCGGACGGAAGTTCCACGGACGGGTCGTGTCGCTTTCCCCGGCCGCCGACACGAGGACGCGAGTTTTTGACGTCGAGGTTGCGGTCCGAAATCAAGCCAATCTGCTGCGCATCGGCATGATCTGTTCGCTCGAGTTGGCCTCTTCGCGGGCGTCCGAGCGCCTCCTGCCAGTCATCCCGATCAATTCCGTCATTCGTTCGAAACGGAGTGCAGGTGGTTACGCGGTTTATGTGGTGGAAGATACGACGGGTCGAAAGGTTTGCAGGCTTCGTGAGATTACCCTGGGCGACACCTATGGGAATCGGGTGATCGTGACCGCAGGTTTGAAGGCAGGTGAAAACGTGGTCACGTCGGGAGCCACCGTCGTTCAAGATGGCGACCGCGTGCAGGTCGTCGCGTGGTGAGGTCGCGGAGTACCACGGACGAGCACGGACGAGCACGGACGAACACGGACCGCTTTCGTCTGGGCCTGTCCGTGTCGGTCCGTGTCTGTCCGTGTTTGTCCGCCGCCTGTCGAGAGGTTCTCCTATGACATCGCCGAAGAGCGATCGTGAGATGATCGCCAGTGCTCGCAACACTTCCCGCTTCTTTGTCGAATCGCGCCAGATTTCCTGGGTGCTCCTGCTGTTCACTTGCCTCTGGGGCTTATACGCGTATTTCAGCATGCCTCAACGCAAGGATCCGGAGATCCGCGTCCGGACGGCGGTTGCGGTAACGCCGTGGCCCGGGGCGCCGGCAGAAAAGATTGAGCAGTTGATTACGAGCAAGATCGAGGCGCAAGTCGCCTCGAACTCCAAAGTGAAGAAGATCGAGTCGATTTCGCGGGGCAGTCTCTCTGTCGTTTACGTGGAGTTGGATCAGCAGGTGAAGGAGACGGGCAGGGAATTCGACGACATCCGACTGAGGCTTGACTCGATTCAGGATCTGCCCGATGGCGCCGGCCCGATCAACTTCATCAAGGACTTCGGCGACACCGCGGCGCTCATGCTGACGGTCGCCAGCCCACTGGCGGATGACGTCGACATCGGCCTGCGATCCGGGTCGATCCGCGCTGCCATAGAGCGTGAACGAGCGTCCCTCGCGGAACCCGATCGAACTGGTCGCTTGACGTTGGTGCAGTGTTTCCCAGCCGGCATCACGACCCGGCTGCTCAGGGAGCGTCTTCTGGCGGTCGGGAATCATTTCGTTGACGCGGGGTGGGCGAGAAGGCTGCGGCCGATCGAAGGCGCGGGCTACGTCGCGCTCGACCTGAGCACCTCTCTCGATGAGGCGGCCCTGTTAACCCGGCTCCGTAGGTTCTCGGCTGACCGGTTCGGTGAGGCCGATCAGATTCCGGATATCTGGAAGCCGATCGTCGTCAGGAATCCGGCCGAGACGGAATCTCGGCTCAAGCAGGCGGCCGGCGATAAATACACTTACCGCGAACTCGATCAGTTCACCGAGTTGATCGCCCGGACGCTGAAAACCCTGCCGCAGGTTTCGAAGGTCGCCCGGTCCGGCGTTTTGAACGAGAAGATTTACCTCGTGTACTCGCAGGAACGTCTGGCCTCTTACGGCCTGACGCCGGCCGTTCTTCCTCGGGTCCTAGGTGCGCGTAACATCACTCTTGCGGGTGGAAGGCTTGACGTGGAGGGGAAGAACGTCTCGGTGCAACCCTCTGGTGAATTCACCTCCGAGCGTGAGATCAGTGATGTGACGGTGGCGGTGTCGCAGACCGGTTCCCCCGTTTATCTGCGTGATGTCGCCGACGTCTTCCGCAGCTATGACTCTCCGCCCCGTTATCTGAACTTCTACAACTGGCGGGACGCCGAGGGCAAGTGGCATCGGACGCGGGCCGTGACCCTTTCGATCCAGATGCGCTCAGGCGAAATGATCGCCGGTTTCGGCCAGGCGGTTGACAAAGCGTTGAGCGACCTCGGAACCCAGCTTCCGCCGGACCTGATTATGGCGCGCACGTCGGATCAGCCGCTCCAGGTGCGCGAGAATATCAACCTCTTCATGAGGAGCCTGTACGAAGCGATTGCGCTCGTTATCCTCGTCTCTCTCCTCGGATTCTGGGAATGGCGTTCGGCACTTCTCATGGCGCTCTCAATCCCGATCACGCTGGCCCTGACTTTCGGCATGATGCATGTCCTGGGCATCGACATGCAACAGGTGTCTATTGCCACGCTGATCATCGCACTCGGGCTGCTGGTCGATGATCCCGTTGTGGCCGGGGACGCCATCAAGCGGGGACTGGCCCGCGGCCATCCGCGCAGTGTGGCCGCCTGGCTCGGGCCGACCAAACTCGCGACGGCCATCCTTTTTGCCACAATCACAAACATCGTCGCCTACCTGCCCTTTCTGATGCTCAAGGGATCGACTGGTGAGTTCCTCTATAGCCTGCCGATCGTGCTGACTTGCGCCCTAGTCGCCTCGAGGCTGGTCTCGATGACGTTTATTCCGTTCCTCGGGTACTACATCCTGCGCGCGCCAGATGCGTCATCTGTGGAAGACACCATGGTGTTGAGATCCGGCAAATTCGCTCGCCTCTACTCCCGTGCCGGAAAGTGGGCCATTCGACATCGGTGGCAGGTGGTGGGGGCGTCTCTCGTTTTTCTTGCACTGGGGGGACTCTTCATGTCCCGGCTCAGGATGCAGTTCTTCCCGAAGGACCTGTCGTATTTGTCCTTTGTAGACGTCTGGCTGCCGGAAGATGCCCCCTTTTCCTCAACCGACCGGGCCGCTGAGCGGGCCGAAGAAGTGATCCGGGAAGTCACGGAACGCTTCGGTCAGGAACATCAGGGCGAGGAGTCGGGGAAACAAGGAGTGCTGCGCTCCCTTACGACTTTCGTCGGCGGTGGTGGACCCCGTTTCTGGTTTTCGGTGAGCCCCGAGTTACAGCAGTTGAACTACGCGCAGATCATTCTGCAGGTGGAAGATAAACATCTGACCGCCGAATTGATCGAACCACTGCAGCGGGAACTGTCCGCGCGGATACCGGGTACTCGGATCGACGTACGACAACTCGAGTCCGGGAAAGCGATTGGACTCCCGCTGGCGGTTAGGGTTTCCGGGTCGGACATCGCGACTCTGCGCGGGATGGCCGAGCAGGTTAAGGCGATCTTTCGGACGACGCACACGGCGGCAAGGGTTCGTGATGACTGGGGAGACGAAGCTTTCACTGTCGCCCTTCAGACGGATTCCGACCGCGCCAACCTTTCCGGTATCAGCAATTTGGATGTGGCACTCGCGTCGGCCGCCGGAATAAGTGGATTTCCGGTCACGGTTCTGCGAGAGGGCGACAAGCAGATACCGGTGGCGGCTCGGCTCCGAACCGAAGAGCGAGCGGGACTGGACGCCATGAAGAACCTGTACGTCTACTCCTCGCAGGGACCCCAAAAGGTGCCACTACGGCAGATTTCGTCCGTCACCTATTCGATGCAGACGGAAAAACTGCGGCGGAGGAACCAATTCAGGACGGTCACGGTGTCCTGCATGCCGGAGAGCGGCGTGCTGCCGTCGGAAGTCATGGCCGAAGTGCGACCGGCCTTGGAGCGATTCCAGGAAGAGCTTCCGCCGGGGTATCAGCTCGAGATCGGAGGGGAGGAGGAGGCGCGTCGGGAAGGCTTTCGCGACCTGGTCCTGGTGATGATGATTTCGATCGTGGCGATCTTCCTGGCCCTCGTCCTTCAGTTCAAGCACGCCGTTAAGCCGCTCATCGTGTTTGCTGCGATCCCCTACGGAATGGTCGGCGCCTTGGGTGCCTTGTGGCTGATGGGGGCGCCATTCGGTTTCATGGCATTCCTCGGGATCATCAGCCTGATCGGCGTCATTGTCAGCCACATCATCGTTCTTTTTGACTTCATCGAGGAGAAGCGCGAGCACGGAGAGTCGCTCGAGCAGGCGCTCGTCGACGCAGGGATCATGCGACTGCGTCCGATTCTGATCACTGTCGGGGCCACGGTGACCGCGCTGATTCCCCTGGCTTTGCACGGAGGTCCGCTCTGGGAACCGATGTGCTACGCGCAGATGGGTGGCCTGACCCTCGCGACGGTGGTCACCTTGCTTCTGGTTCCCGTAATCTATTCGATCTTCGTTCTGGATCTAAAGGTCGTGAAATGGGAAAGGGAGTAAGCGGACGTCACCCTGGGAGCGCAGACGTCTCGCTGGGAGCGCAGGCGTCTCGCTGGGAGCGCAGGCGTCTCGCTGGGAGCGCAGGCGTCTCGCCTGCACTGGGGTCGCAGGCGGGACGCCTGCGCTCCCAGCAAC
>Ga0209593_10001463_pt1 | contig 10145 bp, 8 predicted proteins | sample PPLLaktember2015_3_FD_187260 | JGI IMG/M metagenome (GOLD analysis project Ga0209593, IMG submission 187260) | Freshwater sediment microbial communities from Prairie Pothole Lake near Jamestown, North Dakota, USA - PPLs Lake P7 Core (6) Depth... | ecosystem: Environmental > Aquatic > Freshwater...
CGGCCGTGACCCGCTGGCGGCCGGGCGACCGCGTCGTGGTTGAATCAGCCTTGTCGTGTGCCGCCCGGGAGATCGAGCCGCCATGCCCGTCGTGTGCTGCCGGCCGATTCACCCTTTGTCAGAACTTTCGCAAGGGCCCGCTGCCGATCGGCTCGATGTTTACCTACAAGTTCGGCGCTACCCTCAAGATGTTCGCGGCCAACGCCAACGCCATTTACGATGTCTCCAGCCCGCCGGCCCCGCCCACCGAGGTGACGCCCGCCGTCGCTGGCCTCACCAGCGGCGAGTGGATGACGTTCCAGCACACCACTCCCGGCGGCTCGTTTCTGTGCTGCTTTAACGGCACCGACCCGCGCATGATCTATGACGGCGCGTCGTGGGCGACGACGCCGGCGATTACCTTTTCCGACAGTACGACCTCAGCCGATATCGGCGCGGCGTTCCTGTTCAAGGGGCGACAATTTCTGATCAAGTCCGGGTCGTTCGATGCCTATTATCTCGGCGTCAATTCGATTGGCGGCGCGGCGGCGGTGTTCCCGCTCGGCGGCGTGATGAAGCAGGGCGGTGCGCTCTTGACCGGCTTTACCTGGTCGCCGGAAAGCGGCGATGGCCTCAACATGCTTGCCTGCTTCGTCTCGACGGAGGGCGAAATCGCCGTCTACAAGGGCGATGATCCGTCCACCGCCGCCACATGGGGCCTGCAGGGCGTCTATTCGATCGGCAAGCCGCTCGGCAAGAACGCCTTCATCCGGGCCGGCGGCGATATTTTCATCTGCACCGCAACCGGCCTCATCCCACTCAGCCAGGTGTTCCAGCGGGATCGCGATACGGTGGCGCTGAGCGCCCTGTCGCGGTCCATAGACGACATCTGGCAGAACGTCGCCCGCTCGGTGTCGTTTGGCTGGGCGATTACCGCATGGCCGGAAAAAAGCCTGGTCTTCGTCAGTTTCCCGTTTACCGCGGCGGAGCCGGACTCGACCTTCGTGTTCAACGTTAAGACCAACAAGTGGAGCCTGGTCAGAGGCTGGCAGGCGATGGCCTACTGCTCGTTTCAGGGCCTGCTGTATTTCGGCGATGCCGCCGATGGGGGCGATGCCAACGCCGGCATCTGGAACGCCGATGCGACAGGGAGCGACGACGGCAATCCGTTCAAGGCGGTTTATCTGTCGCACTTCATGCCGGCGGGCGGCTTCGGGCGGCGCTCACGGGCGACGCTGGCGCACATGTATTTCGAGGGCAAGGTCAATCCGGTCGTCTATCTGTTCGCGCGCGCCAATGGCGACATTACGGAGCCGTCCGGTCCTGCAGTCACGCAGGCGAACCCGACCGTTTCCGAGTGGGACGTCGGCCAGTGGGATCAGGCGCTGTGGGATGCCGGCACGCCGAAGACCAAGATCCAGCGCCGGCAGAACGTGCGGGCGACCGGCGACACGCTGGCGCTCGGCTGCGTGGTGACCTCGGGCGGCTCGACGTCGCTCGACCTGGAGATCGACATGGGCGTGCTGCAGGTGACCGGAGGGGAGTCCTCGGCATGAAGCACCATTACACCATCGGCATCGAGCCGTTCGAAGAGGCGCTGAAGGACTGCGAGCCGCTGGCCAAAGCCCATTACGAAGAAATGCGCAACCGACTCGAAAGCCAAGGGGTGCCGATCGGCCCCTACAAGCCGCGGCTGGACGTCTACCGGCAGGCTTCCGAAGCAGGCTACCTGTACACCTTCGTGGTGCGCACGGAGACGGGCGAGGCTGTCGGCTATTCGAACGTCTACATGCAGCAGGACATGCACAACAGTGAGCCGTATGCCCGCGAGGACACCGTCTACATCCACCCCGACCACCGCAACGGAGTCGGTCGCCGGCTGGTTCGGTTCATCCTCGATCACATGAAGGCAGAGGGCGCCAAGCGCTTTGCCATACAGCCCGTCACCGACTTGCGAGTCGGTAAAATCTGGCAGCGGATGGGGTTCAGGCCGGTGGCCGAAACCATGATCCTGACGTTCTAGGAGAGAGTTATGTGCGCACCGGATCCTCCAAAAGCCCCCGATCCCAAAGAGCAGGGAGCCGCGCAGACGGCCGGCAATGTCTCCACGGCGACAGCCAACGCCGCGCTCGGCAACATCAATGAATATACGCCGCAGGGCTCGGTGATCCGTAAGCAGACGGGCACGCAGAGCATTTGGGACGAGAACCTGAAGAAGAACATCAGCGTCCCGACCTATTCGGCCTACCAGACCTACTCGCCGCAGGAGCAGGCGATTTACAATTCCGGCTCGGCCAACCGGCTCGGCGTCAATGCGCTGGCCGGCACCATGATCGACCAGGTCGGCAACACCGTCTCGAAGGGGATCGACTATTCGAAGATGCCGGCCGGCGGCGATGCCTCGCAGATCGACATGCCGAAATACAGCCAGTTCGGGGCTGGGCCGAACCTGCAGACCGCGTTCGGCGATGCAGGGGGCATCCAGCGAAGCATTCCGGGCGCCGACAATTTCAGTGCCGACCGGCAGAAATACGAAGACGCCCTGATGGGGCGGATGAATCCGCAACTGGAGCAGGACCGCAACACGCTGGAGCAGCAACTGCTCAATCAGGGCCTGCAGCCTGGCTCGGAAGCCTATAACCGAGCTGCGGACCAGGCTGGGCGGGCCCGCAACGATGCCCGCTATGGCGCGATCCTGAATGCCGGCACCGAGCAGCAGCGGATGTTCGACATGGGGCTGGCCGGCGGCAACTTCGCCAACCAGGCGCAGCAGCAGGCTTATAACCAGTTGCAGGGCCGGGCGGCGTTCAGCAACACCGGCGCGCAGCAGATGGCCGACAATGCGTTCCGTCGCACCGGGGCCAACAACAGCCTGCAGGACCAGACCTTCAACGCGCAGTCGAACCTGTTCGGGCTGCAGAACACCGACCGGCAGAACGCGATACAGGAAGCGCACGCGGCGTACTCGCTGCCCATCAACACGATCGGCGCGCTGATGTCGGGCGGCCAGGTGTCGCAGCCGCAATATGCCGGGGCCAACATGCCGCAACTGCCGAACGTCGATTATGCCGGGCTGATGCAGCAGAACTTCGCCAACAAGATGTCCGGCTACGAGCAGCAGGTGGCGCAACAGAACAGCCTGGTAGGCGGCGCCGGCAGCCTGTTCGGCTCGGTCATTCCGGCGATGATCGGGGCATCGGACATCCGACTGAAGGAAAACATCGTGCCGGTCGGCGAGATGGACGGTCATAGGCTCTACGCCTTCGACTACAGGGACGCTCAGGACGGCGTCGGGCGTCAGGTCGGGGTGATGGCGCAGGAAGTCATGCAAACGCGTCCCGATGCCGTTCTACGGCGCGCTGACGGCATGCTGATGGTCGATTACGCGAAACTGTTCAGAGGACAAAACTGATGCCGACATCATGGGAACAAAAGCGGGCGGCCATCGCCGCAGCACTCGCCGGTGGAAACCCGCCCAGCGTCGGGGCCGGTCCAATGGTCAATCCGATGATCGGCGCCATGTCGCCGCAGGCGCCGGGTCTGATGGGGGCGGCGCCCACGCAGGGCCAGATGATGGCGCAGGCCAACGCCTCGCTGCAGGGCGCTCCCGGCTTTAACTATACGCCGCCGCCGGTCGGCCCGCCTCCGGTCGCAGCCCCCGCAGCAGCAGGGGCAGCAGGGCCGTGGACGCGCGACGACAGGCTGGCGTTTTTGCAGGGCAGGCCGACGATGGCCAACCAGATGGCCTATACGCAGGCGCTCGGCCAGGGCGCCTACGACTATAACCGGCAGGGTCGCGGCGGGGGCGGCTATACCACCAGCGGGCGCGGCGGCGGCCGTTCCTCCAGTTGGGGCGGTGCGCAGCGCGGCGGCGGCGGGCTCTATTGAGCCGATTTTAAGGATACGACCATGGCAAGCAGCATTCCGTCTTTCCTGTTCGGCGCGGGGACCAAATACAAAACGCAGGAGGAGCTTGACCGCGCCCGCGAGCAGGTCAAGGCGCTGCTTGGCGACATAGGCAAGAGCGGATTGACCGGCTGGGGCAGTGCGCTGTCCGACCTCGGCAAGGGCATCGGCGCGGGGATCGAGGGGCGCCGCATCAACGAGGGCCAGGAGATCGTATCGGCGGATCAGGAGAGGCTATACAGCATGTTCCCCGGCGCCGATGGCGGTGCGGATGAATATGTCGATCCTGTAGACCCGCGCATCAAGGGGCACGGCAATGAAGGCAACGAAGCGCCGCCCGCCCCACAGGCTCTCGCACGGATTGGAACAGAGGAAGCGCAAGCGATTGCTCCCCGTGGCGGCGGTGGCGATGGCTATCTCCGCTATGCCAATCAGGGTGCAACCCGCAACAAGCCGCTCGCCCCCAAACTGGAGCAGGCGCTGTCTTTCCTTGGCGATCTGGGCGTTACGGCGGAAGTCTTCTCCGGCGGGCAGGATGCCTCCGGGCCGCATCGGACGGGCTCGCACCGGCACGATCATGGCAACGCCGGGGATATTCGGTTCTACAAGGACGGCCGACGCCTCTCGTGGGCGAACAAGGCCGACCTGCCGATCTTTCAGGAGATTGTACGGCGCGGCAAGGCAGCCGGCATTACGGGCTTCGGCGCCGGTCCCGGCTATATGGGCGAGGGCACCATGCACGTCGGCTTCGGTACCCCGTCCGTGTGGGGCGCTGGCGGTCGCAGCCGGAACGCTCCCAGTTGGCTGAGTGCGGCTTATAGCGGTCAACGGGTCGATCCCGTAGACCCCCGCATTCGGGGCCGCGGCAACGAGGGCAACGAGCCAGAGCCATCTGGGGGATTTCGCAATGTCCCGGTGAACGCTGCCGGACTGAGAACGCCTGCCGGGGCGGATTTCCTCAGCCGCATGGGCAATCCGGCGCCGATGGGCGGGCAGCCGCTGCCGATGGTTCCCGGCATGAATGGGCCGATGCCGCCGCCAGCCCCGCCGCCGCAAGCGGCTCCTGCACCGGCTCCCGCACCCCCCGCACCCCCGCCGCAGGTCGATCCCTTCACCGACATGATCCTCGGCGACAAGGCGGCTCAGTTCAAACCGGGCAATTACATTCCCCCCGCCCCTGTGGGGGAGCAGGTGTTTCCGGCGGCCCCTCCCGCGCCGGGTACGCCCGCCGCCGCTGGCTTCGGCGTTCCGCCTGTCCCTCCGCAGGCGCAGCAGGCGGGCGGCATCACCAAGATCGGCAAGCTGATGCACATCCTCGCCAGCCCGAATGCGACACCCGAAATGAAGCGCATGGCAACGGCGATGCTGGACCGCGAATATGCGCTTGAGGACGAGCGCCGCAAGGCGGCAAGTCCGGAGGCGCAACTCGACATGGACTACAAGCGCGCCCTGATCGAGAAGGCGAGGCGAGAAGCCGGTGGGGTGGGTGTTCCTGACTTCGATGATACGTCAGGCGTCCGCAAGGAAATTACGGCGCTGCCGTCCTACAAGAACCTCGCGCAGGCGTCCCCGATCTGGTCGTCGGTTGTGAGTGCAGCAGACCGCAAGACCACGCAGGCCGACCTCAACATCATCCTGGGCATTGCCAAAATCATGGATCCGACTTCCGTGGTCAGGACGGAGGAAGGCGAGAGCGTGCGCGATACGGGCGGCGCATCGACGGAACTCTCCAAGTGGTTCAGTTACCTGCAGAGCAACAGCAATGCCGTGCTGGACGACAGCATCCGCGAAAAGCTGCTCAATGAAGGTTACAGCCGCGTGAAGGGCTATGAGGACGAGTACGCAGCAGACACGGAGTTTTACGGGCAGTTTGCGGATCGCAACAAGATCAATCGGGCAGATCTCATTCGGGCATTCCCACCGGCCCCACAGTGGAAACCGGGCGGCAAAAGTCCGAGCGTTAAAAAGAAAGAGGACGAGTTCCTTAACCCGACTGGAGGAAGAGGCTGATGGCTAACCTTGGCATAGTCCGTGCGCGGGTTAAGCAAATGGTCGCCGCCGATGCGCCTAGCGAGGACATTAGGGCCTATATCGCCTCTGAGGGCACAACCGTCGATGAGGTCCGCAACTACCAGAGCGCCCCGCTCAGCGCGGAGGCTATGGCCTTCGATCCCGGCATTAAGGGCGATTACCTCTCTGAGAGCTACAACCCGAAAACGGGCTATGTCGAGCCGAGCAAGACGCAGTCGTTCATAGAAGGCGCGGGCAATAACATCACGCTCGGCTTCGGCGATGAAATGGCCGCCCTGCCGATCTCCATGCTGAAAGGCCAGACCTATGAAGACACGCTGAAGAAGATCAATCGGCAGCAAGAGGATGCGAAGTTCCACAATCCCAAGACCTACCTCGGCGGCCAGGTGGCTGGCTCAATCGCACAGGGCGTGGCGCTGGCCCCTTTATCGGCCACTAAGCGGGCCTATGATGCCGGTGCCGGGATGACCAAGCTCATGGCGATGTCTGGCCTCGATGCCGGGATTATCAGCGGACTATCCGGCATCGGCGAGGGCAAGACCCTCGAGGAGCGGGCCAAAAAGGGAGCCATCGGCACGGCTATTGGTGTCGGGACTGGCCTGGTTTCACCGCTCGCCACATCCCTGCTCGGTACAGCTTATCAGGGTGTCAAGGGTGCGTTCGGGGCTGGCAATCTGGAGCGCGCCAAGAAGGCGATTGCTGAAACCCTGATCCGCTCCGGTAAGCCGGCCCAAGATGTCGTCAACGATATCACGCAGGCGGCTGGCGAAGGGCAGCCGATGTATGCCTTGGCAGATGCCCTTGGATATGAGGGCCAGCGGCGGCTATCCGGCGTGACGCGCATTCCCGGCCCGCAGCGCAACAAGGTTGTTGATGCGCTGAACGCACGGCAGGACGACCATGCTGCCCGCGTCATCGATACCCTGAACGAGGGCTTCAATACGCCACAGGGAACGGCCCTGAAGAAGGCGGCAGCCGACACGGCGACCCGCCGACTCGAGGGTAATGTGAACTATGACGCGGCCCGTGCGGCGGCGGGTGCTGTCGATACCAGCGCAGCCATCAAGCAACTGGACGACATCCTGACCCCCGGCGTGACGAGGATTATCGGCAAGGGCACGACAGCCGACCCCGGTGCCTTCGCCAAGGTGAAGCATGCCCGCGACCTATTGACGGACGGCAACGCCCAGGCAACCGATTTCGATGCTGTCCTCGCGGCCAGGATCGAGATTGGTCAGATGATTGAAAACGCCAAGGGCGATGTCGCGGCGTTAAGACTGAAGCCAATTCGCGATGCTCTGGACGACGCCCTTGGCAAAGCATCCCAGCCCTACGACCAAGCCGTTAAGACATACCGCCTACAGTCTGAGGGCATCCGGGCCATCGAGGCAGGGAAGAAGGCGGCTCAGAGTGGGCGCCATGAGGACACCACATCACTGTTCGGTGGCCTGAAGCCTCATGAGGTGCCCGGTTTTAGGCAGGGCTATGTAGACCCGCTGATCGAGAAGGCGCAGAGGGCCGCAGAGACAGTCAACGTCTCGCGGCCCCTGACCAGCCTGAAGAGGAAGGTCGAGCTCCCAGCCTTCGCCGCGCCAGGTCAGGGCGACAAAATGGTGCGCAAGATCGGCCGGGAAAATGAGATGTTCAAGACGCGCGAGCAGGCAGTGGGTGGCTCCGCAACGGCTCAAAACCTCGCTGACAATGTCGATACCTCAAATGTCGGAATGCTGGTCAACCTCGCTACCAACCCCAAGGCGGCGATAGCGCAGGGTGCGGCCCAACTCCTCGCTGGTGCGCAGGGGCTGAACGAAACCACCCGTGGGTTCATGGCTGACATGCTCATGAAGACCGACCCGCAGGAGGTCCAGAAGGTGCTGGAAGCGGCGATGGGAAGCGGCGAGAAGGCCCTGAAGGCGCGCGCCCTGCTCAACATGATGTTCAACCAGGCGGCGCCGAGGGCGGCCGCTCCCTTTGTCGAGCCGATGATGAGGAATCCCTAATGCCCAGAGTTGGCGATGTCTTTCAGTTGCTGTCAGGGACGCTCGCCGTTCCGAACACCACCATCCAATCCGGCCCCTACAATGCCCAGCAACAGGACTGGGTGACGGAGGCCAACAGCCCGCGGCCCATCTCGGCGGGCGGCACCGGATCCACCACGGCGGCATCCGCGCGCACCGGTCTGGGGGCCATCGGCGTCGGCGATCTTTCCGGAGCCGATACCAAGGCGGCGGTGGTCGAGACCGACTCCGTGGTGATCATCGACAGCGAGGACGACAACACCAACAAGCGCTGGCTGGTGTCCGACATCACCGCCTATATGCGGACCATCAGCCCGCCAACGGGGCTCAATCGCAACCGGCTCGTCAACGGCGCCTTCCAGATCACCCAGGAAATCGCCACCGGATCGACGGTGACGGGCAATGGCAATTATCCGGCCGACCAGTGGAAGATTAACCACACGGGACTGACGACGGGGATCGTCCAGGCTGTCCACCAGGTACAGCCATCGGGCCAGCCGTATGGCCTGCACCTGCAGGTCACAGCCGACCAGGCAACGGTCAGCACTGGATACTGGCTTTTAACCCAGGCCGTGGAGGGGCTGAGAACTTCCGACTTCAATTGGGGGTTCGATGTCGGGAAGCCGGCTGTGCTGCGGCTCCGCATCCAGGTCAATACGGCCGGCACTTACGGTTTTTTTATCCGCAACAACCCGGCCACGCATACCTATGCCGGCACGTTTACCATCTCGTCCGAAGAGGTTGGGAGCGCGGTCGAGAAGGCCATTCCAATTCCGGTTCCGGTTGTCGGGACATGGGCGGCAGACAACACGGCCGGCATTACCGTGGGCTTCACCATGGCGGCACCGGCAGCCAACCTGCGCGCCACATCGGGCTGGTACGCCGGCGCCTCGATCTATGGCGTGACCGGCCAGTTGAACGCGATCAATACGCTCAACGCCGAAATAACATTCTTTAGTGTCGGGCTGTACCTCGACCCCGACAGCACCGGCGTGGCGCCGAAGTGGGAAATGCCCGACGAGGCCGAGGAACTCGCAGCGTGCCAGCGGTACTGGTTCAGGGGCGTTTCAGGGAACTCGGCTGGCTACCGAACCATGCACGCTGCGCTAGCTATCTGCGATGCCGGGAGCATAGCATTCCCCGTGACGATGCGGGTGGCACCAGCGGCGGCTACTTTGACCGCTCCGATAATGGCTAACTGTAGTTCACCAGTGCCTACCCCCGGCGGCACTAACGATGCGGGTATACGTGTCAGCGTCACGGCAGCGGGTTCCTACCGCGCCTACTCTGGTGAATATTCTTTCAATGCTAGGGTGTAGGAGCAGAACCCATGCCATATATTTCATGCCAATATGCCCTCGAGACCCCGGACGATATCAGGGCGCCGGGCAAGAAGCCGATCACCTGCATCGATGACCAGGGCCGCACCTGGTTTCTAGGTGAGGACTCCCAGGTCGGCGACTACCTGGAGTATATCGCGAACGGCGGCACAATCGAGCCCTACGAGGCTCCGTAGGAATGGCAATTCCGGCTCCCGCCCATGAAATCCTGACCCTGATCAGGACGACTGAAACCGGACGGGCCGACAGCACCGCCTACGAGACCGTCTACGGTCACAACGAGAAGAAGCTGACCAAGCCGATCACCAAGATGACGCTGGATGAGTTGCAGGGTCACCAGAAGGGATTCACCAAGGCCTTCGGGAGTTCGGCGTCGGGAGCGTACCAGCATATGTACGCGACCCTGAAGGACCAGATCAAGGAACTGAAACTCAAAGGGACGGAGCTTTTCAGTCCATCCATGCAGGATCGGCTCGGCTACGAGCTTCTCAAGCGCCGCGGCTACAAGGCGTGGGCCGATGCCAAGACCTCGACCGACACCTTCATGATCGGCCTGTCGAAGGAATGGGCCTCGTTCCCGGTACCGTCGCGGATGACGGGCGCCCACAGGACCGTGGACAGGGGCCAGAGCTACTATGCGGGGGACGGCGTCAACAAGGCGCTGATTGCCCCCGACGTGGTCTGGCTGGTCTGCGAGGCGGCAAGGAAGCTGACGGAGATTCCTCCTGTGCCGGAGGTGCCGACCAAGCCGGAGGTGCCCGTCGAGCCGGGATTGCCGGAGCCGGAAGTGGCTGCGGTGTGGCTCCAAACGTCAGGTGACGTCGAGGTCTGGCTGAATGGGGTGCAAATTGCGTGACCAATGAGCAGAAAA
>Ga0209593_10001466_pt1 | contig 10129 bp, 9 predicted proteins | sample PPLLaktember2015_3_FD_187260 | JGI IMG/M metagenome (GOLD analysis project Ga0209593, IMG submission 187260) | Freshwater sediment microbial communities from Prairie Pothole Lake near Jamestown, North Dakota, USA - PPLs Lake P7 Core (6) Depth... | ecosystem: Environmental > Aquatic > Freshwater...
ATGCCGTCAGGCGGCCCGGTGACTCGCGGGCGCGTCCAGTGCCGGGGCCGGCGGCACGTAGGGCCACCCGGGAAGGCCGTCGCGCCCCGTCGCCTTCGCCAGGTAGTCCGCGGCGATGTTCGCGCTCTCCATGATGGTGAGCAGCCCGCTGCCCGGGTGCGTGCCCCCACCGACCCAGTAGAGCCCCTCGACGTCCGGGCTCTTCACCTTCGGCCGCAGCGGCCCGAGCTGCAGCCAGCCATGCGCGAGATTGAAGACCGCGCCGCGGAACACGTTGAAGTCGTCGCGCCAGGTCTCGGCGGTGAACGTCCGACTGGCCCGGATGTGCCGGGCGACGTCGTGCAGGCCCACCTTGGAGAGCCAGCCTGGCACCCGCTCGGCGAGCACCCGCTCCGTTCGCGCCCAGTCCACGGCCTGGCCGGTGTTGGGCGTGGGAACAAGGACGGAGAGCGTCGAGTGACCAGGCGGCGCTCCGCTCGGGTCGGTCGCGCAGGGATTGCAGACGTAGAACGGCGGATCGTCCTCGTCGACGAACCGGTCATCGAGCGAGGCCGCGTCGGTTCGCCGCGCGTTGTTCGACAGGTAGACGAGGTGGTGCGGGAGATTGTCCCACCGGCGGTCGAGCCCGAGGTAGAGCATGAAGGTGCTGCACGAGTAGCGTGACGCCTCGAGTACCCGGTCGCTCAGCCGCGTCCCCTCCCGCCACTCGGGGGCCACCAGCCGCGTCGCGGCGTACGGCAGGTCTGCGTTCACCACCACCGCGTCGGCCTCGACGCGCTCGCCGCCGGCGAGCTCCACCCCGCGGGCGTGCGCGGCGTCGATCCACACCTTCCGCACCGGGCTGCCGAAGCGGAAGCGGGCGCCGAGGTCCTCCGCGCATCGCTGCATGCCACGCGCGAGCGTCCGGAATCCGCCCTGCACGTGCCAGACGCCGAACGCCAATTCCAGGAAAGGAATCACCGAGAACACGCTGGAACAGGTGGTCGGGTGCAGGCCCAGGTACTTCGATGGATAGGCGAGCGCGTACGTGACCCGGTCGTCGTGGAAGTGCTCGTCCAGGTGGGAGTGGAGGCTCTGCCACGGCTTGAAGCGGAGGGTGGGGAGCAGACGCCAGGGCGCGTAGTAACCGAGGCTCCCGGCCGGGGTGGCCATGAACTTCTCGTAGGCGATGGCGTACTTGTCGCGGCTGAGCTCCATCCACCGCCGCATCGCCATGGGGAGGCGCCGGTCGAGCTTCGCGAGCGACGCCTCGAGACGCTCCCGCCGCTGCGAGGTCTCCAGCTGCGTCCCGTCCCAGAAGTGCACCCGGGTGTTCGGGTCCACGGGGACCAGAGTGACGTAGTCCTGGAGGCGCTTCCCGGAGCGCTCGAAGATGCGCTCCAGCACCCCGGGCAGCTGGAGGATGGACGGTCCGGTGTCGAGCGCGTACTCGCTCCGCTCCCCGAGGATGAGCCCCTTCATCCGGCCTCCGGGAACGGCGTCCTTCTCCACGACGGTGACGTCGAGCCCCAGGCCGGCGAGGTTGATCGCCGCGGCCAGGCCGCCGGGTCCGGCTCCCACCACCACCACGCGCGTCGGGCGCCCCGTCCTCTCCATCGCGGGCGACTCATAGCCCGACGGGCCCGCGGCGGTCATCGAGCGGAAGGTCGGCGCGTTCGAGCCTGCGCCGGTGGACGTTCGTCCTCTTCCGCGGCGCGCCCCCGCGCGGAAAGGCTCCGGGCCGACGGGAGGGCTTCCCCTCGTGAAGTCAGGCCGCCTCGTGCCCGCCGCGTCGTCCCGACGGCAGCACCGGGATGTCGAGCTGCCGGACCAGCGACTCCACCGGCTCCAGTCGCGGAATGTCCGACTCGCCGCCGGCGCCCAGCTCGCGGAACTTCCGCGCGGTGACCAGCGCCCGAGCCTCCAGCGAGCTGATCGCCGAGTTGTAGGCGTCCACCGACCCACCCAGCCGCTGCCCGAGCGTGGCCAGGTGCTTCACCACCGTCTGGAGCCGGTCGTGCAGCTCGCGCCCCAGCGCCTGGATGTCCCGGGCGTTTCGCGCCACCTGCTCCTGGCGCCAGCCGTAGGCGACCGCGCGAAGGAGGGCGATCAGCGTCGTCGGAGTGGCAAGGATGACGTTCTGCTGGGCGCCGAACTCGATCAGCTCCGGGTCCTTCTCCAGCGCGGCGAAGAGAAACGCCTCGCCGGGCATGAACATCACCACGAACTCGGGGGCGGACTCGAACTGCGCCGCGTAGCTCTTCTCGCTCAGCTTCCTCACGTGACGCCGCACGTCGGCGGCGTGAGCGGTCAGCCGCGACTGCTTCGTCGCCTCGTCCGTGGCCTGGTGCGCGTCGAGGTACGCCTGCAGCGGCACCTTGCTGTCCACCACCACTTGCTTCTCGCCCGGGAGGTGCACCACCAGGTCCGGACGGAGCGTGCCGCCCTCGACCTCCACCCGGGTCTGCTCGGTGAAGTCGCAGCGGTCCACCATGCCCGCGAGCTCCACCACCCGGCGGAGCTGCACCTCGCCCCAGCGGCCGCGGGTGTTCGGGGCCCTCAGCGCCCCCACCAGCCGCTCGGTCTGCTGGCGGAGGGCGTCCTGCGACTCGGCGAGGGCCCGGAGCTGAGCACCGAGCGCCCCCTGGGCGCGCTCGCGCGACTGGTCCAGCTCGGCGAGCTTCCCGTCCACCTTCTCCAGCGCCTCCCGGAGGGGCGCGACCAGCCCGTCGAGGGCGGTGGAGCGCGCGTCCAGCTCGACCTTCGCCACCTCCTGCGTCTTCTCCAGCTGCGTCTTCGCGTACTCCAGGAAGCTCTGGGTGTTGGCGGCGAGCGCGTCGTGGGAGAGCGCCTTGAACCGCTCGGTCAGCTCCTCCTGGGTCGCCTGGACCAGGCGCAGCTTCTCGTCCATCGCCCGCTGCTCCTCGGCACGGGCGGCGCGCTCCGCGGCGAGCTCGGCGAGCGCGCGCGACCGGGCGTCCTCGAGCATCTCGACCCGAGCGGTCGCGGCGGCCGTGGCCCGTGCCTGTTCCTGGAGGTCCGCCTCGCGGGCCCTCACCCGCTCGAGGACGACCTGGTAGGAGGCCTCGAGCGCGGCGCGCTCCCTGGCCTGGGCCGCCGCCAGCCGGGCCCGACCCAGCACCCAGCCGAGGACCGCGGCCGCGGCCACCAGCGCTCCCGTTCCCGCCACCCAGGACAGCTCCATCGCACGTCGCTCCTCACCCCGGGGATCACCCTGGACGGACGATCAGCGGGGGAACCACCGTACGGGCGCGGGCTGACGTCCTTCCTGCCCGGACGGTGGTCGGCCGAACCCGCCGGTGGGTACAAGGCGACATGCCCGATGTTAAGGGGGGGCCCATGAGAACCAAGCGCGCCCTCTCCCTCTCCGATGCCCGGAAGATCGTCGACGCCGCTCAGCGTGAGGCCGAGCAGCGGAAGTGGAACGTCACCATCGCCGTGGTGGACGAGGGCGGCTTCCTCCTCGCGCTGGACCGGATGGACGGAGCTCCGCTCCAGAGCGCGGACATCGCCCTCCGGAAGGCGTGGACCTCGGCGCTGACCCGGCTGCCCACCAAGACACTGGAGGACATGGTGAAGGAGCGGCCGGCGCTCGTCGGCTTCCCGGGCCAGCTCCGCGTGCAGGGCGGGCTGCCGATCCAGGTCGAGGGCGACTGGGTCGGCGCGGTGGGCGTATCCGGCGTGGCCTCGCACGAGGACGAGCAGGTCGCCCGCGCCGGGCTGAACGCGCTGGGCGCCCCGGGCTGAGCGAGCGCGACAGCCGCCGCCGGCGACGGCTCCGACGGTTCAGGCGCTCTCGCCGACCGGCGCGCCGGTCGGCCGCCCGGGTACCCACGCCGCCGAGGCGATCGCCGCCAGGAGACAGAGGCCGGCGCAGAGCAGCGTCGCCCGGTGGAAGCCCGCCGTCAGCCGCTCAGGATCGGCCTGCCTCCCGAGCATGGCGAGACCCGCCGCCCAGGGAACCGCGGCCACCCCCAGCAGCCCCGCCAGCCGGGCAACCGCGTTGTTCACCCCCGAGGCGATGCCGGCCTGCTCGGCGGCGACCGCGTCGAGCACCGCGGTGGTGAGAGGCGCCACCGCCAGCGACAGCCCCAGCCCGAGCAGGACCGCGCCGGGCAGCACCGCCGGCCACCCCGCGCCGGGGCGGAGGAGGAGAAAGGCGACGAACCCCGCCCCGGCCACGACCGAGCCGAGGGCCATCGGCCACCGAGCGCCGTGCGCCTGCCCCCAGCGGCCCGAGAGCGGAGAGAGCACGAGCATCAGCACCGTCGCCGGCACCAGAGAGAGCCCGGCGCTCACCGGGGGGAACCCCATCCCCAGCTGGAGCTCCAGCATCAGGAGGAACAGCGCGCAGCCTAGTGCCGCGTACAGGAGCAGGGTGACGCCATTGGCCGCGGCGAAGACCGGGCTGCGGAAGAGCGACAGCGGCATCATCGCCTCGGGCCGGCGCTCGACCCGCAGGAAGATCGCCAGCGACACCCCACCGACCACCGCCGCGAGCAGCGCCACCGGGTCCCATCCGTGCGCCGGGCCCTCGATGAGAGCGAAGGTGGTCCCGCCCACCGCCAGCGCCCCGGTGACGGCTCCCGCGAAGTCGAGTGGCTTGCTCTCGGTGGCGCGGGTGGTGTCCGGAAGGAAGCGCCGGGCGGACCAGAGGGCCACCGCCGCTAGCGGGAGGTTGAGGAAGAAGATTGCCTGCCATCCCACGACCTCGACCAGCCATCCGCCCACCAGCGGCCCCGCCGCGGAGGTGACTCCGGACAGGCCGGTCCAGAGCCCGAGCGCCGCGCCCTGGTCTCCGGGCTGGATGCCGGCCCGGACCAGGGCGAGGCTCAGGGGAACCAGCAACGCCGCGGCGAGCCCCTGCAGCCCCCGGGCGAGGGAGAGCGCCAGAATTCCCGGCGACAGCGCGCAGAGCAGCGACGCCACGGCGAAGCCCAGGACCCCCAGCTCGAACATCGGCTTGCGTCCGAGGCGGTCGCCGAGACTCCCGCCCACCAGGAGGAACGCGCAGAGCGTGAGCAGGTACGCGTCGAGCGTCCACTGCAGGCCGGCGAGGTCCGCCTGGAGGCTCCGGCCGATCGCGGGGAGCGCGACGTTCACCACCGTCGAGTCGAGGAAGGCCATCCCCGAGCCCACGACGGAAGCGAGGAGGATGCCCCGGCCCTGCGGGCTCGACAGCGGGACGCTCACCGGGGCTCCTCCGGCCGGATCCGGAGCCCTCTCGGAACCACCACCCATTCCAGCCCGTCGAACGCCGCCTCCACCCCGAGGGCCAGCGCCGCCGCGGGAAGCGCGCCCTCCAGGAGCAGGCCGGTGTCCGCCAGGCGGATGCCGGTGAGGATGGGCTGTCCGAACCCGCCCGCGCCGACGAGGGCCCCCAGCGTGGCCGTGCCCACCGCGATGACCGCCGAGGTCTTCACCCCGGCCAGGATGGACGGCGAGGCCAGCGGGAGCTCCACCCGGAGGAGCCGGAACAGCGGCGGCAGGCCCAGCGCGTCGGCCGACTCGCGGAGGTCGGGCGCGATGCCCACCAGGCCGGCGTGGGTGTTCCGGACGATGGGAAGCAATCCATAGAGGAACAGCGCGGCGATGGCCGGCTTCGTGCCGATGCCGAGCAGGGGAATCATCAGCACCAGGAGCGCCAGGGAGGGGATGGTCTGCACCACGCCCACCGCCGCGAGGACCGCCTGGCCCACCCGCCGCCGCCGGGCGGCGAGCACGCCGAGCGGGATGGCGACCAGGAGCGACAGCCCGAGCGAGACGCCCACCAGCGTGAGGTGCTCGCCCAGGCGGCCGAGGATGCGCCGGGCCGGGCCCGGCGGCGCGGGTCCGGGGGTCGCGGTCGCCTCGCCGAGCCGGGAGCGGAGGAAATCCCCCGCCACCGTGACCTCGGGCACCCGGTCCAGGCGGGCCCGGGCGTTCAGGGCGATCATCGCCGGAGCGTCGATGCGATCGCGCAGCGCCTCCAGCGCGGCGCGCGCCCCCGGCACCCGGCGCTCGAGGTCCGCGCGCACCAGGAGCACCGCGCGGTACTCGGGGAAGTGGTGCCGGTCGTCCTCCAGGACGCGCAGGCGCTCGGCCTGGATCTCCGGATCCGTCGAGTAGAGGTCCACCACGTCCAGCGCGCCGGCGCGGAGCCCGCGGTAGGCGAGCTCGTGGTCCAGCCCGTTCACCTGTGACTGCGGCAGGCCGTAGGCCTTCTGCAGTGCGCGCCACCCGTCCGCCCGGTCCACGAACTCGTTGCTGAAACCGAACCGGAGTCCCGCGTGGGCCCGGAGGTCGGAGATGCGCCGGATGCCCAGCCGGTCGGCGACGTCCTCGCGCATCCCGAGGGCGTAGCCGTCCTCGAAGCCGAGGGGGGGCCCGAGCTCGATCCCAGCCGCGGCCAGTGCCGGGCCGAGCGCATCGGGCCGGACCCGCCCGGCGAAGATCTCCTCGGAGAGGGTCCCGGTGTACTCGGGGTAGACGTCCACGTCGCCCCGCACCAGCGCGTCCCAGACCACCCGCGTGCCACCCAGGCCGCGCAGGTGCTCGGCCGAAAGGCCGCGCCGCTGGAGCACGTCCGTCACCAGCTCGCCGACGATGACCGACTCGGTGAACGCCTTGCTCGCCACCCGCACCGGGCCGGGCTCTGCCGCGGAGAGCACCAGGAGCAGGAGCGCGCTCACCGGGCCGGGCCTCCGCGCCAGCCGGCGAGGAAGCGGGCCACCCGCGGATCCGCCGGATGGGCCGCGAGCTCCTCCAGCGGCCCGACCTGCACCAGCGCTCCCTCGCGCATCAGAGCCACCCGGTCACCAAGCACGGCCGCCTCGTCCAGGTCGTGGGTGACGAGCACCGCGGTCGTTCCCAACGACCGGAAGACGCGCAGGAGCTCCTGCTGGAGCTCGCCGCGGGTCACCGGGTCGAGCGCTCCGAGTGGCTCGTCGAGCAGGACCACCGCCGGCACGAGCATCAGGGCCCGCATCAGGCTCACCCGCTGGCGCTGCCCGCCGGAGAGCTCGAGCGGCCATCGGGCCAGGACGCCGGGCTCGAGCCGCACCAGCGCGGCGAGCTCCTCCAGCCGCCGGGCGCGCCAGCTCCGGGGCCTTCCGAGCGCCTGGGCCAGGAGGGTGACGTTGTCCGCCGCCGTCAGGTGCGGGAACAGCCCGCCGGACTGAAGCCCGAACCCCATCCGCCGGCGGAGCGCCGGTCCACTCGCCGGCGTGACCGGTGCTCCCTCGAGGAGGACCTCCCCGGAGTCGGCGGCGAGGAGGCCGGCCATCAGCCGGAGCAGCGTGCTCTTCCCGCTCCCACTCTCGCCGAGCAGCACGGTGGTCCGACCCCGGGGGATCTCGATGGAGAGCGGCCGCACCGCCGGAACGCCCCCGAAGCTCCGGGACACCTCGCGCAGCACGAGCACCGGCCCGGCAGCGGAGGCCGCGGGCGTCCGGCTCTGTGCGCTCGGGTCTCCCACCGGCCGGGCACTCTATGCGGCTCGTCCTCCCCTGGGGCAGCGGTGGCGAGCCGAGGCGTCCAGCGCTACTCAGGTCCGCGGATGGTCACCGATCGAGGCCCGGAGAGGACGGGCGTGGTGCGGGCGCTCCGGCTCGCCGGAGGGAGCGGTGAGCCGATGCGCGACGTGGACAGCGCGGTGGCCGAGGTCGAGGGGGGGTTCGTCGGCGACCGGCATGCGATGGGGCTCAGCGCCCCTGGCTGCCAGACGCATGGTTGGGGTTCGAGGCGCTCGTCGGCCGCCGAGCGGCTCGATGCGCGCGCCGGCGGGCCGCTCACTTCGCCGCGATCTTCTCCACGAACTGCTGCATGAAGCGGCGGTCCTGCTCCACCAGGGTGATGAAGCGGACGCCGAATCCTGCCGGCTTGCTGGGGTCGCCCCCGGTGTTCTCGAGAATCACCCGTCCGCGCGAGCGCACCTCGCGGCGCTCCTCGTCGAAGCGGAAGATGACGTCCACCAGCGTGCCGAGCGGCAGCGACTTCGCGCAGGCGAGGAAGAAGCCGTCGGCCTTCAGATTGGCCAGCGGATGGTCGGTGAACATCCGGCTGTTCCGGGCGGTGACCCGGATGGTGACCTCCACCCGGTCCTCGCGGCGCTCGAAGCCGACGAACTCGTGCGGCTGGTAGCTGTAGGGACCGTCGGGCGGCGGCGGGACCAGGGGCGAGGGCCGGGGAAGCGGCGTCATGCCCCGCGGCACGACGGTGAACGGCCGCGCCGTCTGCGGCGGCGGTGCCGGGATGGGCGTCAACGGCTCGTCCTCCCCCGCCGGGGGCGGAGGAACGGGGCGAACCACGGGGAGCGGCGACACCGGGATGCCCGCGGCCAGGTCCTTCTCGATGTGAACCATCAGCTTGCTGAGGAACTGGAAGGCGTCGGCGTACGCCTTCCGCAGATCCGGATGAGCCTGGGCCCGGACCCGGTCCGGGTAGAAGCGCTTCACCAGCTTGAAGAAGGCGTTCCGGTACGCGTCCACCGAGGCGAACCGGTCCAGCCGGAAGATCTCGTGCGGGGGCCGCCCCTGCATCGCTCGCAGCTGCTCCCGGACCCGTGCCGCCTCCTGACGCTCCGCCTGGAGGAGGGCGTCGGGCGACGGCGCGTTCAGCAGCAGCGTCATCACCTCCGGGAATCCCGCCGGAGTGCCCCAGTTGCGGCCGTCCCGCGAGACGCGGGTGATCTCCGTGAGCCGCCCGCTATTCACCAGGTCCTGCACCACGTCGAGGCTCACGGGCCCGAGTACCCGTCCTTCCGCGTCTCCGATCCAGTACTCGGGCATGGCGAGCGTCCCGTCGGGCGGTGTGTCCTCAGGCGGCGAGCGCACGCTCCACCGCGGAGGCGATCTCCATCGGATGGAACGGCTTGGTGATGTAACCGGAAGCGCCGGCGGCGAGCGCCTCGTCCACCAGCCGCTCGCTGTCCATCGAGCTGATGACCAGGACCGGCGTCCCGGGCCAGCGGTTGCGGATGAGGACCAGTGCCTCCATCCCGCTCATCTCCGGCATGAACAGGTCCAGGAGCACGACCTTGGGGGGCGGACCCTCGAGGTCCAGCGCCGCCTGGCCGTTCTCGGCCTCCTTCAGCGGGTGCCCCTGTTCGGCCAGCATCTCGCAGAGCAACGTCCGGACGAAGGCGTCGTCGTCGACGATGAGGATCGGGCCGTCGGACATGGTAGGACCAAGGTGCCCGGCGCTCGCGTGAGACGTCAACCCCCTGTAGACCTACAGGGTCTCCCCCGACGGGGCGGGGGAGGCCACGGAATCGGACGCCCGGACCGGGTGCGGATGGGGCTGGATCCCGAGCCGGCGCACCACCAGCTCATGCAGCGCGTAAACCGCGGGCGTCAACCCGATGGCGACCAGCAGCTTGATGAGGTACTCGCCGACCGCCTTGCTGGTGACCCACCCGAGCGGCCGGGGCTGGGCGGCGCTCGCCACCGCGGGGAAGACGTACCAGAACAGGTAGTTGATGACGAAGGTGTCCACGACCTGACTGGCGATCGTGGAACCGGTCGCGCGCAGCCAGAGGTGCCTCGACTGGGTGAGCGTCTTCCAGAAGGCGAACACGTGGATGTCGAGGAACTGGCCGCAGAGGTAAGCGATGATCGAGGCGACGAAGAGCTTCCCCCCGATGCCGAACACCTTGTTGAACTCGGCGTCGGTGTAATAGCTGTTCGGGTCCGCGGCGGGCAGCTGCGAGACGTTCAGAACGATGTAGCTGAACACCGCCATCCACATCCCGAGCAGGGTGAGGAACCGCGCCCCCTTCGTCCCGTAGAACTCGTTGACGATGTCGGTGAGAAGGAAGGTGATCGGGAAGGCGAAGAGCCCCACCGAGACCGGCTGCTGATAGCGCAGCCCGAAGAGGTGCACGTCCACGCCGAAGGCCTTGCCGCCCATCAGGTCGCCCAGGAGCAGCGCGGCGACGAAGATGCCACTCAGATAGGTGTACAGCTGCTGCTGGCGAGTCAGCACCATGCGTCCGTCGTCCCGCTTCTAGTCCCGCCACCGGTGCGACGCACGGATTCCGCTCCCGGGGCGGTCAGCGGTGGGCCTGGACCCGCCGCCGCCGTGCGTAGCGCTCGGTGACCTGCTCCACGTAGGCCCGGGTCTCATCCGGCCACGCGCCTCCGCTGCCCAC
>Ga0209593_10001468_pt1 | contig 10125 bp, 7 predicted proteins | sample PPLLaktember2015_3_FD_187260 | JGI IMG/M metagenome (GOLD analysis project Ga0209593, IMG submission 187260) | Freshwater sediment microbial communities from Prairie Pothole Lake near Jamestown, North Dakota, USA - PPLs Lake P7 Core (6) Depth... | ecosystem: Environmental > Aquatic > Freshwater...
CTTTAAGGGGGGCTTCCTGATTCCGGTGCAGCAGAATGAGACCTCTTTATTTTCCATGGGAGGGATCGCGGAGTATACTTCCGCCGGAGGGCGGGTCCATTACCAGGATTATTCCGGCGAACTGCGCGCCGACGAGATCGCTGCAGTATGGTCGTTTGGAGGTATCATGGAATACCGAACCAACCCGGACAATATATTTTGTGTTTCTTTCCAGGCAACATCCCGAATATTTTTTTCCATGTTAAAATATACGCTGGTGACACAGGTTGGGAACAGCAGCAAAACTCAAGAGATGCAATTCCATTCACTCTCTTTTGGTTTAGAGCCGGGGATTGTTCCGACGTTTAAATGTTATGATTTTCAGTTGGGCCTCTCGTTGTCCTATCTTCTTTTTATTCCAAAGAATCTGCAATTTGACGAAAATTCCAAAGCGGATCTTAGAAATAACAAGGGGAGTCAGGTAACAATTGATTGGAGCGGATATCGCATAGGCATTCTGCTCGGTTATTCTTTTTAATAAAATTCCGAACCGTAACTCCGTTTGTTCTGGTGACACACTGGCGCGCGTGTAATTTATACGCGCTTCATTTTGAAGGGGGTTTCGAATCAGATTGTTTATAATATGAAGAGATAAAGATTTTGAAGAGTAGCTCGATCAATACGCAGTTGATTTTTATCGTCTTGAAATAATCTTCACAAATTAAATATACCCCCCATATGTCAGAGGATAGCCTGCGTTTGTTTTGGTTACACGCTGGCGCGTGTATCATTTATACGCGCTTCATTCTGAAGGGGGGCAAAAGCCATGCAGAGTATTCAAAAGGAACCATTCATGAAACACAATGTCTATTTTGAAGGGAAAGTACAGAGTTTAGGACTCGCGACCGCACAAGGCCCTGCAACGGTCGGAGTTATTTCTCCAGGGAAATTTACGTTTTCGACATCGACGGAAGAACGCATGGTGATTACCTCGGGAACGTTGAAGGTAAAACTTCCCGGAAAAGATTGGGCCGTTATGAAAATAAATAATGAGTTTATCGTTTCGGCGAAAGCATCTTTCGACGTGGAAGCCGATGCCGACGTGTCGTACATATGTTATTACCGGTAGGGATGCAGCCCGCTACCCGATTTCGTGTTTCATAAATCTTCAATCTTCAATCCTAAGTAACCTTGTCAAGGTTGCAGAGTTATAGCTAAGGAACCTTGACAAGGTCGCTCAGCCAAGGTCGCTCAGCCAAGGTCGCTCAACCCGTTCATCATGGATTACGACCGCTCATCATAAATTCTGTGTCAAACGCATAATCCTTGCGTAATACGTCGCAGACTCCAGTTCACAGCTGCTGGAGGATATATCAAATCGTTTGATAACGTTCATAATTCATTTGGAGGATAGAAATGACCGATTCTCAAAAGAATAAAAATGTCTATCTGCAGATAGGCGGAATATTCTCATTTGCATTCGCAATATTGTACCAGCGGCAAAATTCCCGGTAAGGTATTTATCAAAGACGGCGAACGATGCTGGATTGTCAATCCCGATGAAATATTCCTCTTAGAGAGCGAACGGAATTATTCCCGTGTCTATTTTCAGAACAATAAGCCCCTGGTCTACAAATCTCTGATTGCGGTGGAAGGACGGATCGATCCCTCGAAATTTGTCCGGGTGAACAGAAGGCAGATTATAAATCTGGACTTCATAAAATCGACCAGGATGAGTCCAGACAGTTCGATGATCTTGATATTGCAAAACGGAGCAACCGTGGAGGTATCCAGAAGAAACGTGCAGCGGTTGAAATCGGTATTGAGCTTTTAATCCTTCATTTTTTTTATTCTTCATTCTCATAATCTCACATTTTATCATTTCAAGATCTTACATCTTCCTCATAATCTTACATCTAATCTTCATTCTTATCCCAATGCGGCGGGCAATCGAACTCGTGTTTCATAAAACAGAATTGGAAATTTTTGCTTGATATTTTAAAATAAATATGCTTACTTACACGAGTAAGCCGCTATTTTACTCGTGTAAGTAATACTTAGAACAAATTGCACCATATAACTCAAAAAGATATTGCCGATAAATTGGGGGTAACGAGAATTACCATTTCAAAGGCGTTAAGTGACAGTTCGGATATTTCTATTGAAATGCGCCAGAATGTCAAACGAATTGCTCAAGAAATGGGATATATACCTGATTATACCGCGCGAAATCTACATCGGAACAGGACGAACACTATTGGCGTCGTTGTTCCCGATGTATCCAACTCTTTTTTCTCCTTTGCAATTGACGGGATCATGGACGCTGCTGCGAAGCATGGATATCATGTCATGCTCACTGTTTCCCGTGAGAGCGCCGATATCGAAAAGGAAAATATTATCACATTGCTTGCGCACCGGGTTGATGGCCTGTTGATAGCAGTCTCTCAAGATACAACAGATGTAACGATCTATGAAAAAGTGAAAACAAGAAATGTTCCACTTGTTTTCTTCGATCGCGCAATTAAGGGAATGGGATTCAGCAGCGTCGGTATTGATGATAAATCAGCCGCATTTAAACTTGTCGCTTATGCCGTCCGGTGTGGTTATAAAAACATTGCGCACCTGGCAGGAAGCCTCTCGACCGATATCGGACGTGAACGACATGCCGGATATTTAGAGGCACTGAAAAAACACAAAATTCCAATTGTAGAAGATTGGATCGTTTGTGGAGGATTTGATAAAATCTCGGGATACCTTGGATGTCAAAAATTGTTAAGACGAGATCGCCTTCCTGATGTTATCTTTGCGTCGAATGATAGAATAGCCCAGGGTGCCTATGGTGCAATTAAAGAAGCCGGATTGAAAATCCCTGATGATATTGGTGTGATAGCGCTGGGACATAGAGAGTTTGCTGAACTACTCTCCCCGACACTTACCATTATCGATAGCTCTCCGGAATTCCTGGGTCAACGAGCAATGGAAAACCTTGTTGATGAAATGACAAGTTCAATTCCACAGATGGAACGTCAAATTATAATAGAGACCGTATTAAGGGAAAACCATTCTTTGCTCCCCAAGAGGTAGATTTTTATTTCCCATCGGATGCAATAAAAAATAGCATAATAAAATAATCGATAATAAAGATATTGTCTTGAGGTCGTAAATATAAAATAAATAAGAAAATCTGTTGCATGCGGTTTTCTTGGCGGACAGGTGACGAAGGCCTTCATGTCCGCGGTGGAATTAAAGTTGAAAATGTGGAATGGAATAATGGAACAATCTCCAGCCGGCGGTCCAATCCGACTTCGGATGAAATTGTTGTGTCCGGCCCTGCTTCCCATTGAAGGTTGAAGACCGTGCCGCGCCTGTTGGTGCAAAGAGGAAGAATCGTAATGCATTTTATGAGGTGTCGGAGGCAAAGAGGCCTCTGAATTTATCGAAGGCGAAGATAATAACCAATGAAAACCATATACCTCGACGATCTAGAAACCGCAGCAGGACAAACCATGCAATCGTGGAGATACAACGAATAACATATCGCACACTTCTGTTTAACTCATGCTGAAATTATAATTAACGAAGCTATAGTTTGGAAGGAACAAATAGACGAACCATTTGACGTACGATTTGCATGTTGGTGCAGCGGTGTTCAATAAAAATGGATGACCGGCATCACGATCGAGAACTGACAAATGGAATTAATACAGTAACATTCAATTAACTTGATGGAGTACTCATGAATACGTTTTTTAAAAAATTTATAAAAGAATGCCCCAAGACAGGAAGAATTATAGGATTCAAATACCCCACAGGGTTATCACGTGTATTGTTGCCTATTCTCGGCCTGGCTGCAATGGTGTGGATCCTTATTCGAGTCCTTCCTAAACCCAGCCGGCTCAGCTACCCTTGTGTAAGAACGGCAATGCCAATCGCATCGGGATTTATTGGGTACATCGCAATGCTGGGATTATCGACTATCGCATTCTTCAGGTCAAAAAAATCAATCAGATACTATCCGGTGTTTTTCCTCGGTTCATTTCTTGTCTGCAGCATAAGCGGATTTGTATTATTCGAGAATGGTTTTCTCTACAAGGAAATTGTATTGACTGCTGATGCTTCGGTCAATGCGAATGAACCCATGGGAATAGCGCAGGGAATAAAAGGGAAAGAAGGAAGAGTGGTGTGGGTCCATAATCCGAACGCCGTTAATCAGAACTGCAGTCCCAGTTTACTGAATCATGCATGGTGGATGGCTGAAAACAATAATCAACCGGTCATCGACAGCATGGTCTCGGCAGCCATAGACAGCCTGACCGGTCAAAAAAGCGACAGCGCGGCTTGGAAGGCGATATTCCAATATCACAACGAAAAAAGAGGAAAGGGAGCGGCGAATTATGTTGCAGGAGAAAAAATATTTATCAAGATAAATGAATGCAGCGGCTGGGACGGAAATTTTAAAAAGACCGATTTGTCAAAAGTGAACGGAAATTGGTACGGCATGTCCGAAACAACTCCGGCAATGGTGCTTGCCGTGCTGCGTCAGCTTATCAATGTTGTCCACGTTGCACAAAGCGATATTTACATTGGTGATCCGATAAGAAATATCTATAAGGAATGGTATGAACAATGGCATCCTCAATATCCTGATGTTCATTATTTAGGGTTTGATAATTATACCAGTCTTGGCAGAGAGCAGGTGAAGCCAAGTGCAAACGCGGCCGCAAAAATTCATTATTCAGACCGGGGGACTATTTTACGTTCGAATGTTATGTATCCGACGTCGGTCGTTGGCACAGATCCCATCTGGTATGATTCCCTGTATACCATTTACGAAGATGCCGAATATATGCTCAATATTCCCCAATTAAAGGGACATATGCGTGCCGGGATAACGATGTTTGCCAAAAACCATTTTGGATCTCAATCGCGTGCATCTGCCGGGCATCTTCATAGTGGATTGCCATGTCCGACGCAATTGGATTATGGTGATACGTCGCGTGCCGGATACGGGTTATATAGAGTCCAGGTGGATTTAATGACCCAATCGCTTCTTCGAAAGAAGAATCTCATTTTCTTAATGGACGCATTATGGGGTACCGATTATGAGCAGGACAAACCGCTCAAATGGAAGATGGCACCTTTCAATAATACCTATTCGTCATCGGTCTTCGCTTCATTCGACAACGTTGCTATTGAATCCGTTGGGTACGATTTTCTGCGGTCGGAATTCACCGTCGCCAACATAACAGGAAAATATGCATTTGTGCAGGTACGGGGTGTTGATGATTATCTGCATCAGGCAGCAGATTCAACGAACTGGCCGGCGGGTATTAAATATGATCCCGATAGCACGGGTGTCCATATTTATAGCCTTGGGGTCCATGAACACTGGAACAATGCGATTGATAAAAAATATTCGAGAAATCTTGGAACCGGAAACGGAATTGAATTAAAGAGCGTCGAGCAGGGGAGACCCACAAGTGTCGCAGGTCAGGAAATCGGTACCCCGGAATATTTTACTCTCAATCAAAATTATCCCAACCCATTCAATCCGACGACAAATATCAGTTATTCAATTCCGACGAACTCCAGAGTGGTCATTAAAATTTATACTGCTGCCGGGAGAGAAGTCGGCACTATTGAAAATACGGTAAGAAGTGCGGGGACTTACACCATTTCGTTTGATGCAAAACATCTCGCAAGCGGTGTTTATTTTTACAGGCTCACGACTCATAACCATTCGGCGACGAAGAAATTTGTCTTAATAAAATAGTGAACAACCATGAAAACCAGTTTAAGGATCGCTGTTCTCCTGTCCGTTTTTGCGATAGCGGCAGTATGTCAAAATAAAAATGCGCCGGCAAAATATGATGCGACCTGGCAATCGGTAGAGAAAGTGAACCCTGTTCCCGAGTGGTTCAAAGATGCTAAATTTGGCATTTATTTCCACTGGGGAGTTTATACTGTTCCGGCATTCGCTAACGAATGGTATCCTCGCACTATGTATATCAAAGGATCTCCGGAAAATAAGCACCATACTGAGATTTACGGCGATGTGTCTCAATGGCCGTACAACAACTTCATCACAGGTGCAAGGGACAAGCAGGGGAATTTTATACAGTTTGCGCCTCGACTCAAATCGGAAGGCGGGAAGTTCGACCCGGAAGAATGGGCGCAGCTCTTTGCTGATGCGGGAGCAAAATTTGCCGGCCCGGTGGCTGAACATCACGATGGCATTTCGATGTGGGCAAGCAAGGTGAATCCCTGGAACGTAAAAGATTTGGGGCCGAAACTTGATCTGGTCGGTGTGCTTACGGATGCCATCCGCAAAAAGAATATGAGAATATTTCTTTCCATGCATCATGCATACAATATCACCGGATATTATGATCACGTGCCTAAAACGAACGATCCAAAACTTCAAATGCTTTTCGCGCAGCAGGGGAAGGAAAAAAACGAAGCCTTTTGGCTGGCGAAGCATAAGGAAATTATCGATAACTATAAACCCGATATCATTTACCAGGATTTCAATCTGCATGTTATTTCACAATCTGTTCTTCTTGAGTTTTTGTCTTATTACTACAACAAAGCAGCGGAATGGAACAAAGAGGTGGCGGCCACCTTTAAGGACGGTTTGAATACCAAATGCGCTGTTCTGGACTACGAACGAGGAGGCCCGCCTGATATTACCGACAATTATTGGCTCACCGACGATGCCATCAGTTCCTCAAGCTGGAGCTACACTGAAGGAATCGGGTATTATTCAGTACAGCAAATTCTCCATGCGTTTATAGACAGAATCAGCAAGAACGGGAATATGATTCTCAATATTTCTCCAAGAGCTGATGGCACCATCCCTCAGGAACAGCAAGAGGTGCTGCATGCAATGGGCGCATGGCTTAAAAAATATGGCGAAGCGGTCTACGCAACGCGGGCATGGGAACAGTATGGAGAAGGCCCTACAAAAATGGGAGCTGCGTACGGGGTTATGATGGCTCCGACCGAAGGAAGAGCCAGGGATGTTCGCTATACCCGGTCGAAAGATAACTCTACACTTTACGCAATTTTGCTTGGCTGGGAAAAAGGTCAGAAAGAGGTAATACTAAAATCACTGTCGTCAGATAGAATCGAATTAAAAAATCTTAAATCTGTTGAACTCATCAATGGCGAAGCTGAAAAATACATGCCCGTAACGTTCAAACAAGATGCACAAGGCCTGGTCGTCAGTCTGCCCGATCGCTCGTTCGAAGAAATGGCCTATGTTTTAAAATTGAATTTCGATGGCATAATTCCAATGGTCGACAAGTACGCCGACCTTAACTGCGCCCCGCATTATTACCTCGTCCCGGGCGACCATACGGGGAGTTTAGTTCTTGGTTCAGATTTAACGCTCACCGGGAAAAGGAAAAATAGTGGGAACCAGTGGAAACTGGAATCTGCAGGGAAAGGCTTTTATAAAATCCTGAACCGCGCTCATAATGATATGGCATTCGAGTGCAGTGCTGCGGGTCAAGAGCCGATCGTTTCACAGGTAACCGGAAAGGACAATCAAGTCTGGAGAATTGAGAATGCACACCAAGGATTATTTAAAATTTTAAATAAGCAGTTTCCCCATATCATAATATCCATCAATACTCCCATCGTTGATGGTGCAAAAGCCGGATTCCTCAATTCAGAAAGCGGTGCTTCGTTCGGCTGGACACTTCTCGAGGTTTGCGAGATGAAGCAGGAAGCGTTTAAACCACATGCTATTCCGGGAACCATCGAAGCCGAAGATTTCGATACCGGTTGTCCGGGTGAAGCGTACTTCGATAGAGACCGTGTAAATGAAGGCGGTCACTACCGGCTCAATGAAGGGGTGGATATTGAAAAGTGTTCTGCAGGCGGTTACAACGTCGGTTGGACCCATGCCGGAGAATGGATGGCGTATACCGTGAATGTGACGAACACTGCAACGTACCGGGTTTCATTCAATATTGCCTCATCCTTCGATAGCGGAAAATTCCATCTCGAATGTGATGACAAAGATAAAACGGGAATTATTTCCGTCCCCAACACCTTGGGATTTCAAAACTGGAACGTTATAACAAAGAGCATAACACTTGATGCCGGTCCGCATGTGCTGAAACTCGTTGTTGACGGCGATTTATGGAACATAGACAACATGGTTTTTGAAGAAATAAAATGATTGTCCCGAAACGCTGCAGCGCAGGCGGCTTCGTGGTGAGGACAGAACAACCGGAGATATTATTTCAGCCCGCTGGTCAGATGCCAAAATGAAAACAGCAAGATACAATATTCTATTGTTCGTTTCCGCACTCCTCTTTCTTGGTCCTTTATCAAAAGCTCAGGAGTTATTTGTTGGAGCAAACTATCATCCTCATGACGATAAAAATACCGAAAAAATAAAATGCGATATCAAGCTCATGAAGGATGCTGGATTCAACGTTGTCCGCATGGGCCATTTGGCATGGGATAGTTACGAACCGTCTGATGGAAAATTCGATTTTGACTGGTTTGATAAGGTGATGGATTTGATGGGCGAGGCCGGCATTAAAGTAATTTTAGATATTGCTATCCGGCCTGCTCCAATCTGGCTGCACCATAAGTATCCTTCCATCGATATTACAGATGCAAACGGGAATGTGCTCTACCCGAACCATCGTTACATGGAAGACATAGGGGATTCCATGTATCAGACATATGCCATGCGGTACACCGACGTACTCACAAAGCGGTATGGAAAACATCCGGCATTGTTGGCTTTTGGCGTAGACAACGAATCAGGTGACGGCAGAATTTCCTATTCAGAAACAGCGAAACAAAGATTTATTATATGGCTAAAGAATAAATATTCCACCCTGGACAATTTAAATAAAGCATGGGCAACCCAGCGATGGTCAAGAAGGATTAACCGGTTTGAAGAAATTGGCTTCCCTGTGGCGACCCACACGACCGATGTGCCTGAACGAATGCTCGATTTCAGGCGTTTTGTTTCAGATGAAATTAATCAGCTTCTTTTTAAAGTCATCGACAAGGTAAATACCAATGCACCAAATGCCTTGGTGAATACAAATGCATGGTATTACAGCCAGATGAAATATTTTGATTATACTCCCATAGCGTATTCGGGAAAAATGACACGCGAAGGCTGTGGTTTTTATCCCGGTCCATCGTTAGCAGCCAATGGGGGCGTTATGAATGCCTTATTCGGAATTTCACGCATTCAATTTGAAAGCACAAACCCTTTCTGGTGCAGCGAGTTCACGACGATGACCGCCGTCCCCAATTCCATCAGAAAATCGGCTTATGCTTCATTAATGTATGGCAACCAGATGGTTTGCGGGTGGACATGGCAAAGTATGCATGCCGGTGAGGAACAATATCTGGAAGGAATGATTGACTGGGACGGAATACCAAACCGCAAATATGATGAATACAGGAAGATTGCTGCGGAATTTAAAAAGATTGAAAAATTCTTCCCGTATACACCTCATGCAGAAGTGGGCCTGGCTTTTTCGTTTCCCAGCCAGATTGCAAGCACGTATTTCCCCGAACAACATGAGAATCAACTCCAAGCGTGTTTTGATTTATTCTACTGGCGCAATATGGACGCCCGGATTGTAGAGATCACCAAAAGCCCGCTGCAATACAAATTACTGTTTGTACCCGGTGTTACCGTAATGGACGAAACGACTGCCGCAAAAATCCGCGACTTTGTGAATAATGGCGGAACGGTTATCATGACAAGCAACTCAGCTTTTGTTGATGAAACCGGGCAAGTATTTGCTTCCACCCGCCCCGGCCGTTTAAGCGATGTGTTTGGCATACGTGTTGGAAGTTTCGAGGAACCTGAAGCGCTGAATGAATTATCCAAAAAATCATTCAACGGTAAAAAGATTGAGCTCACCTCTAAAGGAAAATCCATCATTACAGAATCAGCGCGGTTTGATGTTATCGAATCGACTGGTGCCGAAATTCTTGGCAGTATAACCAGTATAGATAAAGACTACCCGATTATGACTTCCAATCGATATGGGAAAGGCAGAGCAATTTACGTCGGTCTTCCTGCGAAAGTCGATATACTGAATCCTTTGCTTGATGAGTTAATCGCTGACCTTTCCATGAAAAAAGGACCTGTAGTAC
>Ga0209593_10001469_pt1 | contig 10124 bp, 9 predicted proteins | sample PPLLaktember2015_3_FD_187260 | JGI IMG/M metagenome (GOLD analysis project Ga0209593, IMG submission 187260) | Freshwater sediment microbial communities from Prairie Pothole Lake near Jamestown, North Dakota, USA - PPLs Lake P7 Core (6) Depth... | ecosystem: Environmental > Aquatic > Freshwater...
GGTCGTATATGCTAATTTTAAATTTTCATTTTTAATTATTGGATAATTTGAGCGAGAGATATTATAAATTTGGTTAATTTGGTCTTGGTTTAAAACCGTTCCAGTATAAATTCGTAGGTCATCCATATAACCATTTAAATAACTTGAAGTTAATGCTATTTTTCCAATTGTTAAAACATTACTTAAATTAAGTTCCGTTGTGGTTATAGCATTATTTAAATTTAATTTGACACCATTTCGGTATATCATTCTCTCTTTTGTATTAAAATTGTATATAAAAGTCAAATGAACCCAATTATTAATATCACCCGAGAATGCAGTAGTGCTTATAGCGTCATTACCTCTAAAATTTAATTGATAATAATAAGTTGAACTAAATGTTAAATGCAAATATCTATTATTGGAGGCTACATTTCCAATTGACATTATGAATGCGTTTGCTGCTTTTGGAAAAACCCAGAACGATATGCTAAATGAATTGCTGGATATATTCTCGATTGTTCCTGTTAAATAATGGTTTGTTCCATTAAAACTAACGCTATTGTCTCCAACTTTAGAATAATCCGCATTTGGGGTTGTATTAATATTATATATAGTTATTTCATCAGTTCCGCTATTGGTAGTTATTAAATTTTTATCAAATTTAAGCCATAAGTTTGGTTTTAGTCCATCTAATTCTGGATAACTAAATTCATTTTTAGACGAGGATGAGAATGTTTTTAATTCTATTTCGTTCAAATACAAACCATTCACATCATAAAATTGTTTTCCAGAAATTATATTATTATTGTAGTATCCATATCCAGCATAAATTAGTGGGGTTGTATTTAAGGAACTAAAAAAATTATTTTTTATGCTCGGGCAAAAAACCATATTTAAATTACTATCCGTTGCATTATTTACGCATACCAAACTCATCTTGGCTTTTTGCGAAAAATTAAAATCGCTTGGTATGTTCCATTTTGTCGTTTCCGCAATATCGTTAGTATTTAAACTAAAATATTTAGTCTGTTTATTATTTAAAAGCATCTTATAAAAAGAATAGAAAATAAGCATAGTGGATTATAGTTGGGGGTAAATAACAGAGCGATTGCCTTGTTTTAGGTCGCTACCATTATTAAAACTAATTAAATTGGGTTGTACTAAATTTCGTTCTTGGTCTAAAATATGTAGAGTTATTGCAAATTGAACTGTTGTTAAAAATCCATTATATCTATCCCCAGTTCCAGTAGGCACACCAGTTCCAGCCCAAATATCTATATTATTTAAATTTAATCCATTAATATCGTGGTAGAGAACATTAGTTATTTGGCTAACATTTAATCCGCGTCCAGAATAGAGCACTGGATAAACTCCAAATGAGGCATATCCATCATTGGTTAATTCTTCGCAATAAAAATTAAAAAGTGTATTATCAACTGTATTTGCTACTACATTAACCAATCCTATTTTTGCGTTTGCGGATAAGTTTTGGTTGTTAATATTCCAACTAAATTTTATATTATTAGTTCCAGCAGAGTTTGTCATTTTAACTGCGTCCGTGCTAAAAAGTGTTATGTATTTACTTACTTGGTATTGACTTATCAATGACATCACTTTCTTCTTGTTCTAATGTTAATGAAGAAATTATATCGTCATTTTCTGCCTTTACTTCGTTATTAACTTCATTTTCAATTTTAATTATAGGTTCTTTTCCTACTTCCAGCGGAATTTTAGCATCGTAATGGTGTTCCTCCTCAATTGATACATTTTTTAGCGGTTGGGTTTTAAAATTATTTGGAAATTCTCCAGTAAAAATATATTTTAAAATTATTTGTTTTAGATAAAATTGAGCTATATTATCTCCTTCCAAAGTTGCTAAATCGTCCGCACTATACTGACTTGTTATTTTAGAATAAGTCTCATCATATTTTGCTTTTTCTTCCTCGGTTAGCTTTACTTCCATTATTAATATCTTTTATAATATAGATAGATAATTTTATGGAGAATATTAAAAACCTAAAAATTTACCAACAACGATGCTTCATTAATTCTCTACTTTACCAACAGAGTATGGATTTCAATATGTTCCTCCGCAATATTATTAATATTCCTCTCATTTTAATCTCTGGTGTTTTGACTATTTTAAATTCCATTATGGATGAGAAAGATATGAAAATTATTAATATTGTCCTTAACGGAATGGTGGGGCTAATTTTAGCAATGATTAATAATTTTAAAATTAACGATAAAATAGCTATTTTTAAAAATCAAAAAAATAAAATGATTAAACTGCAGCATAAAATTGATAGTTTTTTAAATACATCTACCGAGATTGATGTGAAGGATGTTGAGGATATTGTCGCTACCTATGATGCAATGATTGAAGAGATGGAGTTTGATATTCCTCATTTTATTAAAAAAAGAATTAAAAAAAAATATATTAATTTTAATTTACCATTAATTTTAATGAGTGTAGATGATTGTGCTGCGGAATTATGTTGCGTTAAGAGCGAAAATGAGATTATACCTGATGCTCTCGTATGAAGTCTGGTATTGGTGGGTATAGAACTGGCTCTCTTGCTTGAAATTTCTCGTGGTTGTTATTTATCATATCTCGCAAATCTTGCCGATAAGTCTTAAGTTGTTCCATTTGTTTTTGCGAAAATCTATCTATTTGCATCATAAACTGGTCTGTTTTTTTTAATTTTTGATTTCTTAATCCACGATAAGTATCCAAATGCATTTTATATTTTTCTTCGTCGGTAAGTGCATTGTAGATTTTTTCATTATCTTCCCTTGTTATATTCACTCTTACCTCATTTAATTCTTCTTTTTTTTCCATTTATTCTAATAATAGAAATTAATAATGGTTTGGTTGAACTACGCAAACTATGCTTTGCGAATTTGAAGAGGTATATAATAGGGTATTAAAATCAGTAAAAGTTATATTGCAATTATCCACTACCGTATCTACTGCGTAAAATTCAAATGGATTAGTTTTTAAAAAATAATGCCCTATATATGTAGCCGTTCCAGTCTCTACGCCTGCATTTACTCCATAAATTATTATTTTTAATGCTTTTATGGATGTTGAGGTTGAATATCCATAAACCGATAATATACCACTCATATTGATGTAGGTATAATAAACCCCACCAGAATAACTTAAAAGAGCTGCATAATAAAATCGTTTAAAAAGTGTTCCCGTTCCAGTATTTATTGTTGCAACATATAGCGTATTGCCTACGGTCACATTATTTGCAGTATCTACAACTAAACCTGCATTTGCCGTTCCAGATTGTAAAATTAATGCACTCCCAGTAGATGAGCGTAAAACTAAATCGCCAGTATATGCTGTAGTTGAATAAACCGAAGGTGCAGAAGCATAACCTAAAAGTGAATTAGTTCCGTTAAAACTTATTTTTGGATTTGTTCCACTCATATTAAGCGTATTAGTTATGGTAGCATTTCCAGAAGCTAAAACATTAACATTTAGAGTATTTAGTATGCTTATATTATTTACAATATCTACAACTAAAGCAGCGTTTGTGGTTCCAGATTGCAAAATTAATGCTTGACTTGCAGAACTTCTTAAAATTAAATCACCAGTAAAAGCATAACTTGAATAAACGGAAGGTGCCGAGGCATAACCTAAACAGGATGTTCCACCAACAAAAGTTAATGCAGGTGATGTTCCAGCTAAATTTAATGAACCTGTTATGGTCTTATTTCCAGTTGTTAAAACATCTGCTACATCTGCATATCCTGCACTTAATTTGTTCCAGGCTTGAAAAACTGAATTTTCTAAATATCGAATACATAAATATGGTGTTGATACATTTCGTGGTATTGCAAATTGTGCCCTATAAGCTCCAAAAGCATAATCTGAACCAGTTCCAATATCCCAACTATAATATTGCGTTGCAGAATTAACATTGGGGCTGTTCGTTGTCCCTGCAATAAAATTGTAGCCAAATTGAGTTGAATTATTAAAATTTGTTAAGCTTCGCGGAACACCATTATTATTAAAAAGTCTATTGCCTATTTTTACATTTCCAACATAAAAATCTTTTCCAGCTGCTAAATTTATATCTTCTATACCTTGAACGATACTTCTTAAAAATATAGCTCCAAATCCTTTTGCTTGTAAATTTAACGGTAAATTTGCATTATTCCCAACTGTTATTATTCCATTTTCGCAAATACCCAAACCAGCCGAATTATCTATGTTTCCAAAATAAGAAATGATATTCCCACTTAAATTATTTTCTGCATTTGTCGTTGATGTTGCAACTCTAAAAATTGGGGTGTTTGTTGGTGTTCCAGTAAGAGTTCCATTAATTATATCTAATTTTAATGTTGTTGTTGTTGTTCCAATACCTACATTATTTGTATAAATTTTAGGTATGGTTTGAAATGTTGAAATTGAAGGATGGATAAAGCCTTGCGATAGAGTTAAATTTGAATGTTGGTTGCTTGTTCCTACAAATTGTTGAACCCCAGAACGATAATAATAATCTGCATTAATATTCCCAACTACATCCAACGGAAATGTAGATGTTGAGGGCAATATTCCAACTCCTATTTTATTAGTATAAATTTCAGGCACCGTTTGCGTCGTTAAAATTGATGGATGGATAAAACCTTGTGATTGAGTTAAATTTGAATAACTATCTGCATCTCCAGTATATAATAAAACCCCACTTTTATAATAATTCGTTGCTCCTATTGTACCAAATACCTCTAATTTATATGCTTCAGTTGGATAATTACCAATAGCAACAGCTCCAGATGTCGATACGCATATTGTATTCTTTTCTGGAGTAAATACATCTTTTGATGCTATAACTAAATAGACATTGTGTTTTTTTATTTTATAGTCTGGGATTAAACTCATTCCATAATTTAACGATTCCCCTACAAAATATAAATTTACATCTCCTTCCTCTTTTATTATTTTTATTTCCGTCGATGAGACATACGGAATGGTTTGATAACTTAAAACATTTGAATTAATAAAACCTTGTTTTTTTGTTAAATTTGAATAATCATTGCTTGTTCCCATAAATAGTTCCACATTGGAACGGTAATAATTATTTGCATTTATTTTTGGGATGTTTTGCGTCGATAAAACATTTGAATTTATAAAACCCTGCAAACGACTTAAATTGGAATAATCATTGCTTGTTCCCATAAACTGCCGCACACCACCACGGTTATAATAATCTGCATTAATACTACCAACTACATCCAATGGATAAACTGAATTTTCTGGCGATATACCCAATCCTATTTTACTTCCATATAATTGTTGAATAGTTTGAGAACTTAAAATATTTGAATTTAAAAAACCTTGCGAACGACTTAAATTGGAATAATCATTGCTTGTTCCTACAAATTGCTTCACACCAGAACGATAATAATAATCGGCATTAATATTTCCAACTACATCCAATGGAAATGTTGATGGCGATATACCCACTCCTATTTTATTAGTATAAATTTGCGGCACCGTTTGCGTCGTCAAAATATTTGAAGTTATAAAACCTTGGGCTTGTTGTAGATAAAAATTATTTTCTAAATCTCTAATTATATTTGATGTAAATAAAATATTTGAATTATATTCGTATAATTCACGACGGTCACTGCTTGTTATATTTGAATTTAATTCTATTTGATTATCTACTTCATTTTGAAAAACTACTCTATATTGTTCGTTTTGTATTATACCATATGCTATACCTGCTGCAGCTCCTCCTGTTCCTATTATAAATGATATTGTTGGATTATTTCCAATATAAATAGCTAATGCTTCTGCTGCATCAGTTAAAAATTTTATTCCTTTACCTTTTAAAAAATTTACTCCATTATTAAAAACATTATTTATTGAACCTCTTGCAGCAATTGTTGTTGTTGATACTCTTATATCTTCTAAATCTGTAGCAAAATTCTCTGCTATATCTTCCGCCATATCTTTAAAATATCCATATTTTGCGATTGTTTGTATTAATTTATAAACTGTTGTAAAATTTGTTATGGTATAATTTGTTAAAACTGCTACTTCTCCTTGCAATGCTCCAATAACTAAACCTTGATTTGCACTATCAGCCGCAGCACCTACCAGCATATTTGTTGGGTCTATCCAACCATTAAACCAGGTAGCATTTATTGCAGGGTCATAAGTATAATATAATTTTAATTTTCCATCTATATCTATTTTTACCCGATAATCTGGAACACCTAATGGATTTACTATTGGAAAATTAGATGTATCGTGAACCCAAAATCTTATTTCTCCGAGTATATTTGAGTTATAAACATAGGTATTAATTATTGCAGGAACTGGTGGTAAAATTGTTGCTGGTGTTAATTCCGTATTAATTAAGTAGGTTAGAGGATTTAAATATTCGTAAATATCGTTGGAAGTTATATCGTAATTGGTCTGCAAAATATCCAAATTGGATGTTAATGTATCTATCTCCGCTTGCAATATTGAACTATCAAATATATTGCCTCCGCTGGATAAATGTGTTCGTCCAACATAGGCACTATTTTGACATTGTATATTCATACTCTATATCTACGGGTAAAAAAAAAATCTATCGTATAATTTAGAACAAAATGGAAAGTCTAAATTCTACTCTCCCTTCCACTTTCAACATCCCTGTTGCCTACCTTAAAAACTACGCTCAACAAATGATGAAAATTTATGGGGATAAAACCGATACCCTTAACCCTAACGATTTACTTCGTTTTAAGCTTCCCAATACCGTTATTGATATGAAGACCCTAAATTTCACTTATGAATTTACCACAACTGCCGTGGGTTCTAAAACTTCAGTTTATCAAAATCGTTATTTTCCTCGTCTCTCTTCTTCTGTTTTCCAATCTGTTGCCGTTTATATTAATGGTGTTCTCGTTGATAATTGTCAAAATTATAATCAACTTTTCTGCACTCTCTATGACGCCCAATCTGCTGCGACTACCTCATCTCTCCGCTACCAGGAAGCAAATGACCCCAGTTTTAAATCATCTGTTTCAAATACTGGAACAATTACCAATACTATCCAGGGTGTTTCTACTGGTTCAACTGATGATTCCGATAGTTCCCGTCAATTAACTGTTCGCTCTTGGATTGCTTTCCTTGGAACACTTAATACTTCAGTTATTGATGTAAGTAAAATTGGTGAAGTTGTGCTTGAATTCAATATGTCTCCTGCTACTATCTTATGGAAAGGAGCTCAACCCGCTGGTGGTGCTCCAGATGCTAATCTTACCACTCAAAATTATACCATTAAAAATTATTATATGACTGTTAATCGTATTTCATTTGGCGATGACCTATATTCATCTTATGTTGATAATCTTATCTCAACTGGTCGCTATAAATTAACTTTCTTATCTTATTTAACCGCACGAGGTTCATCTGTAGTTAAAACTACCAATCCTACCCTCCAATTTTCCATCAATGCTAATACTTTAACTAAAATTATTGCTACTGCTATCCCTTCAACTTATGCTACTGAAAGTCTTCTCCAAAATACCAATACTACAATGACTTTTAGCGAACAATTAACTAAACCCAATACTTATCCTGACCTTTTCAATAACAGTATCTACTTCAAAAAAGATTTCTGTGGTCTTGATACTTCCCAAATTATTGTTAATGGTGTTCCCCAAACTCCTTTTGCTCTTAAACTGGAACAAATCTATTCCGAAAATCTCAACATTCTCGGTAGTGATAGTGATTTAAAAGCAACAGGACATCCTGGTGCTTATAGTTTAGCGGCGTGGGTTAAATATTATGCCTACCATATGACTTCATTCTCTCACCGTGTGGCTGGAAAGGAAGATATTATATCTGGATATAACTCTAAAAATAGTTCCATTCAGGTAAAATGGGAGACCAATTGGCTCTCTGGTTCTACTGATTCAGTTTATCTTACCATCTGGGCTGAAACTTATCGGGAACTCACTATTGGTGCTGACCGTCAAATTTTCCTCGTTCAATAATTTCTTTTTTCAAAAATTTATAAAAAAAAATAAATTTCTTGTTTTACCAAAAAATTCAACTTGGGGTAGGTGGTGGTCTGCGTAATTCCACTCCTTAACTTATCCAAATCAATTATTTATTGCGATATGCCCTTAAACCCAATAGTGGGTTATCTAAAGGTATATCTTTTAGGTTATTAACTACCTGCTTTTTTTCTGGAACTTTTTTTGATGGAGGTGCTTTACGATATTCCACTTCGTATTTCTCTTCCTCTTCTTCTTCAATTATAATTTTTTTAACCTTTTTTGGCGGTACTTTAACTACAATTGGTTTTTCTTCTACAACTACCTCTTTTTTTTTATATACTCTCTTGGCTGGAACTCCAGGTTCTTGTTCTTCAATAACTCCAACTGGTTCTGGTTCGGGTTCTGGTACTGGTGCTACTTTAGGTTTTTTTTCAAACTTTTTTGGTGGTGGAATTGTTGCAGGAACTTCAACTTTACGAACTGGCTCCGATTCGTCTTCTGGTTCTTCTTCGCTAATAATTGGTTCTTCCTCTTTTGCCTTAAAAATGACAGCTTCTTTTACCTTTTTAGGTTTTTTGTCTTTTTTAGGTTTATCAATCTTCTCTAAATCTCCATTAGCGATTGCCTCTCGTTTAATTCTTGCTTGTTCCCTAATTTGAGCCATAAATTCTATTGCTTCGGGGCTTCCTTTTTCAAATCTACCTTTTTTAGGCATTTCTTATATATTTTATTATAAGATTTTTTTATGACAAAATTAATTTTTTATTCCAGTTGGAACGAAAACCGTTCAAATTTTTATTCATTGCGTGGTTGATGGATATTAAACTACTATTGCTCTCCTTGGTCGCATATTCGTATAGTTCTAAAAATTCATCCTCCTTAATTAGTCCCGAGAGTTCTGGATATATCTTCTCTAAAATTATTTTTTTTGAAGCAAACTTAAAAAGCACAAAAATGTCCGTATTGGCTCTAATTATGGGCGGAATAGCATTCAAATACTGCGTAGTAAAAAGCAGATTGGCTTGGAGATGTCGGTGAGTTATAACTAAACGATTGAGGATATTTCCCTTGTTTTTTTTAAAAGCCATAGCATCCCCAATTAGGTCATCAAAAATTATAAATTGAACTCTCGGGTGTTTAAATGGTGGTTTTTCCAATTCACTCGGTTTTTTAAAATTATGGGTATGCAATATCTCCAAATCATCGTCGGTAAGTTTGCTATAGTCTTTTATGTATTTATGGTATGTTTTTACATACTCGTTATAACTTTTTATCTTCTCATATTCGTCGTTGATTTCTTCTAATTTCTTCTCTAAAATGTCATCAGTATAATGGGTATATACATCCTCGTCCGCCAAATTTTTTAAAGTTTTATAAATTGGATTTGCGATAGAATCTGCAGTCGGGCAAAACAAAATTATACGCATTTGTCTCTTATTTCCCTCATCATCTATGATGTCGGCTGCCTCGTAGAATTTTAGCAATTTAACTAAACTATAAGTTTTTCCACTTCCTTTTGCTCCAATAAAAAGGCTTGTAAAAAAAAGCGGCGGAAGGTCTTTATTTGTAGATTGCGGAGGCTTTTTTTTATTTATTCTAATCGGCAAATTATCCAAATTTTTTAAATCCACTTCGGTAATCATTTTGCCTCTTTCTATATATACATTATAATTTTCTACTTTATTATTAGAACAAATGGCGGTTAATTCACTTGGATGCTACTACAATAAATATATGGATAATGTTTTTGACCTTCCTCATATTGATTATCGCAAAGATAATACCCTCACCGACAATAATATGGCTTCCATTTATGGTAAAAAAAATTCAGTTGCTTTTGATTCCCAACTTACAGGTCAATACCTATATAAAGACACTCTTGGAAACGACAAAAAAGAATATACCAACTCTTGGAATGTCGTTATTAAACCTAAACCATATGTTAATGTTCTTGGTGCTAAACTACTTGCTTAATATACTCGTTTTGCTGTTTTCTTGTATGACCCATTTTTCTTGCTAATTCTTTTCTTTCTTTTTCCGTCATTTTGGATAACTCTCCATTTTTATTTAGACCAGTTAGGTAAGAGATTCTAATAAAATTTATACTTATTTTATCTACATCG
>Ga0209593_10001470_pt1 | contig 10116 bp, 6 predicted proteins | sample PPLLaktember2015_3_FD_187260 | JGI IMG/M metagenome (GOLD analysis project Ga0209593, IMG submission 187260) | Freshwater sediment microbial communities from Prairie Pothole Lake near Jamestown, North Dakota, USA - PPLs Lake P7 Core (6) Depth... | ecosystem: Environmental > Aquatic > Freshwater...
ATTACAGGGCATAAAACTCTGCAAATGCTTAAACGCTATACGCATTTGAAAGCTGAAGATTTAGCAAAGAAGCTTGCTTAGCCCGCGACACTATTTCGCGCTACAGCTTATAGGGTGCAATCGGCCTCCACCTTCATCCATAGTTACAAGACGATCATGCACTATCATTAACGCATCAGCAATTGGCTGCACAGGAAACTCCTCATCCAAAAGTCTAAATGTAACAGTATCTACAAAATATGCTCGAAAGAAATGTCCAACACACTCCTCATCCAACGGCTTCATGCCAACGTATTCTGGAAAAACAAAACCTACTATTTCTGTAGCTAAGTATTTATCTAGCCTTTCATCAAAATGCTCAGTGGCATTTCTGATATCTCTATTAAAAAGCGGATTAGTCTCGTCAATGGCAAAAATTTCGCGAAGTTTCGCACCTCTGGCTTCGTTACCTTTACGAACTGGCCAAAAATAACGAGAAAGTGAAGCTGCTTGCAAAATCATGTTTTGCAATTCATTAAGGATACTCCGTGTAGGTAATTGCTGCCAATCATCTAAAGTTGATTCTTCAGGAAGCGTTCTAAGGATTGTATCAAGTCGGACAATTGAGCGTACTGCCGAACTACTGTTGAACAGCATACTTTCAATGTAGAAAGCTTCAAATTGTGGCCAAATAGAAAGTGATTCAGTTGTCATAAAAAATCTGAGTTAGAGTTTAAATTTTTGATATAACTACTTAACCATAAAATAAATGGATTTGAATTACTTCAAATTAAGCAACAATCAAGTTGTTCCATCTACATCCCAAACATTTATATTAGAAAATAAATGTTCGATACCTGTTCTAATATCGTTGACATCATCAAGATATAATATTCTTAAGTTTTTAATAGCTCGCGAACACGCTACATAGATTAAATTTTTAGTATTTTCAAACGTATGCTGATAATCAACGTTCTCTAACAAAATATTTTGTTCCTCTATACCAAGTTGAAGGTGTTTGAAATAGTTCTTAAACTTATCCCTTCCCTGCAAACCAAAGCTATGTTCCATTATTATTGCTACATTTTCATACTCTTCACCCTTCGTTCCATGATATGTATGAAAAACTAGATTTTCACCTTCTTTTTTACTAATGAAGTCTGCCCAAAGCTCCCACTCAGAAATACCAACCTCTAAAATATTATTAACAGACTCACTAATTCCTTCGACCATTTCACCGCCTACACTGTTGTTTCTATGCATCAACTCATGTAATTCAGCCAAAACAAACCTCTTAAAATCATTAGGAGCACGACCTAGCCGACTTTCCCTAAGTGCTAATCGATCTAACAAACTTTCCTTTAATGTAGCATTTATATCAGCATTACAAAGCAAACTATCAAGCCCGTTTAATAAATCTTTCAGACTTCTAACTTCGACACCTCTCAAGGTAGAGACCGCTTTCATAGCCTCTATAAAAGTTATTCTTTTATTTAGCTTACCGAATAGATCAGAATATGTTGCAGAGTCATAATTTATAGTTTTGTAGAATATAATCAGGTTATAAATTAGAAGGATTCTAGAATCAAGCTTCTCCAAATCCTGTGATAAAAACTTAGTATTTAAGTCTTTCCAATAGATACTCTCAGATTCACTTATTGTTGAATAAGCTTCTCCAAATCCATTTAGTTGAGCCATCATTTTATTGGTCAAGACTAAGCAATCAATTCGTGCTTCAGATAAGTCAGTTTGATATTCGGTTATAAAATCTTTGACTGTTGATAACTTATCACTATCTGTACTGCTAATTGAGTAGTAAAAACCAACCCCACCCTGATTTCTCTCACTAAATATGGGGACTTGCTGAATATTGTCAGCTCTTATTTTATTTATAACATTAACAATTTGTTCATGGGATCTTCGATTGAAAGGTTTATCAACATTTTTAAACTCAGGATGAAAACTTTCAATTTTGGAACCCACACCATCTTCGTATATATTCTGTGCCGTGTCACCAAAGTACCCCACTAAAAAAGATTTTTCCTTTGAGTTAGCATATGTAACTAAATTCTTAATTAATCCCACAACTTGTGGGTTTGTATCTTGATACTCATCAATCAAAAAATAAGGGTATTTATCTATAATTACTCGTCTTAGAGTAGGAAACTTTTCTATAAGCTTTAATCCATATTCCAGTAACGTATCATGACTGAAACGCATATATTCCAAGCGATCAGAATTTGTTCTACTGTCATATTTAAGGCGTGTTTCCAATCCTTCTGATATTCGTTTGAGGCAATCGCTGTATTTATCTCTCTTATATATTTTCTTGACTAGGTCTCGGAAGTTTGCAACATTTTGCAAAATGGCTGATAGAAACGCAGGAGAATTTTCAACTGAGGTAAGCGCTGTTCGAAATAATGTAGCACCCGACTCAATATGTGAATAAAACAAATCTTTATTAGATAAAACGAACGCGTCAAACTCTATACGCTGTGGCTCACCAAGTTCAATGTATCTTTGAAATTTATTACTTGTCATCAACTCATCGTTAAGCGTAGCTAACTCACTCATAAGTTTTTCTGAATGTATGACAATAAGCTCAGGTTGATACTGTTTGATAAGTTCCCATAAACGCTCATGTATTGTAGAAATCAATACAGTTTCAGACAATCCTAAACGTGCTCTGATTTCTTTAACTGCAACATTTGTATAAGTTATGCAAACCACATGCTGACTATTATTTTGAAGACATTGCAGCTTAGTATTAAGAATATGTTTAATGGACTCGATCAATGCAAAAGTTTTTCCTGCACCTGCCCCAGCATTAAATCTAAAGCTTTCAAAACTATCAATATATTCATTAATTTTATGCTGAATCTTAAGCTCCAACTCAATATTAGGGTTTACCATCAACATTCCCCGCAAATTGAGTTTGATTAAGCTTACTCTTTAGCCATTGAAGACCATCACCAATATAATTTGGCACTGTAGGTATTGTCTCCAAGTTGGCAGCTGTTATTAACTCAAAAAGCAAACTATTAGCAAAATCACTTTTACTTTCCGACAACTTTCTTTGGAGCTTAAATGAATTTTTAAAAAGATTGTCTTTATTACACGGACTGCCAACTATTTCTTTATAAATATCAGGCTTAAGTTTTTGCAACACTTTATTTAAAATTTCATTTTTATAATTTGTAAGAATAAATGCCTCTTCGAAACTTGTAGCAAACTGGCCATTGATACAATCTTTTTGAAAAATTACGTATAAATTCTCATCCTTGAAATAGTCAATTCCAGCCAGCTCCTCTGCCTCGCTGTCTATTTTTTGCAATAGGACTTTATTAAAAGAAATCAGGGTTTGATTAGTAGTCACCCTACCAGATAGATCTGTAACTTGTTTATACTCTTTAAAGTCCTTTACACCAGCTGGCTTTCCGCACTGAAGGCATAAGGTTGCTTCAACATGATCTTTGTTGCTATCACCTCTCTCACATGCTGCCCTCTTAATATCGATATCTGTGATAATTAAAGTTGGAATTTTCAATTCCTTTGCTAATGGGAAATATAGTTTTCCATGTGCTCCATTTATGTTAAATATGGAAATGTAATAATTTCTTAATGTGGAATCTTGATCCAAATAAAAATGTAAAAGAGTTTCTTCAGTAACGCCCTCTACAAAAATCACGGCATCTGAAAAAAACAATTCTGAGACTTTGTATTTGATATGTTTTTTTAAGAATTTTAAGTTATTTACATCTTCACTAGAATTGCCATCAACAACTTTTTTATCATCCAACTTAACAACTGTTGCTGATCTGTTTATAGAACTCAAATAGTTAATATTATTGAATGAATTACTACTGTGAATTTTACTATTAACAATATGAGAGGAGTGAGTTGTAATAACTAATTGGCAATGTAATTTCTTTGAAGCACCACTATCGGTGATAGCTAACTCAAGAGCTTTTTTCAAGGCATTATCTATCCGACAAATAAAAAATTCCTGCATTTGTGGATGCATAAATGCTTCAGGTTCTTCGATGAACAATAAGTTAATTTGATTCTGATGACTTTGTTCCTCGTAGCCATCTATGAACTCGATTATTTCACCAATAATGTTCAGTAGATTGATATAACCTAAACCAAACTGATCTTCGGGAATATAATCATCTCCATCACTGAAGCTATATTTAATTAAACCTTTGAGTATCTTATCCTCAGTTACATTTCCACTTAATCCGACACCAACATGATTTGATTGCTCAATTTGGCTCAATATTGATGAAATAGCGTTACCTCTGGGCTTTACTGTGCTGGTAATATTTTGATTTATTTCATTTATGCTAGTTTGTAATTCACTTTTAGCAGTTCTATTTCCCGAAAACTGGCTGGATACAATATCACCATATACTTTTGATAGGATGCCATCTTTCAAATGGCGATTTGCCTTAATTTCTTTAATATTAAATAGTTTATTGATTGCAGGCTCAGTAACTTCAATATCAAAGGAGTTTAAATACGTAATACCGAACTCTGTATTATCTTGATCCAGTAAATTACATAACGCCTCAATGTGTTTACCTAAGATTAATTTGGAAACTACTTGTTCTACTTGTTCTACTTGTTCTACTTGTTCTACTTGTTCTACTTGTTCTACTTGTTCTACTTGTTCTACTTGTTCTACTTGTTCTACTTGTTCTACTTGTTCTACTTGTTCTACTTGTGCAGCTTGTTCTACTTGTGCAGCTTGTGCAGCTTGTGCAGCTTGTGCAGCTTGTGCAGCTTGTGCAGCTTCATTTTGGAATATACCAAATACTATATTTCTAAATGCAGCCTGTTCTTTAAGGTCATACTTGATTTTAATTAGAACTAAATCTGGGGTAGCACTGCTGATTGGAACGAATTGAAGAAGATTATTTAAAAAATCGCTATCACTATCTGTGAAATTTACTTTAACTCGAATTTCAAACTCCAAACTAGGCGTTGAAATTTGGTCAAAGTTCGAATTATTATCAAATGCAGTTTTAAAGCTTTTTAATATATCCCTCAAATAGTCAATATTAAAATCTGATGATTTTGGCTTTGCTTTAGAACAAATAAATTGAAGAGCCCTAGCTATAGTAGTTTTTCCAGAGTTGTTCTTACCAATTATAAGAGTACTTGATGGAGCTATCGACAAATCACTACCAGCTTCATGGTTATGAGGATCAATCTCTCTAGAATTAACGAAGTGAACAGTGTTATTTTCTTCTCTAAATTTCCGATAATTCTTAATGGTAAATGACTCTAAATGCATTATTCTTGACCTTTTTATTCTAATTTACAGGACGTTCTGTAACCCCTAAATCAATTTACTGTTCTATCATTCTCAAGTGTATGCATGTCGAGAATTACTCAACTCATATTACTTTTGCATATCCATCATGTTTCGCCTCCGCGAAAATAATTATATAAAATTCTCAGTTTCGCGGAGGCGAAACTGAGAATCACACATTTCTCATTCGCCTCAACCATATTCCTCTTAGCAAATCCTTATGCTGCTTAGCTGCTTTATTAGCTTCTTTACGTGATAGCCCTGATTTCTTAAACACCCTAATAAGTTTCTCTGTATACAACTCATCCCATGTTTCAAAAAATCCAGTATCGGGAACTTCGACAAGAATCTTTGCACTATCTAACCCGTCAATGACTCTCTCTCCAGATTCTAATGGCTGAAGATAAAGTGCATTTGCATGAAAAATACTATCAACAACGCCTCCTTTCAATTCAATATTGAATTGCAACAAAATCTGCAATGCGGATGGCTTTAAAAACTCCAGGATTAACGAGACATTGTTTTTATCATCTTTTTGGATACCCCAAGTAACGATGACATCTCCAGGAGGGGTTTCTTCATGAGCATAAATTAAATCAAGCAATTCCACGTTGTCTGAACAATCAACAATTAGTACAGGAACCATGCGACCTTCGCCAATTTCATGTGTGGCTATAGCTCCATCCCGTACGATTGGTACTACTGACGATTTTGAAATATCACGAATTATTTTCATACTCGATCTCTCTTAGTATGTACGACTCAACTGCGACTTCCTGCCCCTTACCATTCTTAGCCACAACTCGATACTTCTCAATTCTTTGAGCCTTTTCAGTTATTGATAATGCGCTAAATACAAACCAATTAGTGACTGACGAGCGAGATTGAATATTGAGAGGTAGCTTTGCTGGCTTAGCCTCACCAGACAACCATTCACCTGAGTCAGGTTCATGCGAGCTAATTAGATGGCTAACTCTATTTTTTGAGTTGACATAAAAAGTTTCCAAATAAACTTCGGTTATTGAATCGTCAGCATCTGATTTATTAGAGTACGCAATCGAAAATATATATTTACCTTGTTTCGTTTTTTTGTCGTAAATCCTGAATGAATCCGCTAGATATACTGCAATATTTGTTTTTTTATCGTTACTTTCAGATTCAGCTAGCTCCAGCGCTCTCATGGATACTTTATAACTTCTATAAGCAAATAAAGCCGCCACCCATGCAGCTATGGCAGACAAACCGACGATGATTGATTCATAATCTAGGGCTATATCAATTACCATTATTTATATACTTTTTAGAGCAGTTCTTTAACTATATAGGCGCTAGAATAAGTTGATAGAGCAGTGTTCATTAGTTAACAGCCTCTTTAATCAAGTTAAACTGGCCTTTTTCCACCCAAACAAAGCGGCATGCACCATTGCTTCGCCTTGCCCACAACTCACCTATCTTTTTCTTTTCATCGCTATCGCGCCCATCTGCAAGATGAGAGCCTTTGTACTCTACGGCCACAAACAAACCGCTTTGCATTTTAATAATGAAATCTGGGTAAAATTTATCGCTAGCCGTTTGCAACCATAAAGAGTTAGGTTTCTTCTCAACATTACGCACCCACCAATCAACCCCTTCAAGTTGATTCGCAATATATTCAGCACAGTTAAACTCTTCACCACTTGGCTTTAGATTCCCAACCACTGGAAAGAAGTGTCTTTTTAGTGGCAACAAACCTGTATACGGCACATCGTAGCCATAACGTCCTTGCTCAAAAGTCACGGCATGTTCATTACGGACTGAAAATTTATCTTCATCTGAAAACAAGTCATCGAAAACTTGTTGTTTAGCTAAAGTTAAACCAGCGACTAATTTACGCTCTACCGCACCACGTAACCTAAATTTTCGGTAAGCTAACTCATCCAATTCAAAACCACGCTTTTCAAGTAGATATGTAACGGCGGCATTTAGCCATGCTACTTTTTGCCCACGATCAGCATAGGTTGTTGATAAATTGCGGTCTAGCCAACCTACTAAATCAACCGCAGTCCATCCCTGCTCTTGGCCGAATAGAGCTAACTGGCTATCTAGCCTGTCGTAAATATCACATTCAATTTTTTCTAATTGCGATATTGAAAGTCTTGCGCGGCGCATTGCCTCTACGTCACGCTCAAACTCACTCTCGCTTAATACTGCATCAAAACTATCAATTTCCCAATCGGCATCTAACAGTGGGGTTTCGTCAAAAACATCAAAAAACCCTGACTGCTCATAACTTAGCAATGGCACACTTGCCTTAACACCAAGTTCCGCAGGGGTTTCCACTCTCTCTGCTGGCGCTGCTTGCAAGGCTTGTGCAGTATCGAGCTGCTCTTTAACTTGCCGCGCTGCATCAGCACTTTTGAAGGTTTCAGCTACCTTGCGCACCTGTTCAGCCGTTGCACCGCCTTTGATTGTTAGCGTGCCACCTTCAGGCGAAATTTCTACTTTTTCGCGTAAAGCTTTTGGTAGCAAATTAAAAGCATCTTCATTTGGTAATGCCACCTCATTAGCCACTTCAGGTAAAGGCACAACCAAATCACCTACTGGTGCAAATAAGTCTTGCGGGGGCAACGTTGCATCGTTAGCGGTACGAATTAAATCGCGGGTATCCATGCGCTCAAAGCCGTTTTGCACTAAACCATCACGTAGGTTTTTTACCGTTTCAGCCAATTGATCGCTCACCACATAAGCATATGCACGATTCAACGGCTCACGCTGTTTGCGTGTCGCTTTAGGCATGCGCAATACGCGCCCAAGCACTTGCTCTACTGCTGTAGCTGAAGTAGTGTTTCTAAATGAGAAAAGCACGTATGCACTTGGGCAATCCCAGCCTTCACGCAATTTATCCACGGTAATAATAAATTGTGGATAATCAGGATCGCTTTCACGTCTATCGCCAAGTTCATCAACTGCACCAGTAGCAATCGCAATAAGTGATGCATCTATATTGAAGTCGTCAATTAGCGCCTGTTTAACGCGCTCTGGGGTGAAGGTTTCTGTTTGCGCTTTGCGCTCGGCCTGTATCAACATTACAGGCTTAATTACTTCGCCCGTTAGCTTAGCCTCTTCAATGGCTTCAGCCTCTAGCATGCGCAACCTTGCTATAGCGTCTCGCAATGAAACCCGCCATTCTGCATGGGTAGCAAGCTCTAATGGCAGCTTCAGCATATCTTCTGCTTGCAGTGTTGCAGCGGAAACACTCCGCAGCACATTACTAGGCTGGCTAGCTCGGTCTGGGGTGGCAGTAAGTTCTAAAATACAAGCTGGGTTTAAGCTCAGCAAGGTATCTACCGCCAAAGGGTTTCCTTGGTTATGCGCCTCATCCACAATCACAAAAGGGTGTCGTAAGCGTATAACGTCTACCAATGAATGCTCACCACGTAAACTCTCAGGCACATTATTAAAATGCGGCATTAACGCACCATTTTGACGACACACGCGCAAGCCTTCAGGCTCATCACGTTTGAAAGACTGCATAGTGGCAACAATAATCGTATTCGCAGTATTGAGTGTTGACGGCTGTAATGACAAGGCCTCGTCAATATCCAGCACATTCACCGCACCAAACAACTCACGCATATCATCATGCAACAACTCGCCCGCTGTTTTAAGCGCATAAAGCGTTTGCAGGCGGATTGGTTTTGAAGGTACAAGCCAAATCACTAAGCTATAATCGCTCGCCATAAACGCTTGATTTATGCGCGCAATCGCTTGGCCTGCAATACGTGTTTTACCGCCGCCTGTAGGCACACGCAAACACACGTAAGGTATATCGTTCGTTGTTGGTAAAGGGTTATATGGTAACGCATGGCCGAAAGCTACTAATGTACTTTCTGCAAAGGCAGTTTTAGCACTTTTTAGCTCTTTGGCTCTATTTAAAAAACCAGTGAAAGCATCTAGTAGAGTCGTTTGATATTCTTTTAGTGGCAACATAAGATGTACTTTTCTATACCCAAGATTTTACGGTTAGCTCATACGGCAATTGCTTAAACTCAATATTCATACGTGAGAGTTTTGCTTTATCAAAACGCGTTCTTGCTCCGTATACCACACACTGACCATCATGCTCTGGTAAAACAGCAAGGGTGCGGTTATTCAGCACATTACCCCCTAAATCACCTCGGTCTTTTAAAATACCGTTAAAGAGCAAATAAACAGCTTTACCTTGATGCACACCCAACAATGGTGAGGGTTTTAAGCCTTGAGGGTAGCCTGTGCCAGTCTCGGTAAACCACACAAATTCAGCAAGCTCAGCAAATGTCACGTCAGAACGGATTTGACCTTCAGCGGTGAACAATGGCTCTTTCGATAGTTTGCAGAACTTAAAGCTACCGCCCAACCCTGCAACTACCTCTCCTTTGGCATTGCTATAGCCTTTCACTACACGTTTCACACGCTCTGCGGTAACGTTTTGAGCAATACCTTCATCCATCTCAACTAGGATAAATCGACGATTTCCATGATCCAAAGCGTTTTGCTCAATTACAGCATTAGCTGTAGTGCCTGAACCTGCAAATGAATCAAGAATTAGCGAGTTTTTGTCAGTCGCAATTTGTAAAATTCGCTGAATTAACCGAGTAGGTTTAGGTGTATCAAAAGAGTTTTCCGAATCAAATAATATATCTTTAATTTCTTTTTTCTCCAGTTCCTTCTGTCTCAGCCAGAGTTTTGCGCGGAGTTTTGCCTGCCCGTTCTCGTCGGCGTTGCGGATCAGCATGTACCAGACGTAGTTCATCGACCGCGCCAGCGGCAGTTCGCCGACAGCCGGGATGTTGTGTGCGACT
>Ga0209593_10001471_pt1 | contig 10115 bp, 8 predicted proteins | sample PPLLaktember2015_3_FD_187260 | JGI IMG/M metagenome (GOLD analysis project Ga0209593, IMG submission 187260) | Freshwater sediment microbial communities from Prairie Pothole Lake near Jamestown, North Dakota, USA - PPLs Lake P7 Core (6) Depth... | ecosystem: Environmental > Aquatic > Freshwater...
GCTCGCGGAGCGTTTTGTGCAAAGCAGCCCGGAGCGGAGTAAGCGGGACCACCCATCGAACCGTAACGGCACGTTGGGTGGTCCCGCTTACTTCGCTCCGGGCTGCTCCGCCAAAACGCTCCGCGAGCCCTCCACTCCGTGCGCGGCTCGGTAACGCGAATTGCTACTGGACCGGCGCACCCAGCCCGTACTGCGATCCTTTGCGGGCGATCTCGGAGGTTTTTTCCGCTTTCAGCACTTCCTTGTACAGGATTTCGTCCTTGGTCTTGATGGCCAGCTGTTTGATGGGCTCAAGCTGGGGCGTGAACTCCATGATCTTCTTGTTCAGCTTCTCAAGGGCCTTCTTGATGTCTTTTTCAGTTGCCAGTTTGTACTTGGCTTTTTCGTCGATATTCACCATGACTGAGTTCAGCGCCCGCTCGTAGGCGTGCACCATCTGCTCGTATGTGTAAAACTCGAGCGGATTCGGCTCTTTCTCAGTCCACTCCTCGTTGTTCATCCGCCTGCTGATTTCCGCCAGCCGCGCTTCGGCGACCTCCAGGAAAGTATCCACGCGATGCTTCAAGTCCTGGTTATCGCGGATCTTCTCGTATTCTTTGTTTGTAAACTGGTCCCCGGTGATTTCGTAAGAATAACGGGTGTCCCCCTGCTGACCAGACTGCTGCCCGGCGGCGCCAAACCGGAATGCAATCCCGAGAGCGTCGGCACTCAGTTGAGACTGAGGATTCGGCGGGGATGAGTCCGTACTTTGGGGCTCCTCGATGGCGCTGCCAAAGAAATTCTTGAGCAGCTGAGCACGCAACCTTCCGAGGTCCTCCAGCGTTTTGTCAAATTCGGCGTGATATTCGTAGGGGGCGATGGTCTTGGCGTCCTGGATGTCCTCCATCAGTTTTCGCAGCCCGATCTCCATTTTCCTGACCTCCCCGGCTTTGCGGTCCTTCTTGTTAGCCGGCGCCGGCTCTTTTATGGCGTAATGGGCCAGAGCTTCGAGCAGGTCCAGATTGGAGACGATCTGATCAACCTCCTTCTGATCGACCAACACCCGGAGTTGTTGAGACAGACGCTTCATCGCGTCTGCAAACACTTCCATCCGGTCCTTGTACTTCAGGTGACTTCGGTACTCCTGCAGCTCTTTCGCATTGAGCAGCTGCTCGAGCGCAGGATACTGGTCGCCTTGACCCAGGGTCGGGTCAAAGACCGAAGCAATTACGAGGAGAATCCCTGCCAGTACTTTCATTTGTGATTTAATCTGTCAGTCTGTCAGTCTGTCAGTCTGTCAGTAGTTTACCTCTACATTCTCTCGGGAACGCCGATCCCGAGCAACGACATCGCCTTCAAGAGGCCCAACCGGGTCACATCGGCGACGGCCAGGTAAAAAGACCTGCGGATTGGGTCTTCTTCAGACAGTATATGATATCGATGATAGAAGAGATTGAATTGTTGCGCCACGGTGAAGGTGTGCTTGGCGATGTAAGAAAGCTCCAGGGTGCCCACCGATTGGTTCACGGCGTCTTCCACCCGGGCGACGAGCATGAGCAGCGCCCAGATTCCATTATCGCCGAGCATCGATTCCAGCTTCTCGGAGTCGGCGGCCAGGCGCTTCGCTTCGCACTCCCATCCTTCGCCCGTCTCCCGTTCGCCCATTTTCCTGAAGATATTGTTGGCGCGAACGACCGAGTACTGAAGGTACGGTCCGGTTTCGCCCTCAAAACTCAGGGCTTCGGCAAAGTCGAAAGCAATGACGGAGTTTCGCGTGTACTTCAGGAGGAAATAGCGTAGCGCGCCGACCGCGATCTCCCTCGCGATCGCCTGGCGCCGCTCCCCGGGCAGATCCGGCTGTCGCGTGTTCACTTCGTCCAGGGACTTCTCGATCAGCTTGTTAATCAAATCGTCAGCTTTGACTCCGAGACCCTTTCTTCCGGACACCTCGATGTAAGGTCGGTTCTTGTCCTCCTCGGAAAGCGCTATTTCGAGGTCCTGGCAACAGGCGGGTGAGAGGGCGACCATCTCATACGAGAAATGGACGGAACGGTCGGCCTGCTGATCGTGGCCGAGTCCCCGCAGCCCCTGGACCACGACGTTCTGAAGATAAGATTGCCGGACGTCGATCACGTTATACACATTTGCGCCATGTCCGAAGCGAGGCTGATCGTCGGGCGCCGGTCCGGCCGTCGACGCCCACACCGTCTTCCCGTCGGGATATTGGTGAAACGGCCGGTATTTGAAGTCTTTGTCCAGAAGCCCGAATTTCCACAGTTGGTAGGCAATGTCCTTGCCCACGTAGGTTACGGTGCCGTTGCTGCGGACGATGATCTTCTCGTCTGCCGCCTCTCCGTTGTCTCCGGGAAGGGGCATGATCCAGCACCCTTTGCTGGGGCCTTCGGTGCTGAAGGATATTGTTCCGTGCTCCTTGAGTTTCACAAACGCCTCATCCCAGAAGCGCGAGTGCAGGATTTCACTCTCCCGGGGCAGCACGTCATACTGCACATCAATTCGCAGCATGGTCTGAAGATGAGCGTGCACGATCCGATCGGAAATATATCCGGCCAGGGCGGCAGTTTCCCCGCTTCCTTCCTCGATTTCCTTGAGCGTGCGGTATCGAAGCTGGAGGCGGGCTTCGTCATGTGAAAACCAGTCGGAGACCTCAGCGTAGAGATCCCAGCAGTAATAGTCGAAGGGATCGGGCAGCTCTTTGACCTGCTCAAGGCTCAGGCGGCGGAGGTGCTGAAAGCCGACGACCACGTCTGCCACCTGGACACCCGTATTGTCGATGTAGTTCTGGACTTCCACCTGCCTGCCTGAAGCTCGAAGTAGGCGGACAAAAGTGTCTCCGAGCGCTGCATTTCTCAAGTGACCGATGTGAGCCGCTTTGTTCGGATTGATATTCGTGTGCTCGACGATCACTTTGTCGCCGACAGCCTCGACCCAGTTGTTTACCACCCAGGCGTACAGGTCCCGGAAGAAAGACGCGCGGGCGAAGAACACATTGACGTAGCCCCCGCCTGCCGCTTCAAAGCGGGATACTTCGGGAAGGGGAGGGATCTGCGACGCAATCTCCTGAGCGATTTGCCGCGGTGCTTTGCGCAGAACTTTGGCCAACTCGAAGGCGAACGGGAAGGCCAAGTCACCCATCTCGGTCTTAGGAGGGGTCTCAACCGCGAGTTTCTGGAGTTTGATTCCGTAATGCTGTTCGACGAAAGAGCGAAGATGAGCGGCAACAGTGTCGATTCTGCGTAGGAGCATAGGGGACTATGATAACTCGGGAGGTGTTGTCCGTGCTCGTCCGTGTCAGTCCGTGCTCGTCCGTGTCTGCGAAAGACTTTGCACTGTCCGCAGCACCTCAGGCAGAGCGGCCTTCACCACTGCCGACAAGCCTTCACTGAGCTCGAAATTTTGGCCGGCTATGCTGACCAGGAAGGTTCGGGGGATCCGGCTGTAGAGGATCCTGGCGGTCATGAGCAGCATGGGTGGGGCGAACTGGTGGGTGAAAGTCTGCTCGGCGGGCTCTCGGGGGACCACTTCCTCGATCCTGACTTCGCCGGGTTCTCCGTCTGCCCGGGCGTCGATAAAAATCGCGATTTCCACCCGGCTCATCAGTTCGGCCAACTCCGGTTTGAGCTGGACCTCCGTCAGGATCTCGATCTCCGGGTCCTGAAGCTCGGCCGCGAGGCGCCGGGCCGCTTCGGGCCCGACTCCGTCGTCACCTCGCAACGGGTTGCCGTATCCGACAATGAGCACTCGCATAGCTAGCCGCCTGAGCGTGAGAGGCAACCGCGGATCACACGGATCTCACGCCGATAACGCGGATCGATCCGCGTTATCGGCGTGAGATCCGTGCGATCCGCGGTTCAACTCGTCCACGACCTCGCCCTCGGGCCCGACCAGGCTTATCCGGAGGGGCATTTGGCCGACGGCATGGGTTGAACAACTCAGGCAGGGATCGTAGGCGCGAATAACGGCCTCTACACGGTTGAGCATTCCTTCCTGCAGCTTCTTTCCGTCGACGAAGTGCCGCGCGACTTGCAGGACCGCGCGGTTCATCGCGAGATTGTTATGTCCGGTCGCGATGATCAGATTGGCCCAGACGATGCGTCCCTGGTCGTCGATTTTATAGTGATGGAACAGCGTGCCACGGGGCGCTTCTGCGACGCCTATTCCTTCTTCGTTGTTCGGGGAAGCGAACGCTCGCACGTGCTTGCTCAGGATGTCCTTCTCATTTAAGAGCTGGTCCATCTTTTCCAGACAGAAGAGGATCTCGATCAATCGCGCGTAGTGGTAGTGAAACGAGCTCAGGACTGCTCCGCGCTCGAGGCTCCTGAATTCGGCAAACTCCTGGTCGGCCAATGGTGATCCGCATTGGTTCACCAGGTTCAGCCGGGCCAAGGGGCCGACACGGTAGATGCCGTTCGGATAGCCGGCCGGCTTGTAATACGGGAACTTCAGATAGGTCCACGGCTCGACGGCTTCGCCCAGGAACTCCTGGTAGGTGTGCGGGTCGACATGATCGGCAACCACGCTGCCTGTCGAATCCACAATTCGGAGAAATCCATCACCATAAAAGCCGAGTCCGCCGGTCGCGCTGACCATCCCGAGGAACATCGTCGGGAAGTTCCCGAACGTCCGGATTTCTTCTCGGTGCTTCTCCAATCCGCGCTTGTACCAGGCGAGCGTCTTCAGGATGATGTCGATACCGTTCGGAACCAGCGACAGGATCCGGTCGCGTTGCTCCACGGACAGTGGGGCATTGACGCCTCCGGGGACCACCCAGGCCGGGTGGATACGCTTTCCTCCCAATGATTCGACGATCTGCTGACCAACCTGGCGCAGCCGAATTCCGTCGCGGGCCAGGTCCGGGTTCGCGGCCATCAGGCCGAAAATACTTCTGGTCGCCGGATCAGCGTCCATTCCCAGCAGGAGGTCGGGCGACGCGAGATGGAAGAAGCTCAGCGCATGCGACTGGATGATCTGAGCGAGGTTCATGATGCGGCGCAGGTTGGCAGCGGGCTCGGGAATCTGAACACCCATCAGCGCATCGCACGCCTTGGCCGAAGCCATCAAGTGGCTGACCGGGCAGATGCCGCAAATGCGGGCCATGAGCGAAGGCATCTCGTAGAACGGGCGCCCTTCGCACAACTTCTCGAAACCCCGCACCTGACCGATGTGGAAAAAGGCCTGGTTGACCATCCCCTCGTCGTTCAGGTGGAGCGTGATCTTGCCGTGTCCCTCTATTCGGGTTACCGGATCTATAACTATTTTTTGTCCCATGACTTAACTCCTAGGCTCCAAACCTGGTCAGCAGTCTCACATCGGGGACAGAGCCAGAAAGGAGCCCGGCCAGTAGCAGATGGATCGTGTCGGCTGAAGGTGGACATCCGGGCACGAAGACATCGACCTTGACCACTTCGCGAACAGGGCAAACGCGGCTCCGCAGAGCTGGGACGCCTTCCGACGGTATCTGAGGCTGAATCGTGACGTTCTCCAGGTACAGGCGTTCGAGGACCGCCTTCGGACCGCAGGTGTTCCGCATTGACGGCACATTCCCTGTGACCGCGCAGTCTCCCAAAGACACGAGCGTCTTGGTTCGCCGGCGGATCATCTTGATCTTTTCCTCGTCCTCGACGCTTCCGACGGCTCCCTCGACCAGCGTGATGTCGACATCCTCCGGGAACTCTTTGCTATCGACCAGAGGTGAATAGACCACCTCGACCTTTTCGGCGATATCGACCAGTCGCTCGTCCATATCCAATAAAGACATATGACAACCGGAACAGCCATCCAGCCACACGGTTGCCAGGCGTAGTTTGCTCATCGACGTCCCTCTCTCATCGACATGATGTAGGGCAGGAATCCTTTCTTCTTCGACATCTCGGCGACGGACTTGCCTTTTTCAACGAGGGCGCCGGTCGGGCAGAGTTGCACGCACTTGCCGCAACTCGTGCAGGTTTCGGAATCCCCCCAAGCCTCGTTCATGTCGCTGATGATCCGCATGTTCGTCCCGCGGCCCATCAGATCCCAGGTGTGGGCTCCCTCGATTTCGGCGCACACTCGCACGCAACGGTTACAGAGAATGCAACGGTTGTGGTCCACAACGAAGCGTTCATGCGACGCGTCAACCGGAAGTTTCGGAAAACGGTACGGGAACCGGATGCTGTCGACACCGAGACTTTGCGCAAGGCTCTGCAGCTCGCAGTTCCCGTTGGAGACGCAGACGGCACAGATATGGTTGCCCTCGGAAAACAGCAACTCGAGGATCATCCTGCGATAGGTGGCCAGCCGGTCCGATCTCGTGATCACTTCCATTCCTTCGCGGACGAGAGTGACGCAGGCCGGAAACAGTTTGGGCGATCCCTTGATCTCGACCAGGCAGAGCCGGCAGCTGCCGACCCGGCTCAGTCCCGGAACTTCGCACAGCGTCGGGATACTGATCCCGTTCTGGCGCGCGACCTCGAGAATAGATTCCTCCTCATGGCCGCTCACGTCGCGCTCGTCAATCTTCAGGGTTTTGACCCTTGCAGGCGCGGTACTCATGCTCTAACCTCCATCGGTGCCTTAAGTTTGCAGACCCCAGCCGGGCACGTCCGGTTGCAGATGTGATCGATGTACTCCTCGCGGAAATACCGGAGGGTGCTCAGAATGGGGTTTGGAGCTGATTGGCCGAGACCGCACAAGCTCGTGTTCTTCACGAGGTCACACAGGTCCTCCAGCATCTGCAGGTCGTCGAGGCTCGCCCGGCCCTCGGTGATCTTGGCGAGCAAGTCGTGCATTTGCGCGGTCCCCACGCGGCAGGGGACACACTTGCCGCAGGACTCCGACATGCAGAACTCCATGAAGTACTTGGCCACGTCGACCATGCACGAGGTCTCGTCCATGACGATCATGCCGCCGGAACCCATGATGGACCCGAGTTTGTTCAGCGACTCGTAGTCGACCGGCATGTCGAGGAACTGTTCCGGAATGCAACCGCCGGACGGCCCGCCGGTTTGAACCGCTTTCAATCGCTTGCCGTCAGGAATACCGCCGCCGATCTCGAAGACGATTTGCCGCAGTGTCATCCCCATGGGGACTTCGATAAGGCCGGTGTTTTTCACCCGCCCGGCGAGCGCAAAGACCTTGGTGCCCTTGCTCTTTTCGGTCCCTATGGAGGCGTACCAGCTGCCGCCGTTTCTCACGATCGGGGCGATGTTGGCGAACGTCTCGACGTTGTTAATCAGCGTCGGACAGCCCCAGAGACCCGCTTCTGCCGGATACGGAGGTCGCGGCTTAGGATTGCCTCTGCCTCCTTCCACAGAGGCGATCAGCGCCGTCTCTTCACCGCACACGAACGCTCCGGCGCCTAACCGCACGTCGATATTGAAGGCGAAAGTCGTGCCGCAGACATCATTGCCGAGGAAGCGCATGCGGCGCGCCTGTTTGATCGCGTTCTGCAGCCGCTCAATGGCCAAAGGGTACTCGGCTCGGACGTAGACGTAACCCTGGCTGGCACCGACCGCGTACGCGGCGAGCGCCATTCCTTCCAGAACGCGATGAGGATCGCTCTCGAGCACGCTGCGGTCCATGAACGCGCCCGGGTCGCCCTCGTCGGCGTTGCAGATCACGTACTTGGGATTTCCCCGTGCCTTGGACACGGTGCTCCACTTCAGTCCCGTTGGGTAGCCCGCCCCGCCGCGGCCGCGAAGGCCGCTTTTGTAGACTTCCTCGACGATCTGCGGCGGCGTCATTTCGGCCAAAGCGGTTGCCAATGCTTGATAGCCTCCCGCAACGATGTAGTCCTCGATTCGGTTGGGATCAATCTTGCCGCAGTTCTCGAGGACGATCTTCACCTGGCGGGAAAAGAAGGGCATTTCCGCAGACAGTTGATCCGCCTTTGGTGCGTCAGCCGGTTCGGGCGACTGGCCGTTAAGGCCGGCAACGATGTCCGCGCTGTTCTCAGGCCGTACCTCCTGGTACACCTTCCCGCTTTCGCGCACCGACACAAGCGGGCCGGCCGCGCAAAGCCCCATGCAGCCCACGCCCTTCACCTGGCACTCGTGCACCAGCCCCTGTTTCTTGATCTCTTCTTCGAGCGCCGTCTTGACCTGGCCGCTGTGCGTAGAGAGGCATCCGGCCGCAACGCAGACACAAACATGGTGTTTGAATTTCTGGTCGTTCTCCTGCTCCGCCTCAACAATTTTGTTCACGTCTTCTGAAGTCGTCATTTGGTCCACCTCTTCATCCGCGCGACGATGTCCTGAGGCGTGAGCTTGCCCACTACTTCACCGTCCATTACCGCCGCCGGCGCCAGGCCGCACGACCCGAGACAACGAGCCGACACGAGCGAGATATTTCCGTCGGAAGTCGTTTCGCCCGGCTTGATCCCATAGGTTTCTTCAATGGCGGTCAGGATACCCGGCACGCCCTTGATGTAACAGGCGGTTCCGGTACAGATGACGCAGGTGTGCCGCCCTTGCGGTTTCAGGTTGAAAAAATGATAGAAGGTCGCCACCCCGTAAACCTGGCTCAGCGGGACCCGTAAGGCGCCGGCCACGAAGCGAAGTGCCTCTTCATCCAGGTAACCAAAAGTCTCCTGAACGGTATGCAGCGTCTCGATCAGCGCGTTAGGCCGGTATCCGTACCGGCGCATCGCGGCGCCGACAATCCGCCACCGGGTGTCACTGGAAGGTGGAGTGGTGCTACCAAATTCGGTCCACATTACTGACTCCTTTTCGACCAGTGCATAGAGCAATATGCAGGCCAATCCAGAAAGGGGCGGAGACGCCCAAGCCACGGCGTTGTTGAAAGTTTGGTTGGGGGAAACCACCCACCCAAACCGTTAAAAGACGTAGCGCGCAGAACCGCATTTGTTGCCGATTAATGCGACTGATAGAATCCACTTCAAATGAAGAAGAAAAACTACCTGGGCAAGACGAGCATCGGCGGAAAGAAACTGCAGCCGGAAACTCTCATGATGAGCTACGGCTACCATCCGCAATGGTCCGAAGGCGCCATCAAATGTCCCATTTTTCAGACATCGACATTTGTCTTCAAAAGTGCCGAGGACGGCAAAGCTTTCTTTGAAATTGCGCTCGGGCTCAGGGAAGAGAAACCTAAGGAAGAACCGGGTCTGATCTACAGTCGACTGAACAACCCGGACCTGGAGATTCTCGAGGATCGCCTGACTCTCTGGGATGGCGCCGAGGATTGCGCCGTATTTGAAAGCGGAATGGCCGCCATTTCCACCGTGCTTTTCGAGTGTCTGAAACCGGGGGACGTCGTCCTCCACAGCGAGCCGCTTTATGGCGGTAGTGAATACTTCCTGGATCAAGTCCTGCCACGCTTCGGCATTCACAGCGTGGGCTTTCCTGCCGGAGCTTCAATCTCTCAAATCGAGACCATCTTGAGCGAGAGCGGCCGGGCAGACAAGTTGGCAGTAATTTATGTCGAGACTCCTGGAAATCCAACCAACGCCCTGGTCGACCTGGAGATGTGCGCGAAAATGGCGCGAAGTCACTCGAACTCGGCCCGGCGGGTGGTCGTCGCAGTCGACAACACTTTCCTTGGCCCCGTGTGGCAGCATCCTCTGAAGTTTGGCGTCGACCTGGTCCTTTACTCTGCGACCAAGTTCATTGGAGGCCACAGCGATGTGATCGCAGGTGTCTGCCTCGGGTCCCACGAGCTGATGCAGCGGGTCAAGAACCTTCGCACGTTTATGGGGACCATGGCGGGGCCGTGGACGGGCTGGCTCCTCTTGCGGAGCTTGGAGACTCTGAAACTGCGCATGACTTGCCAGATGAAAAACGCTCGCCAGGTGGCCGACTTTCTGACCGAGCACCCGCGGGTCGAGAAAGTCTACTACCTCGGGCTGTTGACCGAGAAAGACCCGGCCTTTCCCGTCTACCGGAAACAGTGTCTTGCGCCCGGGTCGATGATCTCTTTTGACATCGTCGGAGGGGAGGCAGAAGCCTTCAGCTTTCTCAACTCGCTGCAACTCTTCAAGCTGGCGGTGAGCCTTGGAGGGACAGAGTCGCTGGCCGAGCATCCGGCGACAATGACTCACGCCGAGTTGAGCCCGGAGGAGAAAAGCCGCGCCTGCATTACCGACAAGATGATCCGACTGTCAATCGGTGTAGAGAACCACG